>Ga0185299_10006526_pt1 | contig 12372 bp, 10 predicted proteins | sample PaiPotPPA55metaG_FD_128002 | JGI IMG/M metagenome (GOLD analysis project Ga0185299, IMG submission 128002) | Iron sulfur acid spring bacterial and archeal communities from Banff, Canada, to study Microbial Dark Matter (Phase II) - Paint Pots PPA... ...
CCGACAAGCGTACGGAGGATTACATTACAGGCAGGTTTGGATAATGCGCACCCGCTTTCAGCAAGGACTGGACGATCTTCGCGCCCGTTTGCTTCGCATGGGCGGATTGGCCGAGCAGGCCGTGGATCGCGCCTGCCAAGCTTACATCGAACGCGATCTGGCTCGCTGCCACATGGTGCTCGAAGGCGAAGTTCAGATCAATGTGGCCGAGCGGGAAATCGACGAACTGGCCTTCGATCTGCTCGCATTGCAGCAACCCATTGCGGTGGATTTGCGTTTCATTCTCGCAGTTACCAAGATCAATTCGGATTTGGAACGGGTGGGCGATCAGGCGGTCAATATTGCGGAACGCGCCATGGATCTGGTTGAGCTTCCTAAAGCAGATCTTCCAGTCGACATTCCACGCATGGCGGCGGCGGTATCAGCTATGGTGCGCCGTTCGCTCGAATCATTCATAGAAGGCAAGGCCGAACTGGCGCAAGCGGTTCTCGAGATGGATAACGTCGTCGACCGCATGAAAGACGAAGCTTTCATCACTCTGGTCAAAACCATGAATGAGCGCCCTGAGGTTACGCGGCAGGCGCTGGATGCGCTGCTGGTTGCCCGCAATTTGGAGCGCGTAGCCGATCACGCAACCAATATTGCAGAGGACGTGATTTTTTGGGTCCGAGGCGCAGACGTTCGCCACAACGTGTCCCCAGAGCCTCCGGTGCATCAAGCTAGCACCGACACGCGTTAAAGTTACGAAATCAAGAAAACAAAACCGGTCAGCTCGTCTGGCCGGTTTTATTTTTAGCCGGTTTTATTTTTAATGGAGGACGGGCGTCCTCGCCCGTCCAACCGGGCGTGGACGCCCGGTCTCGACAACCTAGGAGAAGAGCTTTGCACAAAATCATACGGCTGCTCGCCTTCTTGTTTGCTGTCGAAGTAATGAGTCCGCTTCTAGCTCAAAACACCACAGAACCGCGACATATTCCTTTGCCCACAAGCAAGAGCTTGGCGGTCCCTTCGCCAGGCGTTTTGGGATCGCTGAACGGCTTCGCTGCAGCGATTGCGGCTAGTCCAAATAATCGTTACGCGGCAATTCTGAACGACGGTTACGGCACCCAGCAAAATCAGGCGCACCAATCGATCGCCATACTTGATCTGAGAACCAACCAACTTACCGATTTCCCGGAAGAACGCCTCGCCGCAGAAGCTCACCAGAGTTATTTTCTTGGACTTGCATTCAGTTCGGATGGCAAACATCTTTACGCTTCGATTGGCTCCATTACCGATCCCACCGGTGAGCGGCCTAATGACACGGGAAATGGAATTGCAGTTTATCGCTTTCACAAGGGCGAGTTGTCGTGGGATCGCTTCATAAAGATTCTCCCCCAAGCTGCCGCTGCGGGTAAGAAAATCGCAAAAGGAGCACGCGAGGCAAACGATGGTACCGCGATCCCGTATCCTGCTGGGCTCGCGGTGATTTCCGGCCACGGCGCGCCTGACAAGCTGCTCATCGCCAACAATCTTTCCGACAACGTCATTCTCATCGACTCAAAAAGCGGCCGCGTGCTCCAGCAGTTCGACGTCAGCACGCACGAAATGATTCCGTCTTCATTTCCTTTCAGCGTGGTTGCTTCGCGCGGTGGCCGCCGCGCCTGGTGCAGTCTGTGGAATGCTTCCCGAGTAGCCGAACTCAATTTGGAGAACGGAACAGTCACCCGCTGGATCTCCCTAAGTGAGCCGAAAGATCCCATCGCCCCAGGCTCGCATCCTACAGCCATGCTGCTGAGTCTGGATGAGAACTTTCTATACGTAGCGCTCTCGAACGTAGACAGAGTCGCGGTAGTGTCCACTGGCACTGGCGTACCTCAATTGCTGCTCGACACAACTATTCCCGGACAGAAATATGCGGGAACATATCCCATTGCGCTAGCCTTATCTAAATCTGGAGACCGCCTCTTCGTCGCCAACGCTTCGGTGAATGCGATCGCGGCTTTTTACACCCACGCTACGTTCTACAATCGTGCCGCGCAACCATCCGATATTCCCCTTCAACCAGCTTCCGGCTTTATTCCGACAGACTGGTATCCCAGTGCTATAACGAGCGCTGGCGGGGATTTGCTCATCGCTACTTCTAAAGGCCGGGGAACCGGCCCGAACAATGGCAAGAACAATCTAAGAGCCGAGAAGTGGCCTCGCGAGCATCCATACATTCCAACTCTGCTGTACGGTTCAATTGCTCGCCTCAAAATTCCGGACATTGAAAAGCAACTGCCGGAGCTCACGCGCGTGGTAGAAGAAAGCAATCTAGTGCACTCCAGCCCAGGCACAATCCAATTCGCCCAAAATTCGAATCCCATTCATCACGTGATCTACATCATCAAAGAGAATCGCACCTACGATCAGGTATTCGGCGATTTGAAAGCGGGCAACGGCGACCCGTCACTCGTCATGTACGGCGCCGACGTAACGCCCAACCAGCACAAGCTGGCGCTGCAATTCGGGTTGCTCGACAATTTCTACGACAGTGGTGAAGTCTCCGGCGACGGGCATGACTGGTCGACGGCCGCGATTACCAGTGACTACAACGAGCAGAACTGGCAGATCAATTATCGTGGCAAGGAGCGGGGCTACGATTTTCAGGGCAGCGTGACCGATGAGATTCCGCTCGATGAAAATGAGCCTGACGTGAACGACCCAGGCACCGGCTACATTTGGGATAACGTGGCCAGCCACGGGATCAGCTACCGCGACTATGGTGAGTTTATTTACGCGGAGTGGTGCAAGCCGACAGAAAACAAAATGGCGGTCCACGAAGGTGTCTCGGTGCCTGCTTCGAATTGTGCGAAGGATTCAGTAAAAAAAGGAGAACCATTGCCGCCGAATGTTGGCCAGCCTCATGGTTCGGCGAGTCCGTGGCCATGGCCGGTTCCAATGGTAAAAGCGGAAAAAGCCACCAAGGCCATGCTGCGCGATCACTTCGATCCGCTCTTTCCCGATTTCAACACCGAATATCCCGACCAACTACGGGCCGATGAATTTCTCAATGAGTTCGACGGTTTTGTCCGCGCACGCAAGGAAGGAAACGGTGCAGCCGAGCTACCTACTTTCACTTTGCTGTATTTGCCAGATGACCATACGCATGGAACCACTCCGGGAAAGCCGCGTCCAGCCGCCAGTGTAGCGGATAACGACCTCGCGGTCGGTCGCGTAGTAGAAGCCGTGTCACATAGCCCTTACTGGGATGACACGGCAATTTTCATTCTAGAAGACGACGCCCAGAACGGCGCCGATCACGTTGACGCTCACCGCTCGATTGCGTTGGTGATCAGCAAATATTCGCCAGGGGCTGCGGACCATCCATTTGTCGATCATCATTTTTACACTACGGTAGGCATGATTCACACGATGGAATGTTTGCTTGGGTTGCCACCGATGAATCAGAATGACGCCTACGCAGCGATTTTGGCGCCGCCATTTCTAGGCGCAGGCAACCAGCCTGCATTCACAGCCGACTGGAGCAATCGCGACAATGGTCTGATTTATCAGATCAATCCGTCCAAGGGACAGGGTGCGGGAGAATCCGCTGAGATGGATTTTTCCCGCCCGGATGCCGCGAATCCCGAGGTACTAAATGCAATTTTGTGGCGTGATCGCAAAGGCGACCAACCCATGCCGCCGGCGCAACACAAAATGTTTAGCGGCAAACAAGATCCAGACGGCGATTGATCTCCAACCTACACCCACGTAGGCTCGGACGCCTCGCCCGGGCAACGAGCGCAGCGCGCCAATCGCTGCGCGCTTCGCACCCCTTGGGTGGACGACCGCGGTCCCCCTGCGTGGACATTACCTAGAACAGAATTAACAAAAGCTCAACAGGCTTACGTTAGAATCTTCGCGTGACTGCCGCCATACAATGCCGCGACCTGCGTAAGACCTACGACGGCAAAGTGGAAGCCGTGCGCGGGCTGAACCTCGAAATCCAAGCTGGGGAATGCTTCGGTCTTTTAGGACCCAACGGGGCAGGGAAGACTACGACCATCGAAATCCTTGAAGGCCTGCTCGATCCCACTTCCGGCGAGGTCACGATTTTCGGGCGTGCGTGGCAGAAGAATTCACGCGAAATGCGCGAGTGGCTGGGCATTTCTCTGCAGGAAACACGGCTGTCGGAGAAGTTAACCGTCCGCGAAACCACCGAACTGTTTGCCAGCTTTTATCGTGAGCCCCGTTCTTCCGAAGAAGTTCTGGAGGATTTGCAACTCGGAGAGAAGGCCGACGCATTTGTGGGCAAACTTTCCGGCGGTCAACGCCAGCGTTTAGCGGTCGCAACCGCGCTGGTAGGAAATCCCAAAATTCTTTTTCTTGACGAGCCGACCACCGGACTCGATCCGCAAAGCCGCCGCCAGCTTTGGGACATCATTCGCAAATTTCAGCGCGCCGGAGGCACGGTGCTTCTGACTACACATTACATGGACGAGGCTGAACGTCTGTGCGACCGGCTGGTAATCGTGGATCATGGCCAGGTCATTGCCGAAGGCACGCCTCCCGACCTGATCGAACGACTGGGAGGACATCACGTTGTGGAGTTCGAGGCCAGTGGCAGCGTCGTCGGCACGAACGAGAATGCCTGGCGGGGTCTGCCAGGTGTGGAGTCGGTCCGTCGCGACAATGGTTTGGTCAGCCTGACGGTGCGCGAGCCCCACCTGACAATTCCTGCGTTGCTCGACGCGGTGGAGAAGCAAGGCTCGGAACTTCTACGCCTCACCACGCGACAGGCGAGTCTCGAGGACGTATTTGTCAATCTCACAGGCCGCCACTTGCGCGAGGAATGATGGTGACGTTTGCCATCGGAAATAGGCCAGCATGACTATTGCTCAACAAACTCCGGCAGCGCCCGCTAGATCCTCACCGTCCAAGCCGTTGCGCAACGGACGCTGGGCGGGTTACAGCCACTTGCTGATGGCGCGCATGAGAGAAATGTTGCGTGAGCCCGAGATCCTCTTCTGGGTATTTGGATTTCCGCTGCTGCTGGCCTTAGGACTCGGGATCGCCTTCCGCAACAAGCCCGCAGACGTTACCTCGATTGCCATTGCGGCAGGACCAGAAGCGCAGAACACGCTGGCGCTTCTCCAGCGCTCGCCGCAGAAATCCTTGATTCACGCTGAAGTGCTTGACGAACCGCAAGCGCAGCGAGGATTTCGCATCGGCAAGTATGATCTCGTAATCGAGAGCGATGGCAAGGGAGGCTTGCAGTATCTGTATGATCCGGCGCGTCCGGAGAGTGTGCTTTCACGGGCCGAGGTAGATGACGCTTTGCAAGCCGCGTCCGGCCGCAAGAACCCGCTGTCCACATCCGCAGTTATTTCAAGTGAGCCGGGATCACGCTACATCGACTTTCTAATTCCCGGACTAATCGGCATGAACGTGATGAATGCCGCTATGTGGGGAGTTGGATTCGCCTTGGTCGACATGCGCCAACGCAAGCTGCTCAAGCGCTTCGTGGCCACGCCCATGCGGCGCAGCGACTTTCTGCTGGCTTTGGCCAGCAGCCGACTGTTGTTCATGGTTATTGAAACCGCAGTCCTCCTCGGCTTCGGTGTGCTGGTGTTCCACATGCGGGTGCTTGGTTCGGTCCTTGCCATTCTGTCGATCGGAGCGCTCGGCGCTTTGGGATTCTCCGGGCTAGGTTTGCTCACCGCCAGCCGCGCCAAAAAGATTGAAAGCATCAGCGGGCTAATCAACCTGATCATGATGCCTATGTGGATATTCTCCGGCGTATTTTTCTCATATGAGCGTTTCCCCGCGGCCATACATCCCTTCATCCACGCTCTGCCTCTCACCGCTCTTAACGATGCGCTGCGCGCTACCATCCTCGAGGGCGCACCGCTCAGCAGTCAGGTCGGCCGCATGTTGGTTCTCCTGCTTTGGGGAGGAATTTCTTTCGTCCTCGCGTTGCGCTGGTTTCGCTGGTCTTAGATGGCTTTCCCGCAAGTCTGGTAACTTTCAGTCGGTTAGCGCATCCAACCAAGCAATGGGGAGTAATCGAGGCCCGCGATGAAAATTGTTCTTTTTTGCGTACTGCTTACGGCCGTAAGCCTGCAGGCGTCTGACCTGCCATCAGGTTCTAACGGACGCACTCCGGTGCTCGTTGAATTGTTTACTTCGGAAGGCTGCTCAAGTTGTCCGCCCGCAGATCAACTCCTGCAGAAATTGGATCAGCAACCCATAGCGGGAGAAGAGATGATCGTTCTCAGCGAACACGTCGACTACTGGAACCATGAGGGCTGGAAGGACCCATATTCCGCGCGCTTCTACAGCGATCGCCAGGGTGTGTATGCCAGGCGCCTTGGTCTGAGCGATGTTTACACTCCGCAAATGATCGTAGATGGAAGCAATCAGTTCGTTGGCAGCGACATGGCACTAGCCCAGAAAGCATTAGCCAAAGCTTCCACCGATGCAAAACTCGGAGTGCGATTATCCTCGGTGTCGATAGGGTCGAACAATATATTGCTAGCTCATCTGGAAACTGACGCGCTGCTGCCATCTTTCGGAATGCGGGACGCGGATGTTTACGTTGCAGTCGCTCTTAATCGAGCGGAGTCGCAGGTTGCTCGCGGTGAGAATGCCGGACGCAAGTTGTCACATACGGCCGTAGTAAAAAGCATTGTGAAGGTGGGCACGCTGCGAAAAGGAAAAACCTTCGTCCAGGATCTTCAGCTGAAACTTGAACCCGGAACTGATGCAGGCAATCTGCGTGTGGTCACATTTCTGCAAGAAGCGGGACAAGGGCGGGTTATCGGAGCCACCGAGCAAATGGTTCCTGCAGCCGCCCATGGTCAGCAATAAGCGGAATTGTTCGAAGCTACAGCTTCGCATCTTTATGGATCTCGACCGTGCTCCAGGTCTTGTCTCCCGCGTGACAAATATTTTCCAGGGCACAATCGACGCATTTAGGCCGCCGCGCTATACACAACTTGCGGCCATGCCAAATGAGCTGATGCGCGAATAAAATCCACTTTTCGCGCGGGATCGCTTTCATCAAATCCTGTTCGATCTTTACGGGATCAGAGTTCTTCGTCAGCTCGAGTCTGCGCGCGATCCGGGTCACGTGCGTGTCCACCACCACGCCTTCGGCTTTGCGGAACCACGTGCCCAGCACGACGTTGGCTGTCTTGCGCGCCACACCGGGCAAAGTGAGAAGCTTGGCGACGTCGTCCGGAACCTCTCCTCCGAATTCGTCGACCAGTAGTTTCGCGGCGCCCACAACGGCTTTTGACTTGTTGCGGAAAAATCCGGTCGAGCGTATATCGGGCTCCAACTGCTCCGGGGTGAGCACGGCAAAGTCAGCGACTGTAGGGTATTTGCGGAACAATTCCGGCGTCACCCGGTTGACGTTTACATCGGTGGATTGAGCCGACAAGATCGTCGCGACCAACAATTCCCACGCGTTTTTGTGGGTGAGGGCGCAAGTCACATCGGGATAAAGCTGGTCAAGCCGCTTCAAAATTTCAGCCACACGCTCCGGCGCAAGCGGATCATACCTCTTCGGATTTTTCGTTCTCGGCGGCTTTTTCGAGAGTTGTGCGTTGGCCGATCGCACCGGACGAAGCAAGGCCTTTTTCTGTACCGACCGTCGCGCGCCCTCATGACGTCCGGTCTTTGCGGGTTGGCGAGGAACTACTCCGCGTACCATCTCAGTTTCCTTCCAGCTCGAAATAAATGTTAGCAGAACCAACTCGCAATGGAGAACGGGAGTCCTCGCCGTCTGCTTGGTATGGATTCGCGCCAGGCTTTCTAAGCGACTTTTCTGAGTACCAGCGCCGAGTTCTTCGATCCAAATCCCACGCAGTTGCAGATTGCGTGCTCGATTTCAGCTTCACGGCCGACGTCGGGCACGTAATCCAAATCACATTCGGGATCGGAGACGTCGAGGTTAATAGTAGGCGGAATCTTCCCATGCTCCATGGCGATCAAAGTTGCGGCCATGCTGGCTGAGCCGCAAGCGCCCTGCGCGTGTCCGATCTGCGATTTGAGTCCGGACATTGGAATCCGGCTTGCAGCCCCGCCCAGAGCCAGTTTCAGGGCGCGAGTCTCCACGCGGTCGTTCATTTCAGTGGAGGTGCCGTGCAGATTCACGTATTGCACGTCTTCCGGGGCAATGCGCGCTTCCTCGAGAGCAAGAGTGATAGCTCGCGCTGGCTCTTCCGGCGAGTCGCTCATGCGCACGCGATGGAAGGCTTCGCACGTGGAAGCGTATCCTGCGATCTCGGCGTAAATGCGGGCACCCCGGGCGCGAGCGTGCACGTAATCTTCTAGGATAAACATCCACGAGCCCTCGGCGATAACAAAGCCGTCGCGGTCGGCAGAAAATGGCCGGGAGGCGCGTTCTGGAGCTTGGTTCCAGGATTGCGTTAGAGCACGCAACAAAGTGTACCCCTTGATAATCCCCGCCGTAATCGGCGAATCCACGCCGCCTACCAAGAACACGGGCTGCACGCCGGCCTGAATATGCTGATAGGCATAACCGATGGCGTCGGTGGATGAAGTGCAGCCTGCGGTGACCACGTGGCTGTAGCCGCGAAAGCCGAAGCGCATGCTGATCTCGCTGGGAATCGTGCCCATGGTTCCGCTGGGAATGCAGAAGAGACTGACGTGCTTTACTTGTCCGGAGTGCCACAACCGGTATTGTTCTTCAGAGAATTCTTGCGCGCCGCCGCCGGTGCCGAGGATCACGCCGATTTCGCGTTTCTCGTCCATCGACATGCTCGCCGGATCCAGCCCCGCATCCTCGATCGCCTCGCTTGAGGCAGCGACCGCCAAGGGCACGACGCGCGATACATGTTTGCGTTCGCGAGCGTCTACCCACGCAAGTTCGTCGAATTCAGGAATCTCTCCCGCAATATGCACCGGCAAGTCGGAGGGATCGAAGCGCGAAATGCGTTTCACTCCAGATTTTCCCGCGAGAATGGCGCGGCAAAATGCTTCCTTGCCGATGCCGTTGGGGCTCACGACGCCCATTCCAGTGATAACCACGCGCGGAAGCATTGTCAGTTTGTAGTTCCTATTTTGGAGTTCCTACGGTAGAAACACGGCGGTCAGGAGTAAGTTCCGAGAGTTTAAGCGAAAGCGTGAGTTCGATGTAGTCTAGCAGCGCCGCGTGCCACGAAAATGGGATAATCATTACAGATGTCCCTCGGCCTCTACGTTTCGGTGCCGTTCTGTCGCACCAAGTGCAGCTACTGCAACTTCGCCTCCGATGTTTTCTCGCGTTCGGTGTTCCAGCGCTACGTAGACCGCGTGTGCGCTGACATCGAAGGTGCCAACGAGACTGTAGCACAAATGGAGGGGTGCCATGAGCGCATTGTCGACTCTATTTATTTGGGCGGCGGAACTCCTACTTTACTCGATGTAACCCAACTGCAGCGCGTGTTTGTCACGATTGTGCAAGAGTTTGAGCTGCAAGCGGGGGCGGAGATTACCGTTGAATGCGCTCCCGGGACGCTGAATGGAGCTGTGATCGAAGCCCTCCAAACCTGCGGCGTCAATCGTGTGAGCTTGGGAGTGCAATCGTTTGTCGATCAAGAAGCGGCTTCAGTTGGGCGTTTGCACGATCGGAAAACAGTTCTCGATGACATTGCCCGCTTGCGCGCGGCGGGAATCACGAATATAAACGTCGATCTGATCGCCGGCCTTCCGTATCAGACTGTCAATAGCTGGATGTTCTCCGTGGAGCAAACTATCGCCAGTGAATCTCCGCATGTCAGTGTCTACATGCTCGAAGTCGACGAGGATTCGCGTCTGGGCCGCGAATTAATAGCTGGCGGCGCAAAGTATCACGCGCACTTCGTTCCGGACGACGATCTCACGGCGGATTTGTATGTGACGGCGTGCGAGAAGCTGGAAGCGGCGGGAGTGCAGCAGTATGAGATCTCGAATTTTGCGCGCTCAAGATACGAGTCGCGGCACAATTTGAAGTATTGGACGCGCAAGCCGTATTTAGGATTTGGCGTCGACGCGCACTCGATGATACCGGGATTGCACGGCGATGCGGTGCGATTTTTCACTCCAGATTCGCTGGAGGCATATATTGCAGGGGGATCGCTGCATCGCACTCAAACTTCGGCCGGCGAGGCGCTCGAAGAGACATTCTTTCTGGGTTTGCGCCTGAACCGCGGGGTCAACTTGCGGGAGGTGGAGGCGCAGTTCGGGGTAGACGCAATCGCCGGTATTTCTGGGATCATTGCGGATTTAGTGCTGGCGGGATTGATGGAGAGACAGGAAGACGTGATTCGACTGACTCCGCGGGGTCGGCTGCTTTCGAACGAAGTGTTTGAACAGTTCATTTCGCTACGCACCGGCCCAGTTCCAGCTTTATAAAAACCGATCGTAACTTTCGCTCCCGCTGTGGCTATGTTCTAATCAACTGTTTTGCACCCGCCGTGTGCGGATAGAATCCTCGACTCGGCGCCCCGTATTAGATCCGGAGGAAGCTTGGATTTTTTACTGAATGAAGAACAGCTGCAACTGAAGAAAAGCGTACGCGAGTTTGCCGAGCGCGAGATCGCCCCCAACGTCATGAAGTGGGACGAGGCGGGCGAATTCCCGCTGGCCACGATCAAAGAACTCGGCAAGCTGGGCCTGCTCGGCATCGTTTTTCCCACGGAATACGGCGGCGCGGGCATGGGATACATCGAATATGTCACGGCGATCGAAGAACTTTCGCGCGTGGACGGTTCGGTAGGCATCATCGTGGCGGCGCACACGTCGCTGTGCTCGAACCATATTTTTCTTGCTGGCACCGACGAACAGAAAAAGAAATACGTCAGCAAACTCGCAACCGGCGAGCACATTGGCGCCTGGGGCCTTACAGAACCCTCGTCCGGATCGGATGCGGGCAGTGCGCGAATGACCGCGGTGCGCAAAGGAAACCACTGGGTGCTGAACGGCACCAAGACTTTTTGCACCAACGGGCATTACGCCGACGTGTTGGTGGTGATTGCGGTGACCGATCGCGCGGCGCACACACACGGTCTGTCGGCGTTCATTGTAGAAAAGGATGCAAAGGGTTTTCGGCCGGGCAAAAAAGAAAACAAGCTGGGGCTGCGGGCCAGCGATACGGCTGAGTTGATCTTCGAGGACTGCATTATTCCTGCGGAAAATCTCCTGGGCATAGAAGGCGCAGGGTTCGTTGACGCGATGCGCGTGCTCGATGGTGGACGCATTTCGATCGCTGCACTATCACTGGGGATGGCGGAGGGAGCTTATGAAGCGGCGCTGAAGTATTCCAAACAACGCAAGCAGTTCGGCAAAGCGATCAGCGAATTTCAGGCAATCCAGTGGAAGCTGGCGGACATGGCCACGGAAATCGAAGCGGCAAAGCTGCTGACGTTTCGCGCGGCGTCCATGAAAGACTCCGGGTCGAAGAGCACGCTGGAGTCGTCTATGGCAAAGCTGTATGCCAGCGAAGTGGCCGTGCGATGCGCGAACGAGGGCGTGCAGATCCACGGAGGATACGGGTTCATCAAAGATTATCCCGCAGAAAAGTTCTATCGCGATGTGAAGTTATGCACCATTGGCGAAGGGACGAGCGAGGTGCAGCGATTGGTGATCGCGCGGCAGTTGCTCAAGGACTGAACGTCATTCAGGACGAAGCTACAGGTGGAGGCCGGGCCTCTCGCCCGTCCCAACTGTAACGAGACCGGCGAGAACGCCCGTCCTCCATTCAGCGTAAGAATTTCCTGCCTTCGCGACTCTGTTTTACACTGAAAGATTGAGCCACAACTTCCAACCATTGACCAAGTTACTACGCTCCGGCGACGTCCGGACGTTAGCACGGGCGATCAGCATGGTCGAGAACCGCTCGCCGGGCTGCGCCGAGTTGCTGAAAGCGTTGTTTCCGCAAACCGGTCACGCGCGGATTCTTGGCCTTACCGGTGCGCCCGGTGCCGGCAAGAGTACTCTGGTTGATCAACTGGCCAAGCACTATCGCAAAGAAAATCGCACGGTGGGAATCATCGCAGTTGATCCCACTAGTCCTTATACAGGCGGGGCGATTCTCGGGGACCGTATTCGCATGCAGGATCATTTTTCTGATCCTGGGATTTACATTCGCAGCATGGCGACGCGCGGCTCTCTCGGCGGTCTGGCGCGAACCACGGCAGACGTCACGACGGTAATGGATGCTTCCGGCCGCGACTTGATTATGATTGAGACCGTCGGCGTGGGACAGGATGAAGTTGATATCGTGCGGTTGGCGGATTGTGTCGTGGTGGTGTTAGTGCCGGGTCTCGGCGATGACATTCAGAACATGAAAGCCGGGTTGATGGAGATCGGCGACATTTTTGTGCTGAACAAGTCGGACCGGGAGGGGGCGGACCGCTTGGA
>Ga0185299_10006527_pt1 | contig 12372 bp, 13 predicted proteins | sample PaiPotPPA55metaG_FD_128002 | JGI IMG/M metagenome (GOLD analysis project Ga0185299, IMG submission 128002) | Iron sulfur acid spring bacterial and archeal communities from Banff, Canada, to study Microbial Dark Matter (Phase II) - Paint Pots PPA... ...
CTTCCGATCTTTATTCCACCCGAGCAGGTGCGGCGTGCGAGGGTCCGCGGTGTCGTCGACAGCGGCGCAGCCCGGCTCGTGATTCCTGCATCGCTCGTACAGGAACTCGGCCTGGAGACTTCGGGCAACGCGATCGTCCGCTATGCCGACGGCCGCACTGCGCAACGGGCCATCGTCAGAGACGTGCATCTCGCCTACGGCGGGCGCGACAGCGTCTTTAACGCCATCGTCGAGCCGGGCCGCGATTCGGCCTCGATCGGCGCCATCGTGCTGGAAGACCTCGATTTCGTCGTCGATGGCGCCGGGCAACGCCTTCTGCCGCGCGATCCCCGCCAGATCGTCTCAGAGGTGGAATGAGTCACGCCGCTCTTTGTTTTCTCCCGCGAGGAATGTTGAAAATCGGCTGCCGCCGGCCGACCAGCGAGCGCACCACTCCGAAGCGATAATCGCTGCTCGAGCCTGGCATCGAAACGTATTGCCACGACAGCCGGTCAGGGTTCGGCTTCCACAGTTCCGATTCCAGCACGCCGGGCAGGCGCTGCTGGCTCTCGATGCTCTCGTGGATGTTCTCAGTTCCCGCGACGTACAGTGGCCGGGCGTGATCGACGAGGCAAGCCGGTCGAATTCTTCCACCAGCTTGGGATGTGCCAACGTCGTGTCCACCGACGCGCCATAGCGGTAGAACATCACCCGCGCCGCGATCTCGCTGGCGACAGCGTAACGCCACTGGTTGTGCACCACCGTCCGTTTCGACTTCGCCTTTAGCTTGTTGTGCTTCCGCAAACCGATCAGCACAAGGTTCAGATGAAAGACGCTATCATCAAGGCCAAGATCGCGGCAGGCCTGGATGAACCTGGCGTTGAGGGCCGGGGCGGCCAGCACGCGGTGGGACGAGAAGCCGTCCCGCACAGTCAGGAAAGCGCGGGCGACTGCTTTCTCGTATTTCTTCGTCAGATCGTCATGTGGATTCAGGTCCTCGATGAACTTCCGGCGTCGGTGAAGCAGGTTCGAAATAGTCGCGGCGGCGTAAGCCGATCCGAGTTGGCCGTGCTGCGCCGCAATCCGGGGCCCGAGCGTGGCTCCCATCGTCGCGGCGATCACGAAGTGATTGAGCTCGGCCACCGCTCAGCGCCCCGTCCGACGAGAGGAGGCGTCCGACGTTGCACGAACCGGCGGCCGCGCCTCGGGGTCCAGTTTTAGAAAGGCGATTGCCGTGTTCCGCTGCGTCCTGGCCAACCCCTTGAAGTCGAGATATCTCTCGACGAACTCATCGCAATCCGGGCAGATACCGCTCCAATCATCCATCTGGGCGTCTCGTCCCCGATGCCGACAGCGGCCTGGCCGGTGCCTCTCAGCCATGTCGCCGATTTCATCCAACGGCTCCCCGAGCAGCCGAAGTGAGGCCCGTTCGCGGCTGCGGCTCGGCCGCCGGTTGCGTCATGGGCGATCGGAGGCCGTTCTACGAGCCGCTTCCTTTATGGCGTCGGGTTTGCGACGATTGGTTTTCAATGGCGGAGACGGACGTTCGGCCCGCGCCGCCGCACCGGACTGACTTCGACCCGTTGCGGTGGATCGGGGCCTACAAGCTGCTCAAGGCCGCCCTGGCGGTGGTCGGCGGGTTGATGGTACTGCGGTTGATGCACCGTAGCCTCCCCGAGGTCGCCGTCAGATGGATGCAGCGCCTGCACATCGACCCCAACAGTCACGCCGGCCATCTGCTTCTCCGCGGCGCGGTGGAGATCAAACCACGCCGGCTGAGTTGGGTGGCGGCGATTTTGTTCATCTACGTTCCGCTGTTTGCCATTGAGGGGATCGGGCTGATCCGCAGGAAGCTGTGGGCCGAGTGGCTGACGGTCGTCACCACGTCGATACTCATTCCCCCCGAAATCTACGAGATCACTCGCCGGGCCACCTGGGTCCGCATTCTCATCCTCGTGGTGAACGTTTTGGTGGTGCTGTATCTAATTCTGCGGATTCGGCGGGACCGTCGGCAACAGCAGCCGGCGGGGGATTCGGCCCAGTGAGCGCGCTGGGCGATCATCGCCTTCGACGGCGGAACAGCATCCCGCAGGACGCCAGGGCCAGCATCGCGATGGACGACGGCTCCGGCACCGATTCGATGTGGACCGGTTCCAGCGCTAGCGGGCGTACGGTTGCGGTCGACTCGTTTGCCGGCTTCTCAACCGATGATCCGGAGTTGGCGGCAGGGGCCTCGGCTTTCAGTTTGGACGGCGGGATTGTCGGGCGCGGATGGTCTTCGGCAGGCTGCGCGGAGGCCTCGTCTGAGCCGACCGATAGATGCGGCGTGTTCGCGTCTGACGTACTCGGCGGCTGAATCGCAGGGTCTCGCTGCGGCACGACCGATCCATCAATCGGCACTGACAGGCGAATGTAGTCCGCGCGCAACAGCGACGCGGACAGAAACACCGTCAGCGCGACACAGAAACCCCGAGTGCCAACCCCACACATGCGCATCGTTCCCCTCTCCATGGGAACATTCAAACCTGTCGCGGCGCAAGGCGCCGATCCCGACCACTCCCCACTGCCGCAAACTCTATCACATGCCCGCCTGAGGGCAAGACAATTTTGGCTGCTTAGTAAAAAGATGAGGTCAAGAAGTCGTTCAGATCTTCTGAGGGGCCATTAGGTTGTGAAACCGCCTCTTAGCGGGTTTTGCGCAAAGACCAGATCGGCGACGACCCGGCCGCTGATCAGGTGCTCCTGAATGATGCGCTCGGCGTTGTCCGGCGTGACGTTGCGGTACCACGTCCCCTCCGGATAAACCACGCAGATCGGGCCGCCGGTACAGATGCGCAAGCATTGACATTTCGTGCGATAGAAAGGCCCCTCGGGCCCGGAAAGGTTCAATTGCTTCATCCGCTTTTTGACGTACTCCCACGTCTGCTCCCCTCGTTGTAAGTCGGTGCAGTCGGGGCCGAGGCAGATGAACAGGTGACGCCGCAGCTTCCCCACGCCAAATTTGGCGGCCATCACCGGCGGCGGAAGGTGTTCGGGGTTGGCCATTGGAAATTGATTGTAGGAGGTGGGTGGTCATCTGACACGACCACGCTCGGGTGTGAGCCAATGTGGCACAGCCGCCCTCGAGATTATATGTGGCACAGCCGCCGGCGGCTGTGCCACAGGTCGGTTTGACCATCCACGCTTCGCGGGCCAAGGATGTCCTATTCACGCGGCCGTCGGTTGCCGGGGTTGAGATCCGGAGCGTCATATGCAGTATCGCACTCTTGGTAAAAACGGCCCATCCGTCTCGGCCCTCGGGCTGGGGTGCATGGGGATGAGCGAGTTCTACAGTGGCCGCGACGACGCCGCATCGACGCCATCGCGCCCAAAGGCGTGGCCGCCGGCGACCGCTACCCGGGCAACATGATGCAGGCGGTGAACCGGTAACGATGTGCGACACGGCGCGCGTCTGCCGTGATCGGTTCCGCCTGTCCCGAGCTGCGTGGAGCGGCACGCTGAAGGAGGTTCGTTATGGCCGATTCCCTTAAAGAACGGGCGCCTGACGATAGGGAAGCGTGGCCGGCGCTGCCGCTGCAAGAGTGGCAGGATACCTATGCCACGCTCCATATGTGGTCGCAGATCGTCGGGAAGGTGAGGCTGGCGCTGAGCCCCATGGTCAACCATTGGTGGCAGGTGCCGTTCTATCTCACGCCGCGCGGATTGACGACGTCCGCCATCCCGTACGGCAGCCGGTCCTTCGAGATTCTGTTCGACTTTATCGATCATCACCTTGCGATCCAGGACAGCGACGGCCGGATCGAGACCCTGCCGCTGGTAGCGCGGTCCGTGGCGGACCTCTACCGGGAAGTGACGGCGCTGCTGCGGGCATTGAAGATCGACGTGAAGATCTGGCCCGTGCCGGTCGAAGTCACCAATCCGATACCCTTCGCCGGAGATCGGGAGCACGCCTCGTATGACGCCGAGCGAGTCCATACGTTCTGGCGCATCCTCGCGACGGTGGATGCCGTGCTCAAACGGTTTCGTGGCGGCTTTGTCGGCAAGTGCAGCCCGGTGCATTTTTTCTGGGGGAGTTTCGACCTGGCGGTGACGCGCTTCTCGGGCCGCCGAGCGCCCGAGCGCCCGGGGGCCGACCGGATCACGCGCGAGGCGTACTCGCACGAGGTGATAAGTCATGGCTTCTGGCCGGGCGGCGGGGACGTGAAAGGGGCCGCGTTCTACGCTTACGCGGCGCCGGAGCCGCCGGGCCTTCGTGAGCATCCGGTTCGCCCCAAGAATGCTTCGTATAACTCGAAGCTGGGCGAGTTCATCCTGATGTATGACGACGTGAGGACTGCGGACGTGCCGGACCGCGCCCTGCTCGAGTTCCTCAAAAGCACCTACGAGGCCGGGGCGACCCTGGCGGGTTGGGATCGCCCAGCGCTGGAGCGTTCGGACGCTTGATTCCCCCTACCGCCACCCGTACATTTCGTCCCGGGTTCCCGTCGGGCGAGCGGCATGAGCGAAACCTCTATCGGAATCTGTCTGCTGGGCTGTGGCGTAGTCGGGGGCGGGGTCATCAAGATCCTCACCGATCAGGCAGAGATGCTTTGGCGTCGCGCGGGCCTCAAGTTCGATCTTCGCCATGTCGTTGTGCGCGACGTGAAGAAACACGCGGCCGAACATCCCGGCGTTCCGTTTACCTGCGACGCCGACGCGGCCATCGACGACCCCAAGACCCGGATCGTCATTGAATTGATCGGCGGAACGACGGTCGCGGGCGCCTTGATTGAACGGGCGCTGCGGCTTGGAAAACCTGTGGTGACGGCCAATAAGAGCCTGCTGGCCGCCCGCGGGCCGGAGCTGTTCGCCCTGGCCCGCCGGCACGACGCCTGCATCGCCTTCGAGGCCAGTTGCGGCGGGGGGATCCCGATCATCGACGCCATCTGCCGCGGACTCGTCGCCAATCGGATCGACGCCCTGGTCGGCATCGTCAACGGAACCTGCAACACCATCCTGACCCGCATGACCAAAAGCGGCTGGTCGTATCCGCAGGCACTTGCCGAGGCGCAGCGGCTGGGGTTTGCCGAGGCCGATCCATCGCTGGACGTGAGCGGCCGCGACGCGGCCCAGAAGCTGGCGGTGCTCGCCAGCCTCGCGTTTAACGTGCACGTCGCCGAGAAGGACATCGCCGTTGAAGGGATCGAGAACCTTCAGCCGGTGGACATCCAGTTCGCCCAGGAACTGGGCTACGTGATCAAGCTTCTGGCCATCGCGGAGCGCGACGCGGAGGACCGCCTGGACCTGCGCGTCCATCCGACGCTGGTCCACAAGGACGATCTGCTGGCGGAGGTGAACGGGGGCTTCAACGCGATCAGCATCTACGGCCACGCGCTGGGCCACGCCCTGTTCTACGGCCGCGGCGCGGGGCAAATGCCGACGGCCAGCGCCGTGGTGGCCGACCTGGTGAACGTCGCCATCGGCACGACGCCGCTCGCGTTCAAGCAGCTCCGTATCTTTCCCGACTCGGCGGCCCCGGCCAACGTGCTGCCGATCGAGCAGCTTCATTCGCGTTATTACTTGCGTTTGACCGCCAAAGACGTACCGGGAGTGATGGCCCAGGTCTCCCACGCGCTGGGCCAGCACGGGATCAGCCTCTCGGCGATCCTTCAGCGCGAGACGGATGATGGCCAGCTCGTGCCGGTGGTGATCACCACGCACCTGGCGCAGGAGGGGGCAGTCAGACGGGCACTGCGGGAGATCGACGCGTTGACGACGATCGTGCCGCCGACGGTTTGCCTGCGGGTGATCGATCACCCGAAGGAGTTTGGCGCGCCGTAGCGCGGGGGGCGATCCGTGGCCGAAATTGACTACCGCACGGTGCCGGACGGCGGAGTGTTGAGGAGGCTCGGCTCGGGTCTTCAGATCATCCGTCGCGTCAAGCATGAATGGTACAAAGGGCTCGATGCACTGAAAGGAGAGGCGCTCCGCCGTGAGACCGATAAGATTCGCGGCAGCAAATTCCTCTCCGACTGGACGCTGTCTCAATATGTCTAATGGATCGAAGCACAATTGGATGCACTTGGCTGGGATGCTCAGACGTCATCGGGCGAATTCACGGCGGAATTCCCTGCAACGGTCGGCTACTCAAGAGGAAAAGGCGTGACTAAGATCAGAATTGAACTAAGCAGTCGGTGCGTTCACGCATATCCAGTCGAGGATTGATGATGTCCGATGTAATTCACCTGCCACTCGACAGCGACGGGGACCATCTGGTCGAGCCTCCGATCATCGACAGCCTGGCGCGTGACGAGGGGCACAGTGAATGGGTGATCTCGTTTATTCCCGAAGACACGGTGTCCCCGCGCGAGAAGGAGCGCGTCGTCGTCCCTTTCAATTCACCCGACGGCAAGCGGATCACATTGCGCGTGCATCGACTTGAGGCCCTTCTCGGTCATGCTCTTGACCGCGTCTTCCACGCGGGCGACGGAACTTTTACCTTTCACACGCGATCAGGGGGCATCATCAAATTGGCCGGCCCACACGGGCAGATCGACCTTTCTGTGCGGGCGTATGTGGAACTGACGGACATCGCCATGACCGCGCAGTTGGTGTTCTGCGCGCTGGCCGATGCCGCCAAATGACACGCCGGGCATGAAATACGCCATCATCATCCCCGACGGCGCCGCTGATGAACCGCTTGAGGAGCTGGGGGGCCAAACGCCGCTCGAGGCGGCGCAGACGCCGAACATGGATCGCATCGCAATCGAGGGCCGTCAGGGGACGGCCCGCACGATTCCCGAGGGGTTTGAGAGCGGCAGCGACGTGGCCATCATGTGTCTGCTGGGGTACGACCCCAAGGTTTACCACAGCGGCCGGGCGCCGCTCGAGGCGGCGGCCCAGCAGATCCCGCTCTCGCCGACCGACTGGGTCTTTCGCTGCAACCTCGTCACCGTCGTCGACGGGATCATGAAAGACCACTCGGCCGGCGGCATCTCCAACGCCGAGGCGCAGCGGCTCATCTCTGACCTGGCGCGATCGCTGGATCTGCCGGGCTTCGAGTTTCATTACGGGGTCAGCTACCGCAACCTGCTCGTCTATCGCGGCGATGAAGCCTTCCAGGTCACGACCAAGCCGCCGCACGAGATTCCCGAGGAACCCGTCAGCCGATGGCTTCCCCGAGGGGCCGGCTCGCCGATCCTCCGGCAGATCATGGACCGCTCGCGCGAGCTGTTCATCCATCACGAGATCAACGAGGTGCGGCGCGAGACCGGCCACAACGCGGCCACCCAGGTCTGGCTCTGGGGCCAGGGGCACGCCCCGAATATGCCCAAATTCCACATCCGCTTCGGCGTCCAGTCCGGCTGCATGATTACCGGCGTCGACCTGCTCCGCGGCCTGGCCACTCTGCTCGGCTGGGACGTGCGCGAGGTCGAGGGGATGACCAGCTTCCACGACACCAACTACGCCGGCCAGGGCCAGGCGACGGCCGCCGCTCTCGATGACCACGACTTGGTCTTCTCCCACATCGAGGCCCCCGATGAGGCCTCCCATCAGGCCGACTACAAGACCAAGGTCGAGTCGATCGAGGCGATTGACCGCTACATCGTCGGCCCGGTGCTCAAGAAGCTTCAGACCTTCCCCGAGTGGCGAATCCTGGTCCTGCCCGATCATCCCACCAACATCTCCACCCGCAAGCACGGCTACGCCCCGACCTGCTTTGCCATGGCCGGCACCCGCGTCAAGGGGATCCTGCCGGCCGCGTACTCAGAAAAGAACGCCGCCGCCAGCGACCTGCGGATTGAGAAAGGGCACGAGCTGATGGAGTTTTTTCTGCATGGGGGGAATATGTGATCGCGGAACAACTCCGGTGCTCATAGCCTTTCGAGCATATACTTTGGATATTATGTGCGCCAAAGCCTACACCCCTGTGAGGCAACCAAGCGAAAGAATCGAACGTCCTGAGCAGCACCAGATCGAGGAATCGGCCAAGCGGTTCTTCACCAGCGCGCTCCCCACTGAGTGGGTCTCCCGCGCGCAGAGTCCCGACTACCACGTCGACTACGCGGATGAGGTAGGTGCATCCGGCAGTTTGATGGGGATCCAGTTCGGCGTACAACTGAAGGGCAAGAAGAAGACCTCTCTGGCAAGGGGCCGAATCGCGTTCCCCCTTGAGACCAAGGACCTCGTTTATTATGTGGATAAACGATGTGACCCGATCTTTCTTGTCGTCGTGGACGTGACTGCCGGACAGGGATACTGGCTGTTCCTGCAGAAGTACGCCCTCGAAGAACTTGCGGGAAAAACTTGGCGCGCGCAGAAGCACGTAACGTTGCATCTTCCGGTAAGTAATTCCCTCGCCGACATAACACAGCTTGAGACAGCGGTTCGATCAGCAAACCAGCATATGGCCGGCTTGCGTCCAGGCGCAGTTGCTCATGCGATCATAGCCGAGCGACGACGGCTCGAAAGCCTTGACCCGCGGTTCAGGATTGCAGTTACCGCGGGGGAGCAGTCCTGCCGTTATGATCTGCTGCCGAGCGAGAGTGTCAGATTCACACTCTCGTTCGAGGGAGAAAAAGAGAAGGTCTCCAGGCTTGTCGAGGACTTTGCCAATCGCGGTTTGCCCGTGATGGTGAACCCCGGGGAGGTAAAACTTGAGGGATCGCCGCTGCTGGCAAAGCTCTTGGAGCAAAGCCTAACTATCCAAAGCGTCCGTCGATTCCAAGGGCACCTCCGACTTGCGCCCGTCAATTCGGAGGGGCGGGAAATCGCAACCCTGGAGTTACCCGCTTGCGGTGAAGGCGGTCTCGCAGAGATGCGACTTAAGGCGGCCCACGCAAATTCCCCGCTCCAGCTTGAGTTAACAATAGCGGCTCCGGGAGGCGTCCCATCGAAGGTCGTCAGTTTCTCCTTTGGGTTCGCGCTCAGCCAGTGGGCGGGGCGGCGTGTGCTGCACCTGCCGTACTTTGACCAAGTCCACGCGCTGTGCCGCGCGGTCCAGGACGGGAGCGATCTGCGGATCGATTTCCTCTGGGAAGGGAATCCCCTATTCGGTGGGCGGGCCAAGTCGTGCCAACTCAAGCCGCTTGAGGAGCCCGCTATGATCGTCAGGACCTATGCGAAGGCTCGCGAGCTCGCAAGGCACCTCAGAGTGAACCCGATAGTCCCTGCGGATATGCGGTTCGACGAACTCGATGAGATCGAGGAACTTCACTTGCGAGTGATGCCGGGTGATCGTAGGCTCTCGGGCGCAAAGGCGACGCTTCGGGTAAGCATCCTGCGCGAGAGCCTTGACGCCGGCGCGTGCAATTCCCAATACGACAATATGGACGATGTGCCCCTCAAGCTTCGCTTCGACAACGAGCCCGTCCGGTTTCTCCGCGAATCCGTGAATGCCGGGCCCGGAGAGTATGAGCTAACCCACGCTCAAAGATCGACTCCGCTAGCCGACATAAAGTCCCTTATATCCGTCGGCAAAGATCAGACGATCCCTCTGACCTACAGGGGTACCGCCGCGTCTGAGTTGATCGTCAGGCGTCCATCGGACGCCCAAACTGGTTCCGGGGCGGGATGAGCACCCGGGCTGTCTACCGCGACCGTCTGGAGATGTGGTCGGCACCAGCCCCCAAAGGCCTAGCCCGGATTATTCACGCCGGCCTTTGACGGCCCGGCTGGCGGAGATCTTGTGGCGGGTTATGGCTCGATCGGGCGGATTTACCGCCGAGCGGGCGCACCGCCCCCTTACCCCCATTGGCACAAGTCGGGTTGTGGAGGGGATCAGGGGCCACACAAAAGGGTGGAGAAGTTGATGGCGCGTTGGGCGACCGACCGGTACATCGGCCACCAGGGCCAGTTGGCGGCGAGCCTCACGATGACCCGCCGGGTGGTCTGCACGATGGTAGCGGCGACCTTGATGACGTGGGTCCGCCAGGTGCAGGGTTGTCCGACGCGAAGGACCTGAGGCAGCTCCTCGCTGTGGCGGAGGGCGTTGAGCAGGTTGAACGCGGCGGCGTGAAGCAGCAGGCGGAAGAAGTTGGCCATGAAGCGGTGACAGCTCAGGCGGTCCATCTTCAGGCCGTTCTTCAGTTCGTCCATGCGCTGCTCGCTCTCGCCGCGTTGGATGTAGTCGTCGTACTGGCGCTGGGCGTCGGAAGGGGAGGCGACGCCGGGGCGGTTGGTGACGACGAAGCGCAGGTTGGTGCCCTGGCCGTGGCACTCGGCCTTGGCGACGACGGTGCGCGTATGTTCCCATGAATCGCATTTATATTGGAAGCAGTCAAAGAGCCTCTGCTTCACGTGGGTCCGCCCGTACTCGTCCACCGCCGTCTGCATCAGCGTTTCGGTGAGCCTCTTGAGTCGGGCGTTGGTGGAGAAGCCGAAGGTGTAGGTGAGGCCGTTTTTCTCGCAGATTTCGTACATCCACGGCATCCCGAAGCCGGCGTCGCCGCGGACGTGGACGGCGATGTCGGGACGTTCTTTGCGCAGCGCGTCGACCAGCCGCATCAGGTCGTCATCCGCCCCCAGCGCGGCGTGGACGGTGCCGGGGCGGAGCCACACGCCAAAGACGTGCTTGGTCGTCGCCTCGCTGAGGACCAGCGGGAAGTACTGGTATTGACCAAAGTAGCCGTGGAAGAGCGTGAGCTGCTGCTGTCCGTGGGTCGGGTCGTCAGTGGCGTCCAGGTCGATGGTGAGCGAGGCGGGCAACTCTCCGCCGTGCTCCTGCTTCAACCGTTCGATCCCGGTGGCGACCAGGAACTCGTTCAGGCGGTACAAACTGGCGACGGTGACGGCGTTCTCAAAACGGCTGAGGGTGGGCTGGCTGGCCAGGTCGCGCCCCTCCGGCGGTCGGTCGGCGATCATCTTGAACACCGGGTCGCTGCGCAGCGTGTCGTGGTCGTTGCAGTCTTCGTAACCGGCCAGAATGCCAAAGAGGCGCTGCCGCAACATCTCCTGACGCTGGTGACGCGTCAGCGGCTTGCGGTGCTTTTGCCGCGGGTCCTCTCGCGGCCCCTCTCGCGGCCCCTCGTCCAGGCACCGGGCCATGCGGGCCGTGTAGTTCCACCGGCGGTCGAACTGGGCGATGGGCAGCAACCCGGCGTCGGAAGTAATTTGCCCGCGATGGGGCTGGACAACGACCGGCAGGTGTGGGAGAACATCGAGTTCAAGCTGTTGGACATCTTGCGCCGGCATACGCGGCCTCCCTGTTTCGGTTTAACTGTTCTTGGTAGAACCAATTAAACCACAAGGAGGCCCGTTGCGCGCTGGGGTCAGTGAATAATCCGGGTTAGGCCGGCCGGCGGGGGCCCCCTGCCTCTCGGCCACGCAACTGGAATTCGCGTTGCGTCTCTCGCTGCTGTGCCGCTCGCGCCTCGAGCGGCAGATCGTGGCCGGCCACGTGTATCACGGCCGTCCGCTGGCCGAAGTGGCAGAATGACTGGGAACAAGTGCTCCGCGCGTCGCGGAGCTATACCGGTCCTTGGTCCTCCGGGCCGAAGCGGCCGAGCGGCGGGAAGAGCTTGGCCGGGCCGCGGCGGCGGACCGGGCGGACAGCACGAATCGGAAAGTCTCGCGATGAAAGGCAGGGAAGCCGGCCATGCAAATCGAAATTGACCTGAGCAGCGAGCGGCTGGTCCCCTGGGACCCGGAGATCAAAATCGCCGGCCGGTGCTACCGGATGCGGGAGCCCACGGTCGCGCTCATGTCCCGCCTTGGCCAGTTGCTCGCCTGCCCCCGGCCGGACGTCGCAGGCATCGTGACGGAGTTGTTCGATGACGGCCCCCCTGATGTGTCCCAGTGGCCGGTGGAGAGGGCCGGCGTCGTCGTGAAGCACTACCTTGAATACGTGAACGAATGGGGGGCCAAGCTTCGCCAGGCGATGGCCGAGCGGTCGCGCCCCCCTGGTCCGACCGCGCGGGTGCAGCGGAACCGGATCGCCAGCGGCGCGGCAGACGACTTCGACGGGAGCAAGCAATGAGCTGGGACGCGGGCGCCATCACTGGATCGATCGGGCTGAACGTGAGCGACTACGCCCACGGGATGCTTCAAGCCGAGGGTCTGGCCCGCGCCTTCCCGCCGATCGTCATCGAGTTCCTGGAGAACCCTCTTCTCGGCTTTGCATCCGTCGCCAAGGAGGCGTTCTCTGCGGTGACCGAAGCATTCGAGTCGGTGGCCGGCAAGTTCCACGAAGTGGGCCTGGCCGCGGCCAACCTGGGCGTCTCCGCAGAATTCATCAGCGGCGTCGGCGCCGTCGCCAAGATCAGCGGCGTGTCGATCGACGAGCTGGGGATGAGCCTCAAATTCCGGCTCTCCGCGAGAGCCGCTGATCCTTGTATACGGCTCATCCGAACAGGTGCAGTACCCGTAAGCGGAAGTGGCTGAAGTTGCTCATGCCGCACGCCCGCCACAGGATGG
>Ga0185299_10006528_pt1 | contig 12369 bp, 7 predicted proteins | sample PaiPotPPA55metaG_FD_128002 | JGI IMG/M metagenome (GOLD analysis project Ga0185299, IMG submission 128002) | Iron sulfur acid spring bacterial and archeal communities from Banff, Canada, to study Microbial Dark Matter (Phase II) - Paint Pots PPA... ...
ATGTACCACCACGGCCAGCCGTAGAATCCGCCTTCCTGCACGTGCGTGATGTAGTCGGGGACGAGATTGTCGCCTAGCGCATCGCGCTCATTCACCGAACACCACAGTTCGCCGGTCTGCGGATTCATAGCGATCCCGCCCCCGGCATTGCGAATGCCATAGGCATACACGCTGAGTTGGCAGTTTGAGGCGTCGCACCAAAGAATATCGGCGCGGTTTTTTTCCTCTGGATGCGTGTCGGGGTCACTCACGTTCGATCCGGAACCTACCGCGACAAACATCTTCTTGCCATCGTTGGAGAATGCGAGCGCGCGCGTCCAGTGCCCGCCGCCGGGCAGATCCGCGATATGCTCCGGTGCACCGCTCGCTTTCAGATCGCTGTTGTGATATGCAAAGCGGACAACCTCGTTCGTGTTGCCGACATATAACCACTGCGGATCAGGTCCCGGAGGATAAAACGCCAGACCGTAGGGCTGCTTCAGGCCGCTGGCAAAAACGGCTGACAGCTCCGGTTTGCCGTCTCCTGTGATTCCGCGGAATACTCGGATGCGCCCGGCATCGCTTTCCGTAAGAAAAATGTCGCCGTTCGGCGCCGTGCGCAAGTTGCGGGGATTATCGAGTCCGGCGGCATACAGTTCCACCTTGAATCCGGGAAGCGCCACCGGCCACACGTTTTCCGGCCTTGCCACAATACTCGGCCCGTTGTACGACGAATGCGTCGCGTACGGTTGCGGCAGATCGTTCACTGTGATCTTGCGCACATTTCCCGGCTTCTCGTAACGGAAGTCGGTGAAGGGCGGCGTCGGCGACGGGGCCTTCAGCGTCGATGTACTCACATCGGGCGGAGCCGTCGCGTTGACCTCTATCGCAGCCGGCGCTGCTCCCATCGACTTCACGTAAGTGACGATTTCCCAGCGCTGCTTTACCGGCAGTTGCGCCCACGAGGGCATCCCGTTATCTTTATCGCCCTGAGTGATGAACCAGAACACTTCGCCCGGCGTGACGGAATCGAGCTTGCCACCCACCAGCGATGGCACGTTGCCCGTGCCTTTTCCCAGCTTGCCATGGCACGACAGGCAATTGCGGGCGTATAGCCGTTTTCCGGTTTGAGCGGCAGCGGCGTCGCCTTCATAAGGATTCTTGGTGGCCCGGACCGAAGCCGGCGCGTTGTGGAACTTCGTGTTTGCACTTGCCGCGAACAGACCTGCAACAGAAAGCAGAATCGCAAACGTGATGAAGGCGGATGAACTGGCAAACCAGCGCATAAAACCTCTTTTCAGACATTCTCGCCCAGTGGGTTTTGATGCACTTCGGGTGCGCTGGGATTGCGAAAAGAGACTACTTCTCTGCGGACTTGCCTTTCGTGACCTGCTCGTACCAAAGCCGGTGATAAGTGCGCGCCCAGGCGCCAGAGACGCGTCCGTGGACCATAGCGTGAAACGATTCAGGCTCCATGAAGACGCTCATGTAGATATGAATGATGAACGCTCCGATCGTCGCCAACGCCGCGACCACGTGCACCGTCACCGCCAGATAACGCAGCCAGCGCAGGCTCCACGGAATGGATTCGACGAACCACAATCCCAGCCCCGAAATCAGCAATAGGATCACGCCGAAAAACATCACCCAGAAGAACAGCTTCTGGCCAAAATTGAAGCGGCCCACCGGCGGCAGTTTCTCATCATCATTTTCGACGTAGTAATTGATCGCCTTCCACCAGCGCCGATCAGCGTCGGTCCTAGCCAGATCGCTGCTCCACATCTTGTACATCCAGCCCATGGAGAGCGTGAAGGCCAGGCCAAACCAGGGATGCCAGAAGCGGGCTGTCGGTCCCCCACCCACGATCACTGCCAGCCAAAACATGTAAGGAGACCAGAAGGCCAGCCCTGTGATCAGACAATAGACGTAGAACAATGCGCCCAGCCAGTGCTGAACCCGCTCCCCCAGCGTGTAGCGAAGAATCTTGCCGCCGGATTCGCCTGTCGTGCGCGCGGACGAAATGACATGCGAAGAGCTCACGGTTTTCCTCCGTTTCCATTCTTCGCGTCGTCGTCATGCACTTCCTTCGGACCATAACGCAGATAGTGCAGCGTCACGCCGAGAATGCCGCCCAGCATGGCAAGATTCCCGATCCACTTTGCCGGTCCTTTCCAGAACTTCACCACCCATGGGATGTGTGGATCTTTCGGCAAGCCGCCATACGCCTCGGGATTGGTTACATCGTGCAGCACATAGATGACGCCCGTGCCGCCCACGCCCGCCGGATCGTAGACGCCCGCTTTCTCAATGCCATAGTTCTCGCGAAGCTGTTTGGCGCGAGTCTGTGCCAGATCCACCATGTCGTCTTTGCTGCCGAAGTGAAGACATCCGGTGGGGCATGACTTGATGCACGCCGGTTCCAAGCCTTCGCTGACCCGGTCCACACAAAGCGTGCACTTGAACATCTTCTTGGTCTTCGGGTTGAACTTGGGAATGTCGAACGGGCATCCGCTAACGCAATATCCGCAGCCGATACAATTCTGCTGCTGAAAATCCACGATGCCGTTAGTGTATTGCACGATCGCGCCATCCGCGGGACAGGCCGCCAGGCAGCCCGGATCGGCGCAGTGCATGCATTGGTCTTTGCGCATCAGCAGCGTGATGCTGCCGTCTGCGCGCTCGTGCTCGTTGAACTTGATCAGGTTCCAGTAATTCCAAGACGTCTCCGGCATGGTCTGGTAGCTGTTGTCGAACACCGTGTCGGTGAACGAATACCCGTTCCATTCGAGGCAGGCGACTTCACAGGCCTTGCAGCCGATGCAAGTTGTGGTGTCGACCAGCTTGCATACCTGATAGTCGCGTTCCACATCCTCGCCGGGAGCGGCTCCAGCGTGGCCGGAAATCCTGCGGACTGCTAACGTTGCCTGGCTCATAAGAATTGAGTCATTGAGCGATTGAGAGATTGAGTCATTGACTAACCTGAATCGCCGCCACGGCGGCTTTCAAATCACTCAATGACTCACTCGCTCAATCACTCAATCTCCTTAAGCTTTTTCCACCTTCACCATGAAGCCCTTGAACTCCGGCGTATATGCATTCGGATCCACCACCGTCGGCGAAAGCCGGTTCAGCAGCGTCCTGGCGTTCTTGTCTTCGTCTTCCTGAATGCCGCGAAAGCCCTGATGGATCGGAATGCCGATCTGGTAGATCTTTTTGCCGTCGATGGTCATCGGCTTGATGCGTTTAGTGACGAACGCTTTGGCGATGTAGAAGCTGCGCGCGCTCGTGACCTTCACCTTGTCATTGCCCTTGATCCCGAGCTCCGCGGCCAACTCGACCGGAATCTCGATGAACGCCTCGGGAATCAACTGCACGTTCATCTGGTTATTCTTGGTCCAGTAGTGGTAGTGCTCGGTGAGCCGGTAGGTGGTGCAGATCACATTGAAGCCATCGCCCATCGTGGAGTACTTATCCGCCGGGGTCTTGAGCTTTTTCACTACGGGATTATTCGACTGGTTGGGGTGCAGCACATTTTGCACGGGACTTTCGATGGGCTCGTAGTGCTCGGGGAACGGTCCATCGGCGAACGCGCCCAGCGGCGCGAAGACGCGACCCACGCCTTCCGGGTTCATGATGAACGGTCCCATGTGGTCCTTCGGGTCAGAGTCCGCCTTGAAGTCGGGCACATCGTTGCCTACCCAGCTTTGCGCCGACTCATTCCACCACACCTGCTTCCGCGTAGCATCCCACGGCTTGCCCGCCGGATCACATGACGCGCGGTTGTACAACACGCGGCGGTTCGCCGGCCACGACCACGCCCAGTTCTGGTAAATGCCCTGGCCTGCCGGGTCTTCGGTGCCGCGGCGTGCGGTTTGATTTCCAGCCTCAGTCCAGCTTCCGGAATAAATCCAGTTCCCGCACGAGGTTGTTCCGTCATCTTTCAGCCATGCGAATCCCGGCAACTGCTGGCCGCGCTTGATGGTGACCTGCGTCTTCGGATCGGTGAGGTCCGCCAGCGCTTTGCCGTTCAATTCTTTCAACAATTCCCCGAGCGCCGGATGCTGCGGATTCGTGTACGACCAGGTCAGTTTCAGAATCGGGTCGGGGAACTTGCCGCCTTCTTTCTGATAAAGGTCCCGCACCTTCAGGAAAATTTGCGCAATGATGTCCTGGTCGAGCCGGCACTGGCCCGGCGGCGGCACGGCAACGTTCTTCCACTGCAGCCAGCGCGCCGAGTTGGTCATCGTGCCATCTTTTTCGGCGAATCCGGCGCACGCCAGCCGATAGACCGTGGTCTTGATGTTCTTCATTTCGTCAGGAGTAATTCCCGGCGACTTCCAGAACTCGCTGGTCTCGTCGGGATAAATCTCTCCGACCACCAGGAAATCAGCCTTCTTGAGCGCATCGATATTTTTCTGCGAGTCCGGTCCAATCGCGACGCCGTTCATGCCGAACGCGAGCATCCCCTTCACCGAGCCGCGATACATGTTGTCCCAGATCTGCGTCCAGGAATAGTTACGATCCACCCTCGGCATGTATTGGAACGCGTAGTCGTTCTCTTTCGTGGCCTCGTCACCGTACATCGCCTTCAAGTAGGAGACGGCAAACTTCGGCGTGTTCGAGTAGTAGTTGAACGAATCCCACGGCGCCGGCTTGGATGCCGTGGGCGTGATGCGCTTCAACCAGGCTGCCAGGTCCACGTCGGTCGGATTCGGCACCTTCAAGTAGCCCGGCAGCGAGTCGAAAACCCCACCCATGTCGGTCGCACCCTGAATGTTCGAATGGCCACGCAGAGCGTTAACGCCGCCTCCCGCGCGTCCCACGTTGCCCAGCAGCAACTGCAACATCGCGGCTGTGCGGATGATCTGCGTGCCGAAGCTGTGCTGCGTCCACCCCACCGCGTACAGGATGGTGGCGACTTTCTTCATGTCACCATCCTTGCGGACCGATGTGAACGTATCGGCGGCCTTCAGGAACTGATCTTTCGGAATTCCGGTGATGCGCTCGACCATCTCCGGCGTGTAGCGCGAATACTGCTGCTTTAACAGCTGAAACACGCATCGCGGATGCTGCAAGGTCAGGTCATAAGCGACCTTTGGCGGCAGCCCGGGCAGCGGCTTTGCCGATCCCACAGGTGGCGGGCCGGCCGGGGCAGTGGTCACCGTAGGGTGTGCAGCAGGCGCAGCCGGAGGCGCCGCGGTAACTCCGCCGGTGTCGTTGCCGTACTCATAGGTCCACGAAGATCGATCGTAAGTCTGCGAACCTGCGTCGAACCCCGAGTACAGCCCGTCCTCCGGCAGCTTGAAGCCTTCCTTCACGATGAAGGCGGCGTTCGTGTAGTTGACCAGATATTCCTTGGCGATGCGGTTGTTTTCGATCGCGTAGCGGATCACTCCTCCCAAAAACGCAATATCCGCTCCCGCGCGAATCTGACAGAACAAATCGGAGGTCGCCGCCGTGCGCGTGAAGCGCGGATCGACCACGATCATCTTCGCATTGCGCGTGCGCTTGGCTTCAATGGCCCACTTGAAGCCGCAAGGATGGTTCTCGGCGGGGTTCCCGCCCATGATCAACATCATGTCGGTGTTCTTGATGTCGACCCAGCCATTCGTCATGGCCCCGCGTCCAAATGTTGGTCCCAAACTTGAGACCGTAGGGCCGTGTCAAACCCTGGCCTGGTTTTCTATATAGGTCAGGCCCATGCTGCGCATGGTCTTCACCACGAGGTAGTTGAACTCGTTGGTGTCGGTGCAGCCGCCGATGAACGCTAGGCTTTCGCATCGGTTCACGGTGCGTCCCAGCGGGTCTTTTTCGATGAAGGTGTCGTCGCGCGTCTTCTTTACCCAGTGCCCAATCTCGTCGATGGCCTGCGTCCAGCCAATGTCTTCCCAGTGATCGGAACCCGGCCGCCGCACCTGTGGCTTTAGCAGGCGCCGCGGATTAAGAATGTCCTGCTCAAGCGACGCTCCCTTGGGACACAGCGTGCCGCGATTGATGGGATGGTCCGGATCGCCCTCGACGTGAATCACCTGCGGCGTAACATTCTTCGCCTTGTCGCCGATCGTATAGATGAGGACGCCGCAACTCACGGAACAATACGGGCAGGTGGATCGCGTCTCAGTCGCGCGCGCAATCTTGAGTTCTTTGAGTTGCGCGACCGCTGGAGTCAGATCGAATCCCAGAATAGAAAAGCCCGCGCCGCCGACAAGCGCGCCTTTGAGGAAGGTTCTGCGGGAAAGTTCCATTGCGCATCCTCCGACTGCTTCGTATCACAAGCCGAGCGGACTGCACCCCAGATTTGCAGAAACTATAATCCTCTGAAACCGCGCGAGTCAATGCCGAGGAATCCGTAGAGCTCCCTGCGCGAAAGATTTCACCACAGAGTCGCAGAGACACAGAGAGCCCCTTCTTGTGTTCTCGGTGTCTCTGCGACTCTGTGGTGAAAAGCCGTTGATTTGCTTGCGATGCCCGCAAGCCCCATAATCGCCCGGTGACCATCACGCCCTGGCAGCGGCGCATCCGCCGCGCGGAACAACTCGCCGCTAAGCATCCCTTCGCGGCAGAGATCCTCGGCTTCTACATCCACGCCGCCCGCTTCCAGGAAGATCTCTACCAGCGCCTTGAAAGCGCGCACCGAGACAGTAGCGCCGGTGTCCCGCCGGCTGTCTTACCCGCAATGGAGCTGTCGGCGACCCGCCCACTCTCCAGCCAGCAAGGCGCTGCCGCCACCAACACGCTCCGAGCCGGCTTCCCGCAGTTTCTTTCGCTGGTTGAAGAAAAAGCTCCCGCCCGCCTGGCTCAGGTGGCGGAAAACTTGCGGAAGTCAAATCCCGACTCCTGGCCCAACCTCTTCACCCAGTGCTGGACGAACGCAAGCGCCCTCACCGATCCCCAGGAATTCCTCATACTCGCTTTCCTTCAGCCCTACGCCGAACTCGCCCGCTCGCAGGCGAATCTGCGACTGGAAGACTACTCGTCTCTACTCTGCCCGTTCTGCAATCGCAAACCCGCTCTCGGCATCCTTCGCCAGCAGGGCGACGGAGGCCGCCGCAGCCTGCTCTGCGGTTTCTGCCTCACCGAGTGGGAGTTCCGCCGCGTCATCTGTCCCGGATGCGGCCAGGAAGACCACGCCAAACTTCCGGTCTACACCGCCGAAGAACTCCCGCACATCCGCGTGGAGTGCTGCGACGCCTGCCAGACCTACATTAAAACTATCGACCTCACCAGGAACGGCCTTGCCGACCCCCTGGTCGACGAACTCGCCTCCGTCCCGCTCAACCTCTGGGCGCAAGAGCACGGATACGCCAAGCTCCATCCCAACCTGCTCGGAATGTGACTCAAGTCACCACCATGCCGGCTCACCCGACCCGCGCGACTTTGTAACTTTCCCCGTCGCGTACAACCTTCCTCCCCAGAAACTTGATCAGACTGCAATAAAGCCGTATAAGCTAATGGACAGCCCGCACCCAACCACGATTCCAAACGGAGTGTTTCATGCGATTTTGGAAGTTTTTGTTGCCCCTTCTAGCCTCAACCCTGTGCCTCGCCGCTCAGCAAGACCGCATCACAAGCCCCATTGATTCCAGCCAGACAACCGCCCTGGCCAAGAGCCTTCATCCGCAAGCGCAGCCTCAATATGACTTGGGCCGTGTCGACCCTTCAATGAGGCTCAGCTATGTCACGCTACTGATGGCCCCATCGCCGAGCCAGCAAAAAGCGCTCGACCAGTTGCTGGCGCAACAACAGGATCGCACTTCACCCCTCTACCACCAGTGGCTCACGCCCCAGCAATTCGCCGATCGCTTCGGACTCAGTCAAAACGACCTGAACAAGGTTACCGGTTGGCTCAGGTCCGAGGGGTTCCAAATACTGAGTGTGGGGGGCGGTCGTAACTCGGTGAGTATAAGCGGCACCGCCGGCCAGGTGCAGCATGCCTTTGGAACCGAGATTCACAGGTACAAAGTCCGTGGGGAAGAGCATTTTGCTAACTCGACTCCGCTTATGATGCCCGCCGCGCTTAACGGCATCGTTAAGAGCGTGATGGGCGTGCATAGCTTTCTACCGCGGCCCGCCAGCCAGGGGAGGGGTACTACCGGAATGCGAAACGCCCGCCCCGACTACTACGACGCAAACTTCATCTTTCCCAATTTCCTCGCTCCGGGGGATCTTGCGACGATCTACGACATCACTCCGCTGTACTCAGCCTCAACGCCAATCGACGGTACCGGTCAAAAGCTTGCCATCGTGGGACAGACCGACATTTACCTGGCCGACATCAACGACTTCCGCTCCGGGTTCGGGCTTAGTCCCATCCCCACCACCGGCGCTGGCTCCTGCACCACCAATTCAAGCGGGATCGTCATATCGCCTTGCAACACCACCCACTTCCAGTACGTGCTGGTGGCGGGCAGCACCGATCCGGGTACGACCTACGCATGCGGAGATTTGGGTGAGTCGGACCTCGACATCGAGTGGTCCGGCGCGGTTGCGCGGAATGCACAAATCGTCTTTGTTAACTCCCCTGTGCGCTACGGCGCTAACTGCAGCTTTCTTGGCGGCGGCGGAGTCAATGCCTCTTTAAGTGCCGTCATCAACCCTCCCAGCGGACCTGCCCTCGCCCCTGTCGTCAGCATGAGCTACGGTGCATGCGAGGCTGAGGCGGGCGATTTGGAAACCCTTCTGCTGCAGGGCAATGCTGAAGGGGTAACGATTGTGAACTCCTCCGGCGACGCAGGGGCGGCTACGTGTGATCGCAACCCTCCTAACAACTCTCCGCCGTTTAGTCCTGCGGTAAACGGACTAGCGGTGAGTTATCCCGCAAGCAGCCCGGAAGTGACTGGCGTCGGCGGCACCGCGATCTCCCTCGCCGACGATTCTTATCCCACCCCCTCGACCTTCTGGAGCACCACCATCGGTGCCAACGGTGGCACGGCGGTCACTTACATTCCTGAACTTGCCTGGAACGACGATGTTGCATTCAAGCAGTACTGCCAAGCCCCCATCTCCGGCGACACCTTCTGCAGCCAGGGAGGCAGCCCCCCCACGCCCGGTTGGGTTCCGCTGACATCTACGGCGACCGCGGCGCAGGTGCAGGAAGACATCTGGACCTCCATCAGCGGCGGCGGCGCAAGCAACTGCTTCACGCAAAGCCCTACCGGTATGTGCACGGCCGGCTTCGCGCAGCCCACATGGCAGCAGGGACTGAAGGTTGCCAGCGCACCCTCAGGCGTTCGGTACGTCCCCGATGTCTCCTTTTTCGCATCGCCAAACTTTCCCGGGTACATCTTTTGTACGGCGCAAAACCCGCCGGGCAACAGTGCCAGCACCTGCGTCGGCGGAATCTCCTCTGCGGTGGACAACTTCCAGTCCATCGTGGGTGGGACCTCTGTGTCTTCTCCGGTTTTCGCCGGCATCCTAACTCTGCTTAACCAGTATGTGGTAGCAACCGGCTTCCAAAGCACGCCGGGCTTGGGAAATGTCAATCCGATGCTCTACACTTTGGCCGCCACCCCTTCCAATAACGCCTTCCACACCGTCACGAGCGGGGACAACAACGTTTACTGCCAGCCAAACACGCCAGCGGGCCAGCCTTCGAATGTGCAATGCCCCGCGGCAGGAGTGCTCGGGTACAGTGCGTCCAATTTCGACGCAACTACACACTACAACCTTGTTACCGGATTGGGCTCAGTTAATACTGATGCTCTGTTCCTTGCATGGGCGGGTGCGCTAACGGCTCCCGATTTCACGCTTGCCGCTGGCTCCGCATCTCCCACATCCGTCCCGGCGGGTCAATCGGCTTCGGTCACATTGACCATCGCACCGGTGAACGGTTCCACCCAGACCATCAACTTCACGAATTCCACAAGTTCAAATCCGCAAAGTTGCTCGGCAGGCCTGCCCGCGGGGGCGCTCTGTAGTTTCAATCCCGGCAGCGTCACGCTCGACGGCACGAATTCCCAGACCGTCACCTTAACCATCACCACAACCGCCAACATGAAGGTACCCTCGGGTGTGCAGACCATTACCGTTACCGGCACCTCCGGCGGTACATCGCACACGGCAACGGTCAGCCTGACCGTGACCGCGACCAACCAGACCCTCAGCCTCACGACGAACGCCGGCACCTTCACCACCGCGGTGGGAGGGAGTGCTCCGGTCAGTGTCACTGTCACCGGCACGAACGGCTTCATTGTGGGCAGTGGCGCCGGCGCTACCACCGCCTTGGCGCTCACTTATAGCTGCACTGGAAGCCCATCTCTTGCGACGGCAGAGATTTCCTGCGCGATCAGTCCTGGCAACGGTCAACCCACCAATGCGACCGCAGTGACTGTCACCCTGACGACCACAGCCCCGACTGCACAGTCGCGTCCGCCCCTGGGCGGAAGCCGCATCTTTTATGCATTGTTGCTTCCCGGTTTGTTCGGCGTCGTTTTTGTGGCAGGGTCGCGCTCCCGCGGCTTGCGCCTGCTCAGCCTGATTGTGGTTCTCGGCTTCTCTACAGTGTGGCTGGGCTCTTGCGGCGGGGGCGGCAGCAACAACAGCCCGAAGAACCCCGGGACGCCAACCGGAACCTACACCGTGACCATTGGCGCGACTACGGGCGGCGCGAGTCCTGTCACCAACTCGAATGCACCCTTCACGATTCAGCTCGTGGTGAATTGAGGCTCTACGAAAACAGCGCTCCGCATCGGCGGAGCGCTGTTCTTAGAACAGGCGCGCAGTTTGCGAAGACGCATCACTGGCGGTTGCAGCCGTCCATGCCCAGGCGGGATTGCAGTTGCTTGCGGTAACGCTGGCTCAGGCGGAGTCTGGCGCCATCTTCGAGCAGCACGTCGTATTCGCCATCCTCTCCTAGCTTTAGACCTCGGACGCGTTCCAGGTTCACGATCGTCGACCGGTGGATGCGGGAAAACACGGCCGGATCCAGCTCCTGCTCGAGTTCCGCCATGCTGCGGCGCAATAGGTGGGTTTTCGGTCCCACGTGGAGGCACGCGTAGTAGTCCGCGGCCTCGATCCAATCAATCTCGGAAACCTTCACGAACGCAACCTGCCCCACGCTCTTAATGGCCAGGCGCTCGAACTGCGTCGGCGTGTCTTTGTTTTTACTGCTCACGAGTCTTTGTTTAGCCCGGTCGAGCGCGCGATCGAATCGAGCGTTGTCGAACGGCTTCAAGAGATAATCAAGGGCCCCGGCCTCGAAGGCGCGCAGCGCGTAGTGGTCGTAAGCCGTCACAAAGACGATGGCAGGAGGCAAGTCTTTGCCGAGCATTTCGAGCACGTCGAAGCCGTCGCATTCCGGCATCTGCACGTCGAGAAAGACCAGGTCTGGTCTGGCTCCGCGAATCTCCACCAGGGCCTCAGCGCCGGAGCCGCATTCGCTGACGATTTCGATTTGCGGATCGCGCCGCAACAGCACGGAAAGGTTGCTGCGGGCGAGCGGTTCGTCGTCCACGATGAGCGTGCGTATCTTCGTTGTTGTTGTTGTAGAGCGTTCTTTCGGGCGCACGAATCACTCCTCGAATTGCGGGGAAACGACAGGCGCGAAAACGCAGGGCACTGAAACCGACACTTCCACGCCACCCGGCTCCTGATTCTGCATGCTCAGGTCGAACTCGTCTCCGTAAAGGTTTTGCAGGCGCGTGCGCACATTGGAAATGCCTACCCCGGTTTGAGTCTTCTCCCAACCCGCAGGCAGGCCGGGGCCGTCGTTGTAAACCCTGAGCGTGAGCCTGCCGTTGGAGCGCGACGCGGCAATCCGGATCGCGCCGCCCTGCACTCGTTTCGCGATGCCGTGTTTGATTGCGTTTTCGACCATGGGCTGCAGGATCAGGCTCGGAACCTGCGCGGGAAAGAGTTCGCTGGGAACATCCAGGCTTACCTGAAGGCGCTCGGCGAATCGCACCTGCTGAATGTCCAGATACTTTTGTGCGAAGTCCAATTCCTCGGCCAGCGGCACCTGTTGCCGGCCGGATTCTTCAACTACTCGGCGCAGAAAGTCGCTCAGCCCCGCAATCATGTCCACCGCTGCATCGTTTCTTTTTTCGCGCACCAGTCCGGCAATGCCATTGAGCGTATTGAAAAGAAAATGCGGCTCGATCTGTCTCCGTAGGGCATTGAGCTGTGCCTGCGAGAGTTGCTCATTGAGGCGCGCGGTCTCGGCTTGTTGCCGCGCCAATCGCTCACGCGAGTCCAGCATGGAGCCTACCAGCAGGATCACGCCGTAGAGGATAACGTACGAGAGAAGCCCGTTATCGAACTTTTTCAGCCAGAGTTGCGCGAACGGATCAGGCCCCGGTGAAAGAGCCCACGGATTCAGCCACTCTTCCCACACCGCAATCCATCCGGCATAAACCAGACCAATGGCGGCACAGGCGGCAAGGTGCACGAGCC
>Ga0185299_10006529_pt1 | contig 12367 bp, 13 predicted proteins | sample PaiPotPPA55metaG_FD_128002 | JGI IMG/M metagenome (GOLD analysis project Ga0185299, IMG submission 128002) | Iron sulfur acid spring bacterial and archeal communities from Banff, Canada, to study Microbial Dark Matter (Phase II) - Paint Pots PPA... ...
GATCCGGCAGTTGATTGAAAGCGAACCACCAGAGATAGACCGGCTGGGTTGATTCCCCGGTTCCGCGGACCGCATATCCGGGTGGCGGGAGCAGCGACAGTGTGTAGAGACTCTCTTCGGGGTGCGCAACGTCGATCAGGCAGATTTTGAGCGTCGCATCTGGATAGTTAGCAGCGAAGCTGTAGGCGACCATTGCTCCGATATCGTGTCCGGCGATGTTGACCTGCTTGTACCCGAGCGCTTGGGTCAGCTCGTGAATATCCTTGGCCATGTTCTTCTTGTCGTAGCCCAACCCCGGTTTGGCAGAACCTCCCATTCCGCGAAGATCAACCGCGATCACGCGGTGGCGCTTCGCCAGTTCCGGCATGATCTTATGGAACTCCCACCAAGTCTCGGGCCAGCCCGGCAGCAGGAGCACGGGCGTGCCTTTGCCACCCTCGACATAGTGGATGCGAGTGCCGTTCACTTCGGCATAGCCGTTCCTGAAATCACCGGGAAGTGAGGCGACCAGCGCTGCATCCGAAGTATCTGCCATGTTCTGTGGTCCGCGTTCTGTACCTGCAATGACTGGAGGGGCCGTAGCGATGCCAGCCGCGATAAAGAGTGCGGAAACCGCCATGCGGATCGGAGATCCGAATTCAGCCCATTTGAATGGTGAGCGATTGGCCGAAGTGCCAGTCGATGCTGTGCGCATTTCGCTGGCAGTGCGAGCCGTTGTGACGGAAGGACTGTTGAGGGTGTGCCGTCCGTCTCTTTCTAAGCATATGGAAGTCATAGGATCCTGCGTGGATAGTTTTGTAGTGCGAAGACATTTGACCAACATTGGTCACCGCTCAGTGCATGATGTTTCCGTCATCCATGTTCGGCAGTTGCCCCGAGATGTCACCGTCGGCGCTGGCAAGGAAGACGGCTACGCCGCTCAGATCTGCCGACTGCACGTCTCGTTTGATGGGGTAGAGCCACCGTGCCCCGGCTAGCCGCCCTGCCAGATGAGCTTCGGATTGGCCAGTTCCAGGACTCCGGGGGCGCCGAGTTCGCGCCCGATTCCAGAGGCCTTGACGCCGCCGAACGGCGCACGCGGGTCGGAATGGACGATGTCATTGATGTACACCATCCCGGCTTCGATGCGGCCGGCGAGGCGATTGGCCCGTTCGAGATCACGGGTCCAGACCGTGGCGCCGAGGCCGAAGTCGGTGTCGTTGGCGAGTTCGACCGCTTTCTCCTCGGTCTTGAACGCGTAGATCACGGCGACCGGCCCGAAGAATTCCTCCTTGGCGATTGCCGCTTCCGGCGGCAGATCGATCAACACCGTCGGTGGATAGAAGTTGCCCGGGCCCGCCGGAATCTCGCCGCCTGTCAGCACGCGCGCACCGGCCTTCACTGCATCCTGCACCTGTCGATGCACGTTGCGGCGCAGATCGGCCCGAGCCAGCGGGCCCAGCTTGACGCCCTCTTGCATGGGATCACCCATCGGCAGCGCCCTGGACTGTTCGACGAACGCCTTGGTGAAGGCGTCAAGCAACGGCTCGGCGACCAGGAAACGCTTGGCGCAGATGCAGCCCTGGCCGTTGTTGATGAGGTAACGCGACACGACACCCATCTGCACGGCTTTCGCCAGATCGGCGTCCTCCAGCACGATGAACGGATCGGAGCCACCGAGCTCCAGCACCACCCTTTTGCCAACTGCGCCCGCCTGCGCGGCAACCGCGCGCCCTGCGCGGACGCTGCCGGTGACCGTCGCCGCCCGCACGCGCGGATCGGCGATGACGGCCGCGCAGGCTTCGACCTGGATCGCGAGGTTGACGTAAAGCCCGTCTGGGCCGCCGGCGTCGCGCACCAGGGTTTCCAGGGCCCGGGCGCAGCCCTGCACGGTCTCCGCATGCTTGACGATGGCGGTGTTGCCGACAAGGGCCGTGGTATTGAAAAAGCGCAGTGCCTGCCAGAACGGCAGGTTCCACGGCTGCACGGAGAAGATCGGCCCTATGGGCTCATAGGTGATCTGCGCCGGCAAGCCGGAGATCGGCTGCGGGTCAAGATAGGCTTTGCCCTCTTCCGCCTTGTGCCGGGCGTCCCGGGCCGATTTTTTGATCTCGGCAATTGCGTCGGCCAGCGGCTTGCCCATCTCGGCGGTAATCAGGCGGGCATAGGATTCCGCCCGCGCGTCCAGCAGGTCGGCAAGCCGGATGAGGAAGGCCGAGCGCTCGTGCAAGGGCGTGCGCGACCAGCGTAACCATCCATCCCAAGCGCGTTGAAGGAGGACGTTTGTTTCCGCCTCATCGTGCTCCGGATAGGTTCCTACAAGCTCGCCTGTTGCGGGATTATGTGACTGAAAGGTCATACGGTACTCCTCATTTTCGTGGGTAGTGGCGATGGGATGACTTCGTGTTGGCCTAAGTCTCGAACTTTGGTAGGCTGGCAGCAATGCCAACTATCACAGGAAACCTGCCACCATGCCCAAAGCGAACTCGCGCCGCATCGTCTTCACCGCCTACGACCGCATCTCATTGCTCGACCTTGCAGGACCGTTGGAGGCGTTCCGCATAGCCTCCACTTTCGGCGGCTCAAGCCCAAGCGGACGTCTCGGGACTTACGAGTGCTCTGTTGTCTCAGTGCGCGGCGGCCCCGTGAAAACTGCCGACGGCGTGGCGCTGGTCACGGATTCAGTGCGCACCTTGCACAGGACGCAGATTGACACCTTGCTCGTGCCAGGCGCTTTTTTGGTGGACGATGTGACCCGCGACCGCGATTTGGTTCAGTGGGTCAGGAAGAAGGCCCCCACATGCAGACGGGTGTGCTCGGTGTGCATTGGCAGTTTCTTGCTTGCCGCGGCTGGAGTGCTGGACGGACGGCGTGCTGCGACCCATTGGATGCACGCCCCGCTGCTGGCCGCGCGGCATCCGCAAGTGGCTGTGGAGCCCGACGCGATATTTGTGCACGACGGCAAGGTGTGGTCTTCCGCCGGCGTGACGACGGGCATCGATCTGGCCCTTGCCCTGATCGAGGAGGATGCCGGGCGGCAAGTCGCAATGAACGTTGCCCGCATGCTGGTGGTGTATTTGAAACGTGCCGGCGGCCAGTCCCAGTACAGCGCTCTTCTGGCCGCTCAAGCCCAGTCCGAATCGGAAACGTTCGACCCACTTGACCGCTGGATAGCCGAGCACTTGAAAGAGGATCTGAGAGTTGACGCGCTTGCGGAGCGAGTCCACATGAGCCCGAGGAACTTCGCGCGGGCCTATGCGAAAAGGCGGGGCCGTACTCCAGCAAAGGCCGTGGAGGCAATACGGGTGGAAGCAGCAAGGCGGCGTCTCGAAGAGACAGGAGACCGGATCGAGTCCGTCGCCGAGGACTCCGGGTTCAACAACGAGGAGCAGATGCGGTGCTCCTTCATCAGGATTCTAGGAATTCCACCACGCGAGTATCGAAAGCGCTTTGCCGCCACCGTCTGATTTCTGCGCCGGTTGTAGTGCGACAGCCAGAATTGTTGGCAATCTGCGCGCCGATCTGAATGTCTCAAAGTGGCCGCACTCTGTCTTCCGCGGTCGGCTCATGTCGACCCGTTGCCGCTGTTCACGACATCGCAGCGAACGCCCGATCTGAATCCGGGAGCGGACATGTCACCGTGTCTTCGTGCCGAAGCAACGTTGTCCTTGAGCCCGTCAGCGAATGCGAATCCGTCCTGTCGCGATGTTCTTGTCGTTCCGGCGAACACAAGTATCTACACGGCACAGGTCCGTACGTGCTTGCCGAGCGCCCGCAGGCTGGCTGTCGGCGATTTCGTCAAGCTTACGCAAACGGCAGTGGCCCTTCGAAGTGTCCGATATAGCAGAGATGCGATACCGCGCTGCCCGTGTGGGCGGCTCCCCAGCGATGTAGCATGAAGGCGGGCGGTTCGAGATACGACGCGGGTTCGGCATCCGGCTCAAGGCGCAACGCGATCTGCGTCGTCGTGCTGGGGCACGTCAAGACCGGCACAGATCCGATGCGCGTCTGCATCGAGCGGTGAACGTGTCCCGCGACGATGCGGTCGATGTTGGCGTATCGGGACACGAGCTCGATGAAAGCGCCGACGTCTCGCAGCCCATACAGATCGAGATATGGTATGCCGGTGACGAACGGCGGATGATGCATCGCAATGACGACCTGTCTGTGCGCGTTTGCAGCGAGCTTTCGTTCGAGCCAGGCGAGCGAAGCGGGACTCAGTTCGCCGTGGTGGAGGCCGGGTACCGTTGTGTCGAGTGCGAGGACCCGCACCGCGCCGACGTCGATGCCAAAGTGAAGCTCGCCCTCGCGAGGTAACCACGGCTGGTCGCCGAAGGCTTCGCGCAAACGTCCGCGATCATCGTGATTACCGGGCATCACGGCATACGTATGCCTTAATGGCGCCAGCAATTCGCGCAGCATTTCATATTCTTCGGGCAACCCCTCGTCCGTGAGATCACCAGTGATCAGGACGAGCTGAGGTGCAGGATCCAGACGGTTGAGCGCCTCGACCGCGCGCGCGAACATCGCATTGGAGTCGACGAGATTTTGATAGAGCAGGCCTCGTGGCCGAACATGAATGTCTGAAACCTGCGCGATCACTGTCACGGATATCCCCGATTTGTCGGTTACGCCCTTCTTTGGAGACCTCGACATCACGGCAAGATTAAATGGCCAAAAATCTTTTGAGGCCGGAGCGGGCACTCGCCTGGGGTTTGTCTTGCGCGCGACCACGCCGCGGCTTTGGCACCACGCCGATGGGATGCCTGCTCATGCAGGCTGGACCCGCAGGCGCCATTGCCATGAAGACCGCGAACGGCCGAATGTCGGCCCCTTGTAGACGATCGCTACGTCATGCGTCGCCGGTCGGAACAATCCCCGCGTTCTCCACCATCAGGATCACCGTCTTCTCAGGTGCGCGAGGACGATGCAGTAAACCTTTGTGCACGACGAACCCCTGTCCTGGCTGCAAATCGATGACGCGATCTTCCAGGTCGATCAGAAAGTGGCCGCTGACGACATAGAAAAATTCGTCCTCGGCGTCGTGCTTGTGCCAATGATATTCACCCTGCACGACACCCAGCCGGACCACCGACTGATTCACCCGGCATAGCGTCTGGTTGTACCAAGGATGACTGTTTGCCGCGACGAGGGCCCGAACGTCTATGACTTCGCCGGTTGCGTAGAGAATGTCAAGACGCGTCAAATACGGAAAGGCTTCAGTGCTCACATCAGTCTCCATGAAGGTGAGAAAGCGCGTTCCTGGAACGTGCGAGCAACTTTAGGCTGTAACGACTCAGTCGGTCTTGTACCGGAGAGTCAATCTTTGGAACAGGAGCGATCTCCGCGCAACTGTGAGCGGTATACGGCTGGTGTCACGCCCATCCTGCGCCGAAAGACACGCGTGAAATGACTCTGGTCGGCGAACCCGGCAGCCTCCGCGATGGCTGCAAGCGACTGGCGCCCGCTAGCCAATTGCGCACAGGCGAAATCGACCCTGATTTGGCGCACATACTCTCCTACGGTAACGCCAAAATGCTTGCGGAACTCCCGCGTGAGGTGGTCCGCGGAGACATGGATGTCGGCGGCAATCTCGTCCAACGTCAGCGCCTCATGAAAGCGTTCGAGCAGTAACGCTTCCACGCGAGCGAGCCATCGGCGCGAACCGGTCACCGTGGCCGCCGTGGACCCTCCCGATCGCTCGCAGGCCGCCAGAAGCTCCAGTACGAGGCCTTCAACCGCCAGCGACGTGGCCGAATCCTGCTCACGGCATTCGCGGGCCAGACGCCGCACGAGCGATACCGGTGTACCGCCGACAAAGTCATTTGGACAATCGAGAATCCGGGTCCGGCCGCCAAGCCGTTGCAACCACAAGGATGAAAACTCGACGTGGAGTGCTTTTCCGCCAGCCCCGTACCAGCAATTTTCATGCGGCAGGCCAGCAGGGAAAAGTGTCAGTGACATGGGCCCATTGTTGCCATGGCGTGCGGGCCAAGAGCGTGTGCCGCGACCGTCCAGCACAAAACAGAAAAAGGGATTGACATGTTCGTGCTGAGGGATGACCAAGTCGGTTGCGAAATCAGTTTCCACAATCGAGATACCGTCATCGCGATATCGCTGGGTGGGTGTGCCGAAGTAGTCACCTGGTTCAAGTACTCTTAGCATGAGACCGCTCCAGAAGAGACGTCAGAGGTCGATTTTACACGCGTCCGTGGAACCGTTTAACGGGCAGCAACATGATGACCTCATGCGTTCACCGCCTCTTTCGACATCAACTCCTCATCGAAGGTCGCGTACGAATTGCAAATGTAGTGGTTACGAAGGCTGTGAAGGGAGTCGAGGTCCGTAGCGTCGGCAGGCCGAATAATCATGGGCGTTCTATTCGAAGAGAATTTGCAAGATTTGGATGGGTTGACTATGTTAAGCGGCCACGTTCCGTGCATGTGGGGCACGGGTGTCCGTTCGGTCGACTTTCGCAGCTTGTTACCGATTCCAGCCAAGAGGTCGAACGTCTCAAAGTGGCCGATCACTGCCTCATGCGATCAGCAAATGTCGCGCAGCAAGCCGGCCAGGGTTTTGGGAAACATACTCTAAACGAATCTCGTCACCGGACCTCGGGTGCGTCCTAAGCGCGCGGGCAGAAGGCCTCGAATAGCATTGAGCGGCTTGGGCATCGTGCCTATCCACGAATGGACGGACACTGGGACGCTATTGTTGAAGCAGTGCCGACAGACAACGGTCACGCAAGATTCCGTCGGGCATGCGTTCATCTGCCGCGATCAGGCAGGGACCCTTGGGTTTGGAAGAACCTCACCAATATCGATGCGATTCCCATCAGGATCTGCCAGCACGAAACACCTGAGCCCGAAGTCCGCATCGCGCAGGGCCTTGATGATCCGAACATCATGGGTCGTGCAGTGCTCATAAAGGACAGCTGCGTCTTCGACCATGAGGTGGGCTACGTTATTTAGCGATGCCTTATGGTTCTTGTTCTGCGACAGATGCAGTTCAGCCTTGTCCTTCTTCAGGATGACGAACCCGACCGGATTCCCGTTCTCGAACACTTTGTTAAACCCCAGCACACCGCAGTAGAACTGGAGGCTCCGGCTGATATCTTGAACTCCGAGGCCTGGTGCGAGTCTTCCAAAACTGACGCCATGCGGCGAAGACAATGTGGTTTCCATATTGACGCTCCATCGAATGAGCCAGAGGCAGCCCGCAAGGCGGTGCTTATCGACAGCATGCGTGGTCTCGTTAGGCGGAGCGGTGTCCGCACGGCAGGCGCCGCCCAGCGTGGTGTGCGGCACGCTCAAAACAATATCAGAAAGTCGCAGCGCGTCCAAAAGCTTCGAGATACCTTCCGCTAACGACCATTGAGCGCATTCGTGTGCAATATGCAAAGGCCTGTCCGCTGTCCCGACTAGCGTCGATCAGTTCCGGCAGTCGAATCGAAATAGTCGAGCACACAGACATGGCTAACCGATTAGGTACTGATTGTCGATCATCTTCATCCGGGTGTCGAACATCTCAAACTGGCCGGACGCGGTCCGACGCAGACCTCGATCGATCGCTGATCGCAACAGGTAACACGCGCTAACGGATCGTTGGACAGTATCTCTCGTCGTCGATCACCTCATCAACATACGTATCCTTCCGGACCGCGACAATCAGGTAACCTCGCCACGGAGGCAACATATAGGTTGTGGGTGACACGTAGCGGTTGCCGTAGAAGACTCTTACGACATACCGATCTGGTTCATCAGCACAAATCCCAGCGCCGCAGACCGGCTCGTCGGGAAGGAGTTTTCTGCAAGCCCCAATCGCCACCTCTCTGGCCTTTTTTCTGGCGCGCAACTGCGGAACCAATAGGTACAACAACCGGTACGTATTCGCTGCGGTAAACGCAGCGACCAACAACACCGTCGCGGCCAGAAGAAACATGGTAGCTTCCTCCATCATCTGCTTCCACGATTTTCAAAACCGGAAGAATCCCAGGATACATAACCCACTACGCCGTGCTCCCTGTCGCCATCCAGAATACGCCGATCCCAATTCCATAATTATTGACGATCCGCTGGCATGGATCGACTGACCGCAACTTGCCGGACAGCGACCGATCGCCATCCGGCAGGTCTGTTTCAAACCTCAGTCTGTTCGGCCATCTCAAGCGCATCGTATGGGTTCCGTACGCCGTGTCGTCGAGACCAATCGACGCGATCCAGCGATGCACGATGCGGGCGTATTGGCGCGTTGAAAGGTGTGGCGACCCGTAAATCCTGCTTGGGAACAGAAAGTCCGACTGCGACAGTCTAGCGGTTCTGATCCACGCTTCCGCGCTATCCCGAGTCTGCTCGGTGAGCTCGAACTGGACCGGACGCTGCGTTTTCTGCTGCATGACCGTTGTCCGTGATGCAACGTGTTGGCCGTGGCAAATTTCACGCACCCGCAGTTTGGTCAGATCGCACGCTCTCAATTTGCTGTCGATGGCCAGATTAAAAATCTCGAGATCACGTGTTCGTGCCGAAAGTTGCAGGCGAATCCGGATGGCCCAGATCTCCTTCAGTTTCAGTGGCGGCTTCTGGCCTGTGAACTTGCCCTTGTTCCACGGCACGCGGACCGGGTGTTGACCGTAGTCGCTTCCATGACACACTCCTTTCAAGTGAAGGGAGTGCCAGTCTGCGCCGGCGGCCGGTGAGCGCTGTTCGACCCTGAGCAGCCGCTGGGGTTGGTGAAACATTAATGGCGGCTTCCAGGACCGTTTCGGACATCGGCCCCGCTATTCGCTGCACCTCGTAGCCGGTGGTGTGTGCATATCGTTCGTGCGACGTGACAGGGCGCGCTTGCCATCTTGCTCATTCCTTGCTCTCAGGAAACATACATCCGCCATTGCGGACCAGCGCCTTCACCTCTTCGCTCACCTGCGTGGGGCTTCGACTTAATCGAGCAACGAACTCCTTGCTGCGCCGCACGTACGACTTCGAATCGTACTTCGCACTCCAAAGGACTATGTTAAGCACGACGGGAATGAGATCCAGGCCCTTCTCGGTCAGCGTGTAGAAGTCACGGCGCCCGTCGTCGGGGCTGGGCGCCTTCGAGAGAATTCCTTGCTCCTCAAGAAAGGCAAGGCGGGAAGCAAGCACATTGGTCGCGATTCCCTCTTCCGATTTCAGGAACTCGCCATAAGTCTTCTTGCCGACAAAAACGATGTCCCGAATGATCAAGAGCGACCACCGGTCGCCAAAGACCTCCACGCCGTAGTTCACTGCGCAATGGGACCGAATGTCTTCTTTAGATGTCGTCTTCATGGCTGGATATTAACATCGCTTGCATATCGCAAGTAAATTTCGTTGTTTACTTGTTTTTTGCAAGTAATGTGTCTAGCATGGTTGTTCGGGAGTACGAGCAGCACCCAACAAACCAGGAGGCTGCACATGAGCACTATCAGCATCATCGGCACAGGCGGCATGGCCGCAGCGATCGGCGGCCTTGCCGCCAAGGCCGGACACACCGTCGAGGTGATGAGTCGCGACGCCGCCAAGGCGCGGGCGCTGGCCGAGCAGGTCGGAGCCGGCGCGACGACAGGAACGTTCGGCGCCGCCCCGGCCGGGGACATTGTCATCCTGGCGGTTCCCTACTCCGCCGTTCTTGACGTGGTGAAGCAATACGGCGAAGAGCTGGCAGGCAAGGTTCTTGTCGACATCACCAACCCCGTCGCCTCCGACCACACGAGCTTCGTGACCCCTGGCGACAGTTTCGGCGCGAAGGAGATCGCCAAGGCCGCCCCTGTCGATGCGAAAGTCGTCAAGGCGTTCAACACCCAGTTCTCCCACGTCCTGGCGGCCGGTCCCGTCCCGGGCCAGCCGTTGGACGTGTTCATCGCCGGGGACGACGAGCACGCGAAAGCACGCGTCTCGGCGTTCATCGAGAGCCTCGGACTGCGTCCGATGGATACCGGGCCGCTGTCCATGGCGAGGACACTGGAGCACGCCTGCCTGCTGTCGCTGGGTCTCCTCACCCACTCCGTCAAGCACACCAACTTCTCAATCGGCGTCAGCCTTCTCGGCTGAGTGCACCGGTACCACCGCTTCCCGCATCGCATTACTCATAAGGAACATTCACATGCACGTTTTCGTCACTGGCGGGACCGGCCAGGTCGGTTCATACCTCATTCCTGACCTCATCGCCGCCGGGCATGAGGTCGTCGCCTTGGCCCGGTCGGACGCGTCTGCGGCAGCGGCGTCTGCGCTCGGCGCCAGGGTACGACGTGGAAACCTTGCCGACCTTGACGGTCTGAAGGTGGCGGCGGCGGAGTCCGACGGCGTCATCCACCTCGGGTACAGGGCCGAATTGCTTTCGTCCGGCGGGATCACTGCCTTAGGCGACTCGGAGCTGTCGATCGTGCTCGCGTTCGGCGAGGCGTTGGCGGGCACCGGAAAGCCACTCGTCGCGGCGGGGAGCATCGGCGCGCCCACGAACTTGGGGCGGGCAGGCCCGCTCCTCGCACCAGCCAGCCTCGGCCGACCGGCGACCGAGGATGACCCGGCCCTTCCTTGTGGACCCATGGACGCGGGCACGCTGGTGGCTCGCAACATCGTGGAGACTGCTGTAGTCGGGCTCGCAGAGAAGGGCGTGCGGTCTTCGGTCGTGCGAATTCCTACCTTGGTGCATAGTTCGACCGGGCGCCTGCAACTGATCGGGCTCGCGAAAACGAAGGGCTTCGTCGGCTACCCCGGCGACGGCGAAAACCGGTGGCCCGCGGTGCACACCAGCGATCTGGCCAGCTTGTTTCGCCTGGCGCTCGAAAAAGGACCTGCCGGCAGGACCTGGCACGCGGTCGGCGACGAGGGTATCCGGTTCCGCGAGCTAGCGGAGGCCATTGCCGCCCGCCTAGGCCTGCCCGCCGTGAGCATTCCCGCTGACGAACTGATGCTGCCAGGCTATTTCGGGTTCCTGACGGCGGTGGTGACGCTGGACCTCGCGGCGTCCAACGCGATCACGCGCCAGGTCCTCGGCTGGGAGCCCGCTCAGCCCGGCCTGATCGCGGACTTGGACAACGGTCATTACTTCCCTGCCGGCTGACAAGCTGACGGCAGGGAGCCGGTAGCAAAGCACCCGGCCGTCATACCCAAAGTCATGAGTAAACTGCCCATGAATTTTACAAAACCCGTCACCTTCACACTCGGCGGCAGCCTTCTCGGCTGAGCGCACTCGCAGAACTTCTCGCATCACATCATCAACAGGAGCCCTAACATGCACGTATTCGTCACTGGCGGGACCGGACATTCCGGTCCGTACATCATCTCCGACCTCATCGCCGCCGGCCATGAGGTCACCGCCCTGGCTCGTTCAGACAAGGCGGCGGCTGCTGTGTCCGCACTCGGTGCGAAGGCGCGTCTCGGTAGCCTCGAGGATCTTGACGGTCTCAAAGAAGCGGCCGCCGCCTCCGACGGTGTCATCCATGTCGCACACCGGCAAGACCTGATTCCGGTCGGCGGGATCAACGCCGTGGCCGATGCGGAGCTTCAGATCATGCTCGCATATGGCGAGGCGCTGGCCGGAACCGGAAAGCCGCTGGTCTCATCGGGAAGCATCGGCTCGCCCGGCTGGGAAAACCTGGGTCGGCCGGCCACCGAGGAGGATCCGCCTCTTCCCGGCGGCGATCCATACAAGTACACCTTGCGGGTTCGTAACATCGTGGAAACCACTGTAATCGGCCTCGCCGAAAAAGGCGTGCGGTCTTCGGTCGTTCGGATTCCTGAAATCATGCACAGCACGACCGATAATGCCGGCTTCCTTCCGCTGCTGATCGGGCTGGCGAAGGAAAAGGGTGTCGTCGGTTACCCCGGAGACGGTGCGAACAGGTGGGCCGCCGTGCACACCCGCGACCTCGCCACCGTGTTCCGCCTGGCGCTTGAGAAGGGCGCCGCCGGCAGAAGCTGGCACGCGGTTGCAGACGAGAGCATTCCTTACCGCGAGATCGCCGAGGCCATCGGCAGTCGCTTGAAGCTGCCCGCTGTGCCCATTCCCGCGGACGTGCTGATGCTGCCGGGGTATTTCGGGTTCCTTGCGAATCTGGTCACGCTGGATACCCCGGCGTCGAATGCCATCACGCGCCAGACGCTCGGCTGGACACCAACGCAGCCCGGCCTGTTTGCCGATATGGACAATGGCCACTACTTCCCTGCCAGCTGAGCGGATGGCAGGGCTCCCGCATCGCGCCGAGCCCGACCAAGACACTATCCTCCCGCAGTGGTAGGAGGGTGACGCAAGTGGCTCGGCGCACACGGAAAACATTATGGGCGAAAGCCTCGTACAGATTACGGGGATACCCCAACTCAGAAGGAGATTTTACATGAACACTATTAGCATCATTGGCGCAGGAGGCATG
>Ga0185299_10006531_pt1 | contig 12365 bp, 10 predicted proteins | sample PaiPotPPA55metaG_FD_128002 | JGI IMG/M metagenome (GOLD analysis project Ga0185299, IMG submission 128002) | Iron sulfur acid spring bacterial and archeal communities from Banff, Canada, to study Microbial Dark Matter (Phase II) - Paint Pots PPA... ...
GCACTTCAGCGTGTCTTCGGGCGTAGGTTTCCTGGCGCTTTTCGGAGTTTCGGTGCAAACCGGAGTCATCATGCTGGAATACATCAACCAGCTTCGCGCCCGCGGTCACACGATTGAAGACGCAGCGATCGATGGGGCGGTTCTGCGGCTTCGGCCTATCATGATGACGATGCTAGTGGCGACTCTCGGTTTGTTGCCGGCGGCTCTTTCGCGCGGCATCGGTTCGGATTCGCAGCGGCCTTTTGCCATTGTTATCGTCGGAGGGCTTGTTGGGGCGATGCTTCTGAGTATCTTTCTTCTGCCGACTCTATACGTGTGGTTTGCAGGTGATGGCGATAAGCTGCCCGAGCCGGAACCGGGATTCGAGGAGGGCCTGTGACCGGGCACCATTTGCGCAACATATGGAACACTTATTACGGTGCGCAATTTACTTGAGCGATGAACGAGCTTGAATGAAGCTGCGAAAGATTCCTTTCATGTAAAGAGAGCGGAGTTGGGCGCTGATACTGAGAGGGCCGTGTTTCTATGAAGAAGGAAGAAGTTTGCGCGCGGATTGAGAAAATCGGGATCGTTCCTGCCGTGCGTTTTCGTTCGGCTGAGGACGCGCGGTTTGCCACGCAGGCGGTCTCTCATGGCGGAATACCGATCGTGGAAATCACTATGACCGTCCCAGGAGCCATTGAGTTGATTTCCGAACTGGCGCGGAACAGTCCCGAGGTGATCGTGGGCGCGGGCACTATTTTCGACAAGGAAACGGCTAGCCGTTGTTTGGATGCTGGTGCCAAATTCCTGACAAGCCCCGGCCTTGATTTGCAGCTCGTGGAATTTGCGATCAAGAAGGAAGTTGTGGTTTTGGCTGGAGCGCTGACGCCGACGGAGGTGACGATGGCGTGGAAGGCTGGTGCGGACTTCGTCAAAGTTTTCCCCTGCTCTCTAGTCGGAGGCGAAAAATACATCAAGGCGTTGAAAGGGCCGTTTCGACATGTGCCTTTAATCGCGGCAGGCGGGGTAAATCAACTGACAGCCGCAAACTTTATTCTCGCGGGAGCATCTGCCATCGGCGTTGGAGGAGAGCTGGTGCCTGAGGAGGCCATCCAACACCGGCAGGTGGAACGGATCCATGAGTTGGCGCGTAGGTTTGTGGGTTTTGTGAGTAAGGCGCGAGCGCAGATGGCGCAGGCGAAAGGAGTTCGCAGAAGCCGCTGACAGCCGCTGACCAGTCCGAAGTTGGTTTCTCTCGGTTCTGAAGGCGCCTGCGCTATGCTGGCGTTATGGCAAAGACCACTGAGGCCAGAATGGAGCAGGAGCGGGCCGGTCTTTGCGCGGACTGTGTCCACGCCCGCCGAGTTGGATCCAGCCGCGGTTCGGTCTTTCTACTTTGCGAGCTATCGCGTAGCGATGCGCGATTTACGAAATACCCGCGCCTGCCTGTGCTTTCCTGCCCTGGCTACCAGAAGAACCCGGGACCAGCTGAGAGCCCCTAGATTTGCTCTTTTTTCTTGTTTACCCTTATGATAAATTAACTTCCACGTTTATATTTCCGGTGAGGTTACGGCATGTCGTCCCGCTCGGTCCCTCGTCTCGCAGCATTTCTCTTCCTGCTGGTGTGCCCGGGCCGCTTGGCAGCAGACACACTCAAGATCACCAGCAGTCCCGCGGGTGCCACGGTGGAGATTGACGGTGTACTCGAGGGCACGACTCCGTTCGAAAAAGATTTTCCGGGTGGTTACTTTCGCAAGACAAAGACTTCCATGGGTTCGCGCCTGGAGCACCCTATGGTCGCGCGCATCAGTCTGGCGGGTTATGCCACGAAAGAGCTTCATTTGACGGACGGCCCGATGAACTGGATTTCGTTTAACGGCCGCAATCACGGGGAATACTGGCTGCTCAAAAGCGACCATTTCAACGTGGACCTTCGGCCCATCTCGGAAGTGTTTACCGGCGGAGTCGTAGCAAAACTGTCCGGTACCGGACGCGTGGATCTGCTGCAGCCTGAGCTTTCCCTGGAAGAGCTGGTACGCCGCACAAAACCTGCTGTTGTTTACTTGAAAGGATTGGGTGGGTCCGGAACAGGATTTTTTGTGACCGAAACCGGAGTCATTGCGACGAACGCACATGTAGCGCGAGGAGAAGAATCACTTTTGACGCTTCTGCCTGAGGGGCAGCAACTTGAGGCCAAAGTTGTATACATTGACGCGGATCTCGATATCGCGCTGGCTAAAGTGGAGGGTAAGGATTTTCCGCATCTCGCGCTGGCCGACGCTGCAAGCGTAAGGCAAGGCGAAAATGTTCTGGCGATTGGCAATCCCGGTGACGCCATGCTGTTCAGCGTGACAAAAGGAATCGTCAGCGCGGTGGGGAAATTTGCCAATGCGGGCCCGGGTACTTGGATTCAGACGGATACGCCCATCAATCCCGGAAATAGCGGGGGGCCGCTGCTCAATAGCTGGGGCGAAGTGATCGGCATCAACACGCAAAAACTCGTCAAGAAAAATGTCACGGGAATCGGATTCGCCCTGAGCGCTACGGATCTTCTAGAAGTTCTGCATCGTTTTTACCCAAGTGTTAGGGCTGCCAATTTCTCTGATAAGGACAGAGCAAACGCGGATTTATCCGCCGCCTCGAGCAATTCCGGACCGTTGACGGATAGCGGCGCTCAGGCTGCAACCGCCGCTTCTTACGCCACCGAGATGAATGCGGCTTTGGACAATTCGCCTTCTGCACCTCAGGTCACAGGGCCGCCCGCCGCGCAGGCTGCGAGTCAAGTCCGCCCAGGCTTCGGAACGGTTATGATTACGTCGGACCCCGATGGTGCGGAAATCTACGTGGACGGCAAATTCGTTGGCAACACCTTTGCGAAGCTGAAGCTATCCGCTGGGCCGCACACGATTATTTTGAAATCACGTGATTACGCCGAATGGAAACGATCGCTGGAAGTGTTCAAAGACAGTCAAGTCAGCCTGAAAGCCGATCTCGAACAGAAACCAGAATAAATCTGCAGTGGTTGCTCTCAAGAAGCCGGCTACTTCACGGCGCACCACGGGAGGCTTGGCGCGATTGCCCGGATGTGAGCGCGTGTGCTAGCATCCGCCGGGTTGGGGAACGGACCAGGGGTAGATGGCAGTCCAGCGCTTCACACTTCAAAACGCCGGCATCGGGGCCTCGCTCTCCTTCAACTTCTGAATCGCACACCCAGGCGCAGGCCCGCGCCTGTATTCTTTGGGACGGACCTCGCTTGTTGGCGCCGGCATCGCCGGGGCCACGCAAAGGGAGGTCTGTATGAAGAGCTATTCGACCAAGGACATACGCAACGTTGGCATTGTCGGCCACGGCGGCACCGGGAAGACGCAACTGGTGTCGTCGTTGCTTTACACGGCGGGAATGACCCCGCGCTGGGGGAAAATTGCGGAAGGCAGCACTACTACCGACTGGGACGAAGAAGAAATCACCAGGAAAATCTCGATTCAGACCGGCCTCGCTTATGCGGAGTGGCCTACCTCCGGCGGGCACCCGGGCGGTTCCGAAAAAGTCAAAATAAATTTTATCGATCTCCCCGGCTACTCGACGTTCATCACGGAAACGAAGGCCTCGCTGATTGCGGCGGATGCGGCGCTGATCGCCGTGGATGCGCACGTTGGGGCACAAGTGACCACGGAAAAAGTTTGGGATTATTGCACCGAGTACGACATCCCCCGCGCGTTTGTGTTGACCTGGATGGACCGCGAGTTGGCGAGCTTTGAGCGCTCAATGGCATCTCTAGAACAGGTTTTTGGACGCAACGTCGTTGCATTGCAACTTCCCATCGGCTCGGAAAAAGGCTTTCGCGGCGTGATTGATCTCGTCGCGATGAAAGCGCACATCTACAAGCCGGATGGCGATGGGAAGCCATCGACGGAAGAGATTCCGGCGGCGCTTGCCGATGAAGCGAAGGAAGCGCATGAGAAACTGGTCGAAATGGTGGCGGAGGGCGATGATGAATTGATGGAAGAGTTTTTTCGGGAAGGCACGATTCCAATTGCGGACTTGATTCCGGGTGTTCGGAAGGCCATCGTGGCCGAAAAAATCTTTCCTGTGCTGATGGCTTCGGGGCTCCGCAACGTCGGAACCGCGAGCCTGCTGACATTTTTGGCGGACGCGTTTCCCCATCCAGATGAGCACGCTCAGGTGGGCTTCACGGAGCCCAGCGGCAAGGGCGAGCGCGTGGAGCGCAAATATGATGACGGTCAGCCGCTCTCGCTTTTCGTGTTCAAGACGCTCGCCGATCCTTTCGCGGGGCGTATCAACTATTTCAAAGTGAAGAGCGGCGTCCTGAAAAACGATGCCACGCTGACAAATTACAACCGGGGCACGCAGGAACGCTTCCAACATACGCAAGTTGTGCAAGGCAAACAATTCAGCGAAATCGTGGATCTGCATGCGGGGGATATCGGCGCAATCGCCAAATTGAAAGAGACGACGACTGGAGAAACGCTGGGCGACAAATCCGCTGTCATCTACTACAAGCCCGCGCAGCTTCCGGAACCTTCGATCACGTTCGCGATCGAACCAAAAACGCGGGCAGATGAGGACAAAATCGGCGTTTCCATCCACAAGATTATCGAGGAAGATCCCGCACTACACTTCATGCGCGACCCGCAGACCAAGGAATTTTTGTTGGCCGGGTCGGGGCAGCAGCATATCGAGGTGGTCGTCGCCAAGCTGCACAAGCGCTACCACGTGGATCTCACGCTGAAGCCGCCCAAAGTGGCGTACCGCGAGACCATCCGAGGCAAAGCCGACGCGGAGGGCAAGCACAAGAAACAGTCGGGCGGACACGGGCAATTCGGCGTATGCCGGATCAAGATGGAGCCGATTGAACGCGGCAAAGGCGTCGAGTTCGTCGATGACGTCTTTGGCGGCGCGATTCCAAGGAACTGGATTCCTTCCGTAGAGAAAGGGATTCGCGACGCTGCTGCGCGCGGATACCTCGCCGGTTTCCCCGTGGTGGATTTTCGCGCCGTGCTCTACGACGGCAAGTACCACGACGTGGACTCGTCGGACATGGCCTTTAAAATCGCCGGCTCGCTGGCGTTTAAGGAAGCCATGAAGATGGCCAAACCCGCTCTGCTTGAGCCGGTGATGCATGTGGAAGTTTATGCGCCAGACCAATACTCGGGCGACCTGATGGGCGATCTCAGCTCGCGACGCGGCCGCATCGCGGGAAGCGAAGCGCGTGGGCACAACGTGATCATCAAAGCGCAGGTGCCATTTTCGGAGATGCTGAGTTACGCCAACGACTTAATTTCAAAAACCCAGGGACGCGCGACGTACTCGATGGAGTTTTCGCACTATGACTATGTGCCGAACGAATTAGCGCAAAAGGTAATCGACGCGCATAAACCCGCTCACGGCGAAGCCGCAGAAGAAGAATAGCTTTCCCGCGATTCCGCCAAAGCCACTGACTCGCGCACTCCAAGAGCGTTCATCGACAGCTTGGCGCCAAATTGGTGCTTGCTGGTATGAAATCCGCGGCCAAAATGGTGTTCTCATGAAAAACAAATCAGCTCCCAAACAGAGCCAGCGAAAACTCGGCCCCCAAACGACAGCCATTCACGGCGGCGAACCGTCGCGCCACGGCGTGGGCGCGCCCGTTGGCACTCCCATCTGCCGTACATCGACGTTTACCTTTTCTTCGACAGCGGAGATGAAGCTGTGGGCCGAGGGCAAGAGCAAAGCGTATATCTACACGCGCTACGGCAACCCGACGCTGAGCGTGGCGGAAGGGAAAATCGCCGCGCTCGAAGGCGGGGAAGCCGCGGTGGTTACTGCCTCCGGCATGGCGGCCATCTCCTCCGCGCTTCTAGGCGTGCTGAAGTGCGGCGACGAACTGATTTCCACGGCGCAGGTTTATGGGGGCAGCTACCGGCTGATGCGCGATGTTTTCCCGGACATGGGAATCAAGGTGCATCACGTGGACACTGATCTTGCCGGACTGGAAGAATTGGCAACGCCTCGCACGAAGTGCTTGTACGTAGAGACGCCGACGAATCCCACCTTGAGGCTCGTCGATCTGTACAAAGCGATCGCTTTTGGGAAAAAACACAAACTAATCTCGATCATCGACAACACGTTTGCGACTCCTGTGCTGCAAAATCCTCTTGCGATGGGTTACGACATCGTCGTGCACAGCGCCACAAAGGCACTTGCGGGACACTCTGATGTGATCGCCGGCGTGGCCGTTAGCAACAAGCAATGGATGGAGCGCATCCGCCACATGGTCATCTACCTCGGCGGCTCCATGGATCCTGAAGCGGCTTACCTGCTGATTCGGGGAATGAAGACGCTGGGAGTACGCGTCGAGCGGCAGTGCGAAAACGCCATGGCTGTCGCGAAGTTCCTGGAAAGACATCCGAAAGTCGCGCGCGTGCACTATCCGGGTCTGGCGTCCCACCGGGATCATAAGCTCGCGAAAAAACAGATGCGCGGATTCGGCACTATGTTGGCGTTTGATTTGAAGGGCGGTTTGCCCGCCGCGAGGCGCTTCTGCGATCGCGTGCGGCTATTCCTGCTGGCAGCGAGCCTCGGCGGAGTTGAATCGCTCGTCATTCTTCCCATCTACAGTTCGCACTACAACATGAGTGCCGAGGAACTAAAACGCGCGGACGTAAGCCCCGGCACGGTGCGGGTTTCCGTTGGACTTGAGGACGCGGAAGATCTCATTGCGGACTTGAAGCAGGCTCTGGCCTAGCGGCGCGATGAACGCTGGGTGACGGGAGAGACGATCGAGGTCAATGGAGGTTTCGCGTAACGATCGCATAATTCCGGCGGGAACACGGACCGAAGTCTGTTCTACCAAAAACAAAAACGGGCGGGACGCCGAAGCGCGCCGTCCGTTTTGTAATTTTGTGAAGTGGAATTAGAGGGGTTGGACGTTCGAGGCCTGCAGACCCTTGGGGCCCTTGGTCACTTCGAATTCAACCGCTTGGCCATCGTTCAACGACTTGTAGCCATCAGCCACAATCGCGGAGAAATGGACGAAAACGTCCTCACCGCTTTGGCGCTGGATGAACCCGAAGCCCTTGCTGGCATTGAACCACTTCACTGTTCCTTGTTCTTTACTCACTGCTGTACTCTTTTCTGTCGGTTGAGTTGCAACCGAGCATTACTAAATTGAGCTATTTGGTGCCTCGAAATCCGAACCCCTCTTAAGAGTTACGGCCGTCTCCGAACGTAAAAAAAGGCCGCAAGTTTGACCTTGCGACCGCTTTACACATCCAAAGGCGATACAAGAGCAACAAACGCAAAAACAGAATACTACTGTTCCGGCCTTTTGCCAAGCGAAATCTTTGATGCACTTGTTCGCGGCGGCAGTGTGATGGGCTTGGAAATAGAACGGAGCCGAAACGGTGTCGAAGATGTCGCCGGAACGAAGTTTTCGGCCATTCCGAAGTGTTGGGGCCAGACCAGCTCTCCGTCCCGCACGACCGCAAGGGAAATTCCCGGCACGCTGTTCGCGGCCATGAAACTTAACGCGGCTTTTTCGGCTTGCGCGCGCTTTTCGGCGGAAAGGCTCTTGCTCTGCGCTCGCAACGGTGAAGAGCCAGAGAAAAAGACCAAGATCAAGAGCGCGACCGAGCGGGCGGTCATATCAATCTTTGGAAAACGGGTGATCGGAATCGGTTTCACGTGAAACACCTCGCGTGAGAGTTTATCCCGGACTAGCCTGCACAGGAACAAACACGGCATGCCGCGTGGGTTCGGGCGTGTATTGAGTAGGTCAACCCCACCCAACCGGAAAGCGTTGACCTGGACTGTAACAGCTCCTTAACATAAGGAGATGAGCTTGAAGCCCCAGACTCGGCTGTACGCAACGATCCTGGCCGTACTCACATTCGCATTCGGTTGTGAAGATTCCGCGAAGCACGGGGTGCAGGCGCACGTTCCGGCGCTGACCCCGGCGAATGCTTCTACAGCTCAAGTTCCTGCCAATCTCGGAGAGCTTCCTCTGCGAAAGCTTTCGCCAGAATGGCTAGCCGCACTGGCGCCACGGGTTCCCGGTCCGAAGGAGTATTTGATCGCGCAGGTAGAAGCCAAGTTTGCCTCCGGCGAGCAGAATTACAAGGCGGGACATCTGGAAGCCGCGCGGCGCGATTTTGACGACGCCGTGGACTGGTTGCTCACCAGCGGTTACGACCCGAACAGCGATCCGAAGCTCAGCGAACTGTTCCACCGCGTCGTGGATACCGTTTATGGCTACGAGTTGCAGGCCTTCCGCGCGGGAGACGGCTTTCAGGAAGCCCCCGCGGTGCCCGCCCCCATCGACGAAGTAGCGGAGATGACGTTTCCCGTCGATCCACAGCTGAAAGAACGCGCCGAGCAAGCCGCCAAGAACATTTCGCATGACCTGCCGCTCACGGTGAACGACGAAGTGCTTTCCTTTCTCAATTTTTTCCAGACGCCGCGAGGCCGCGCCATCGTCGAAACCGGGCTGCGACGCTCCGGGCGTTACCGTGAAATGATTGCGCGGGTTCTGCATGAAGAAGGTGTTCCGCAAGACTTGATCTATCTGGCGCAAGCGGAAAGCGCCTTCCAGCCGCTGGCGCTTTCGCGGGCCGGTGCGCGGGGAATCTGGCAGTTCGTAGCCTACCGCGGCATGGAATACGGCTTGCGGCACACCTGGTGGATCGATGAGCGGCAGGATCCGGAAAAGGCCACGCGTGCGGCCGCGCAACATTTGCGCGATCTGTACGGGCAATTTGGCGATTGGTATCTGGCGATGGCCGCGTACAACTGCGGTCCGGGAAATGTACAGAAGGGCATCGAGCGTACCGGCTACGCCGATTTCTGGGAGCTCTACAAACGCAACGTGCTTCCGCGCGAAACGAAAAACTACGTACCCATCATTCTTGCGCTCACGCTCATCGCCAAGGACGCCGCCCACTACGGCATTCAGGTCGATGCGGAACAGCCGGTGCCTACCGACGCGGTAAAGCCCGGCCGCGCCATCGACCTGCGGCTGGTGGCCGAAACCATTGATGTGGATGTAGACACGCTGCGCGGCCTGAATCCCGCGTTGCTGCGCCTCGCGACTCCCGCGGATCCTTCCTTCGAGCTGCATCTTCCTGTGGGCAGCGCGGAAAAATTTTCCGCGGAGATTGCGGACATCCCGGCGGACAAGTGGGTGAGCTGGCGGCGGCATCGAATCGAAGCCGGCGAGACGCTGACGTCCATTGCGAAAAAATATCGCGTCACTCCCGCGGCCATTTCCGACGCAAATAATCTGGATCGCCACGCCGCGCTGAACGTCGGAGAGAAATTGATCATTCCCGCGGCCGCTCCCGCGGAGTCCAAGAGCCGGCTGGTGCGCTATCGCGTGCGCAAGGGCGATACGCTAGGAGGGATTGCGGATCGTTTCAGCGTGCCCTCGGAAAACGTGCGCAAGTGGAACCACATGAAGACCGGCCATGTGAGCCGCGGCATGGTGCTGCGCATTTACACCGTCGGCGGCGCGCCGGAGATAGCGCCAGAGCACGCCCGCTCGAAAACAAGCTCCAAGGCACACAACACCAAGTCAACTCCCTCTTCCAGCCAGGCTTCTGCTGTAATTCCTAATTAAGTCTTTTATATACAATAAGTTAGTTACTTTACTTCGCCTCGAATCGCCCGCGCGCCCGGCCGCCGCTTGTCATGCTCACGAACCCTGGTTGCCGCGGTCACGTTGCAGAATGCTTGACAACTTTGCAGGAGTACGATAACAACGGCGCTACGGCGGAGGGGAGTTGGCGACTCCAGCTGATGCAGCGTCCCACGAGCCATAGGTTCGTGGATTGCCCCTCGGGAGGATGGAATGGATTTAGAGAAGGACAACTTCGAAGACGACAACGAGCTGTCACGGCTGGAGGAGGAAGACGAGCTGGGCGGCGGTGATGAGATCGTGGAAATCGAAGAGGAAGAGATCCTCATCACCGAGGGCGAGCCTATAGCGGGGACGCCGGCGGCCAAAGCTGCGGCGAAGCCTGCGGCTAAACCAGCCAAGAAAGCGGCTCCGAAAAAGAAAGTCAAGGCCAAAGCGAAAGCCAAAAAAGCCAAGCCCAAAGCGAAGCCGAAGAAGAAGGTGAAAAAAGCAGCGAAGAAAAAGCGGCGCTAGAACTCCGCGCTGGGCTGGATTCCTGGATGCGCGAAAAGGCTTGGTCCATCGTCCAGGCCTTTTCTTTTTGAAAACGATGCAAGTCCACTCTGGTACGCGGCACGGCCAGGACCGCTCCCAATAGCGCACGGCAACTCTCTCGAAACGGGAATCTCCCGGCTTCCCAAAGAGTCAGCTTGCCCGAACGAGCAACTGCCGCTAGCATAGCCCCGCATGTTGCGGGCGCTGGAACAGTTACGCCGGATGCGGGGCGGCGCGCAGTCTCACTTAATGCGCTGCTCGGACGGGAACTACTACGTCGTCAAATTCCAAAATAACCCGCAGCACCGCCGGATTCTGGTCAATGAACTGCTAGGAACCAAACTAGCGGCGCGGTTGGGGCTGCCGACGACGCCCGTGGCCATTGTCGAGGTTTCCGAGGAATTGATTCGGTTGACGCCAGACCTGGCGATGGAAATGCCGCGCCAGCGCATTCCCTGCCAGCCCGGGCTGCAGTTCGGCTCGCGCTATCCAGGCGATCCGCGGCGGCTTGCGCTGCACGATTTTCTGCCCGACGAGCAGTTGCGCCAGGTCGCCAACCTCCACGATTTCGCGGGCATGCTGGCTTTCGACAAATGGACTTGCAATACGAATGGGCGCCAGACGCTCTTTTTTCAGGAGCCGCGTCACGAGGCGCATCCGACAGCGGATTCTTCCGCGGGAGAAAAGACGGGAAAGCCGTACAGCACGCTGATGATCGATCAAGGCTTTTGCTTCAACGCCGGAGAATGGAATTTTCCCGACGCTCCGCTGCGCGGGCTGTACGCGCGCAACCGCGTCTACGAAGGCGTTACCGGGATGGAGTCCTTCGCGCCGTGGCTCGAGCGCCTGGAAAACCAGATGACGGAGCGCGCTTTTGACGAAATCACAAAACAAATTCCTCCCTCCTGGTACGAGGACGACTTCGACGCCATGATGCGCCTCTGCGAGCAGCTTCTGCGGCACCGCTCCCGTGTCCCGGAACTTATCCTGGATGCCAAAAAATCCAATCGCCAGCCCTTTCCAAACTGGACGTGACCCATGAGGGAAACTTCAGCCGAACGAATGCAAACAGAACGTGCCTGCGCTTACCGCATTCTGCGGTACACGCCAAATCTCGTGCGCGACGAGTGGGTGAACATAGGTGTGCTGGTGTTCGATCCCCTTTCCGGCGAGCGCCGCCTTCGACTCATCGAGGAGCAAGACGAATACGCGCGCGTGCGCCGGCTGCATCCCGAGGCCGATGAAGGTCTGCTCCGCGCCCTGCGCGACGATCTTGAAGACCGCTTTGAGTTCGCGCGCAATTCGCAGGGCAACAGCGCAAACGGCAGCGGCTCCAACGGCATCGCCCTGCAGGAACTACTTCGCAAGTGGGACGATACACTGTCCAACGCGCTGGAACTAGCGCCGCAGAAGGGCGTCATTTCGAGCGATTTGGACGCCGAGCTTGAGCGTCTCTACGGAGACCATGTCGCCGTGCCTCGCGTTCCCAGCCGCGTCGGCGCTCCGGGAAGCCGCGCGCAGATGCGTTCCTACTGCTCGCAGGTTTTCCGTCACGCTCGCCTGTGGGACAGAATCCAGAAGTCCGTCCGCGCCGCGGAATTTACATTCCCCGGCGATCCCATGCGCATCGATTACAGCTACAGGCGCAACGGCACGCGGGGATTTTTGCAGACGCTCTCTGTTTCACGCGCCCCGGGCGACGCCAAGGGCCTCGCCTACACCGCCGAGCGCATCGCCGCCAAGGCTTCTCTCAAAACCGAATTTGCCGCCATCACCGATATCGAACTCACCGAACAGAGTGACCGGAACCGCTTCGTGGACCGCACACTCCGCGATGCAGGCATTGAGCCGGTTCCGCTGGATCACTTCGCGGTTTGGGTTGGAAAACTTAAGCCGATGATCCAGTAAAGGTTGCGGCGCGACCAGGAATTAGCCGAGTGGCTTGAGACCACCTCAGCTACTTTGAGCGCGATTCCTATTCAGAGACGCCAAGGACCAGCAGCGTTGCGTCGTCATGCCAATGGCCGCGGCTGAATTCGCCAGCTGCGGCCAGGATCTTCGCCTGCAGAACAGCTGCCGCCGCCGCGCGGTGTTCCTCTAACAGACGGAGCAGCCGCGCTTCGCCAAATTCTTCACCCGCGGCGTCGCAAGTCTCCGTAACACCATCCGTGAAAAAAATGACGCGATCGCCGGTTGCAAGCTGCGCGGCGCCAGCGGC
>Ga0185299_10006532_pt1 | contig 12364 bp, 10 predicted proteins | sample PaiPotPPA55metaG_FD_128002 | JGI IMG/M metagenome (GOLD analysis project Ga0185299, IMG submission 128002) | Iron sulfur acid spring bacterial and archeal communities from Banff, Canada, to study Microbial Dark Matter (Phase II) - Paint Pots PPA... ...
GGCCACGGCAACAATCTCGCCGACCGGCTCGTGGCCGAGGATTCGGGGGAATGGTCCGCGCAAGTGTCCGAGCGTTTGATGTACGTCGGTGTAGCAGATGCCGCTTGCATGCATCTTCACCAGCACTCGATTCGGTCCGGGCTGAGGTTGCGGAACGTCTTTGACCTGCCACGAACTGCTCACAGCGGGAACAACGGCAGCTTGCATAACACTTCCTCCCAGCGTGATTCGATGTGAGCGCGTTTGGGTCGGTGCATTGATTTTGGATGCCCGGTTCGTCAATCACACACTTAAGCCGAGCTTGACGGTCAGTTGGCGAATTGTCGGCAAACCTTACCTTGGGATTACTTCCCGCTTGCCCGTGACTCGGCAAGAGACGCGCACCGCCTAACCGTTTCTAGAACTGAATCGAACAAGCGAACAGGAAAGGGGTCACACTTGCGTCCAAGTTGCGTCCAATTATTGCCAAAAGGGCGTCTTTTTGAGCTCTGCGCGTACTCTAAGTTGTTGAAACATATAAGGCGTGGTTGCAACCGAGCGCCCTTTTGAGGCATGGGTCGCAGGTTCGAATCCTGCCGCGCTCACCATAGGTTTCACGAGTTAGACAACTCGTAGCGCTCGAAGCGAAACATTTGACGCGGCAAGCTGTTCTGTCACGGCGCGCGCGATCGCTGCACAGCCCGGTGTATCTGAATGAATGCAGAGAGTGTCTGCCGAGATTACGAGCGCAGAACCGGAAGTACTGAGCACCGTGCCGCGCGTTACCAGTGAGACTGCCTGCGCCGAGGCACTCTCCGGTGAGTCAAGCAGCGCTCCAGCGAAACCGCGATCGCGCAACGAGCCGTCTGGTTCATAGGCACGATCTGCAAAGGCCTCTGCAGCCGTGCGTAGACCCATTTCGCGGTAGACGCTGAGACATCGGTGCGCAGCCAGTCCTATAAGGATCATGCCGCGATCGACGGCCAGCACCGCTCGCCCTAATGCGCGCGCAATCTCCGCATCGTCGTTGCAAGCGTGATACAGGGCTCCGTGCGGCTTCACATGCACGATTGGGACCTTGAGGCGGCGAGCAATTGAAAGCAATTGGCGGAGCTGATCGGCAATCGAACTCTCGAGCTCCGCAATCGGGATATTGAGGGCGGTTCTTCCGAAGCCAGCCAGGTCGGGATAACTAGGATGTGCTCCCACCGCAACATGATTCTGACTCGCGAGTTGAAGGGTCTCCTCTATGGTAAGCGCATCGCCCGCATGCCCCCCACACGCTACGCTCGCGGAGGTTATGTAACGCATCAATTCGGCATCGCTGCCGTCCGCAAGACGCTCGCGTGATTCTCCCAGATCAGCATTAAGATCGATCGTCAGCAGGCTCATGCGAGTCTCCTCATAAAGCAAAGGCCTCGCGCAGAACACGCTCCTGCCGCCGTAACAAATCGATGGCTGCGGGAATCTCCACGCGCTGAACCCTTATCTCATCGCGCGGGCGAAGCTGCCCCAGCCGTGGCAAATCGACGGCAATCACGTTTGCGATCTTCGGGTACCCACCGGTCGTTTGCTGATCCACAAAAAGGATGATCGGCTGACCGTCAGGTGGAACCTGCACCGCTCCCAGCGCAATTCCCTCGGTAAGAAGGTCGCCTCGGTTGGTACGCAAAATCGGTTCTCCGGCGAGCCGCAATCCCGACCGGTTCGATTGGTCGGTCACAGTGAACGCCTGTTCGTGAAATCGCCTCAACGTCTCCTGGTCGAACCAGTCGGACTGCAGTGAGGCCGTCACCCGGATAGGGCCGTGATCCAGCCGCAAACTTGCGGCCAGTGCCGGAGAGAGCTTGCGACTCCCCACCTGCGTTTGTTTGCCGATAACCAGTTCATCCCCCGCCCGCAACGCGCGCCCTTGAAATCCGCCAATCCCCGCCGGAAGGAAGGTCGAGCAACTGTGCATCACCTCAGGAACCATCAGGCCTCCGTGAATTGCTAGGTAGGCTCGCGCGCCCGCCGACAGTGGTCCGACGGCGACGGTGGTTCCGGCAGCAACCCCAAACGCCTCGTTGATCGGCAGAGACGTGCTCGTGCCATACCCGGAGATCCCGATCGTGGCCGCGACTTCAAATTCGAGCGTCGGCCCCAGCAGCGTAATCTCTAACCCGGCTGCGTTCGCATCATTTCCAACCAGTAGGTTGGCGATTCTGAAAGAAATGCAATCGGCGGCTCCGCCAGGCGACACTCCGAGGTGCGTGAAACCTCGCCGTCCCAGATCCTGGACCGTTGTAAGCAGTCCGGGCTTGATGACTCGGATCATCGGTCCCTCTGCTGTTGCCCAGCCAGGCGGTCAAATTCGCCGCGGTCGATGCGACGAAAGCGCACACCGTGCCCAGGCTGGAGCAGCGAGGGTGGGCTGGTTGCAGCATCGAACATGCGCAGCGGCGTGCGTCCGATCAACTGCCAGCCTCCTGGAGAAGCGTTGGGATAGATGCCGGTCTGCGCCCCGCCGATCCCCACCGATCCGGCGATGACCTGTTTCCTGGGTGAGACCAGGCGTGGAACATGCAATTGACTGTCGAGTCCCCCCAGATACGCGAACCCAGGAGAAAATCCGAGAAAGTAGACGAAGTAATCGCCCTCCGCGTGCGTGGCAATCACTTGCTCCTCCGTGAGCGACGAGTGCTGCGCAACGGTTGCGAGATCGGGAGCAAACTCCCGGTCGTAGCAGACTGGGATTTCGATTAGACCACTGCGCCGCAGAGTCGACGGAACAGATTCGACAATCAGCGGCGCGACCAGACTCTCAAGTTGTTCGTGGGTGAGCTGAAGAGGATCGAAATCGATGAGCAGGGAACTGTAGGCGGGATGAAGATTGCGAATACCCGGATACCGGTCCCGCAGCCCTTCGACAGCGTGAAATAACGCAACCACACGCCGATGCGTTTCCAGCGAAATAGAATCGGCAAAGCTGATGAAAAGAGCGGAATCGCTTGCGGCCTCGACACGCATTCGCGTTCGAGTTTACTCCACAGGCTGGAAGGATGATGCCGAGAGCTGCCGCAATTTCTGCACACCGACGGCTGTTGCGCCCCTCCCACAGTGTGCGCGCCCGGCCACAGACAATCTCCGAGTTGAACTGGGTTCATCTCTCTAACTAACGTGCTGAATCGGCAACGACGGCGTCGGGCTTCTCTTCTGGAATCCTCCTTGCACTCCGATAATCGTGGCAATCCCGGTTCTGGAGGCAACGAATGGCACGTTATGCGAAATACTGTTTTATGAAGCGGCTTTACGCCGTCTTCGCGCTAGTCCTTCTCACACTGGCAACGTCACTTGCAGCACGGGCGTCCGGTGGCCAGGATGACCGCAAACCCTCTCAGGTGACTGAAGGATGTTTACTCTATCGCTCTCCAATTTCAGACCGCTTCGACCCTGTCCCCCTGATTCATACCGATGTCGTGCTGGATGTGCGCGGCTTGGTAGCCTCAGCCACGGTAACCCAGCAATACGCTAACTCGAGTACCGAACCCATCGAAGCGGTTTACATCTTTCCGCTGCCCCATGACGCCGCCCCCCAGTCAGGTTCGAGGAGTCCGGAGAAAACTGGCGGCTGCTATGGCCGCTTACCTCCCGAACTTCTTCGCGCCCCTCTGGCATCCCGGCGGCCGTGCCCCCGAACTGCTTTCCGACACGATCAGAAGCCCCAGTACAGACAAACCTCCCGCAACGGCTGCCCAAACCAGTCCCGTGCTGTAAGCTCCCAGGCTAAGATGTAAGAAGTCAGTCGTCATAAGCGGGCAATGGACCCTTCTCTGCAGATTCAGCGTCCCATGCCCGCCTCCCCCGAGCAAATTACGCCCGTACTCCGCAGGAGGTTACGTTCAACCAACTGTTTCCAAACGGTGTTCTGAATTGGGTGAGATCGAGGGTGCCCCATGTGTCGCACTCTTCATCACAAGTGGGCTTTTGAGGGTGCCCCACCCTTTCGGGTCCTTTGCAAAAGGGGGGCCGACCACGCAGTTGAGCAGCGCAAGATGTTTCCGGACCCAAGCCCAAGCAAAAAATAAAGGCCGCCCAAAGGCGGCCCATGCTCTTACTGAAAGCTAAAAGTTAATCCCCCGCCACCGGCTCGCCTACTTCAGGTTTAACCTGAGGCGCAGAAGCCGCCTTACCCAGCGCCCCCAGCGGAATAAACCCATTCTCCGCCACCGCCGGCTTTTCCTTCAGCACTACTTCGCGATAGAGCGCCGACATGCGCGCATCGTAAGCCGCGTCGTTCTTCTGCGGACCACGTTGTTCGGGTGCCCCATCCTTTCGCGTACTTTGCGAAAGAGCCTGCCCTGAGCTTGCCGAAGGAGTGGGAACCGAAGCTCTTTGCTTTGCATCCCGTGCCCTCTTCTTTTCTTCTCCGGCGTTCTTCGCAATCCCCAGCTTGTCCAGATCGTGCTGTATTTCCTGCGTCACAATTCCGTCCCGCAGATACAGCGCGTGCTCTTTCGATTCCATGCCTACGTTCTTCCCGCCGGCAAAAATCTCATGCCGTCCATGCTCCTCGTACCACTTGGTGAGCGTGGCCGTCATATGCATCTTCTCGATAATGTTTCTCCAGCCCACGCCCGTGTTGTAGGCGCAGAACGAAATCTCGCCTTCCTGCGTCGCATACGGAATAATGCACTGCTCCGTCCGCCGGAAATCGTAATTGAACAAGTCCTGGAACCACATTCCCGCGATAAACAGGAAGTTCCACCGGTCCTGACGCCGCTGCATCACGTCATCAATTGTCCGGTCCGGCCCAACTTTGCCGTAATTCTTTCCCGTCGCATTAAAGTTCTTATCGAACTTCTTAAGCAGATCCATCAGCTTGAAATGTTTCGGTGACTTAAACGGATCGTAATTCTTCATCAAACACAGCGCCATTCCCACAATCGTCAGAAACTTCCCCCGCGCCGCATCGTTGACCTTGGCGATGTCCTTCGCCAGTTGGTCGCCCTTCAAAAACGCCGTAACCGGGACCGCTTCCTTAGTTTCCTTATCAATCATCAACGCCATCCCCGTCCCGCAATTCGGATGGCAACCGCAACTAAGTTGGCCCCAGTCGTTGTTTTTGTCTTCGACGTGCATCAGGTCGGCCCAATCGCTGAAGGTGGACATGAAACTGATCGGGAACCAGTCGCGGGCAGGTTCGCCCAGGCCGGTTTGATTCTTTACGTCGTGCGCCAAGTGCGATAGCGTATAGCGCTGTGCCATCCGGCGTTCGTCGGTGATGGCTTCATCGCGTCCGGTGAAACTTACCGGCTGGAACGACAGGAATCCGATCTTCCTGGGATTATCCAGCGCGAACTGAATGATGCGTCCGACCTGTTCGTTGTTGATGCCATTGACGATCGTCACCACCGGAACAATTTCCACTCCGGCGCGGTGCAGATTGTCGATCGCTTTCAACTTCACGTCGAACAAGTTGCCGACTTTGCGGTGCGCATTCGCAGCATTGCCGATACCGTCGAATTGCAGATACGCATAGCGCATCCCAGCTTCTGCGGCTTGCTGCGCAAATTCGAAGCTCTTCGCGAATTCAATTCCGTTGGTCGCGGCCTGAACTGAGTTGTACCCAACCTTCCGCGCATAACGCACCGCGTCCAGGAAATACGGCGACAATGTCGGTTCGCCGCCCGAGAACTGCACGCTCATCTGTCGCCGCGGCTTAATGGTTATGGCGTTGTCGAGCATCTGCTTGATTTCTTCCCACTGCAATTCATGGACAAACCCCACCTGGTTCGCGTCCATGAAGCAGGGATCGCACATCATGTTGCAGCGGTTGGTCAGATCAATGGTCAACACCGATCCGCGTCCGTACTTCACCGTCGAAGACCCATGATGATGCAGCTTCTCGTCATTGTGGGCGCGAATGTCGCGGCCCGGAAACACATCTTCCAGATGCTTCGAAAAATCCGTATCAATGGACATCAAATCTTCAAAGCGCCCGTGCTTAGGGCACTCCTTCACCATCAGAATCTTGCCATCGCGCTCGATGATGGTGGCCTTGATCTCGCCAACCTTTTCGTTCATCAGCACTTCGTAGGGAAGATGTCCGTCGAGAATCTGCTGCCGGATTTCCGGCACGCACTTGGGGCACAGCGAGTCAGTCGCGCGCGGCCATCCCAACGGCGGCTTCGTTTTCTCATACGACTTCAGCAGCGGCTTGTCCGACCACTTAGGCGTCGGCGACGGATTCTGCTTGACCCGGTTCAGCCGGTCAAACACCACCCACGCTCCTCGCGCGCCCAGCGTTACTGCCTTCTCGACGTACTTAACTGGCTTGTGCATGTTTCTGGGACCTTTCCACTGCTGGGATTGTCTTAGTCTTCGGTCGTAGTCGTCGGCGAAAACTCTGGACGGCCATCCGACAGGTGTTTCCGGGAGATTTTGCCGACGACCAAAGGACCGCGCGCCGCCGCCTTTCCTAGCTTTCAGCTTCTCTATCCTATTGGGCCGGCAAGCCGAAGACACGGTTATGACAATGAAAGGGTGAAAATCGGGGTTGAGCGGAAGAAACCCGCAGTGGGCGGAGCTAAGTGATTGATACGATTAGAGGTTTCAACCGTCTATAATCTGTCCAGTTCCTATGCAACAAGTCCTCCTCCTTGATCGAACCCGCATGCCTCCGAACTGGACGGACCTGATTCGCGTGGGTCAATATGCGGTCTTTCTCAGCGACATCGAAAGTTCAGCCCCGGTCTCAAGCGATGGCTTTCCGGTGAATTCCGCGTCCGAATACTTCTGTTTGCTCTTCGACTCGCTCACGGACGCCGAGAGCTATTGCCAGAAAGCGGTCGGCCAAACTCGCAACCTAAAGTGCGAGATTTTCGACAGCGCGGGCAGGGTGAATCCCCCCGTGGCGGCCTTAGTTAACCCGGAATTCGCGCACAAGTTGGATACCGAAGCCAGCGCACGTCGCCTCGTCCGCTGGGGATTCGTCGCCATTGCAATTTCGCTGCCGCTGTTTTGGTACGCCTGGCGGAACAATGCAGGTGTAGTTTGGTGGCCGGTGTTTCTAGGCATCAACTCCGTGTTTGCCGGACTGCGCCTCATCCAGTGGGGACACGGCCTGAAAGAAGAACTAAGATACCGGCAAAAAGAAGCCACCCTTCGGTTGCAGCAGAACTCAGTAACGCAGGGAAGCAAGTGAATCACCTCACCGCTGTTGCTCTGACCGCAAATGACCTGACCGTCATGTTCTTCGCGCTCGCGGTTCTGCTGGGCGCGGCCAAACTTGCTGGCGAGTTCATCCACAGGCTCGGCCAGCCGTCCATTCTCGGAGAAATCTCCGCCGGCATCCTGCTGGGCCCAACGGTGCTCGGATACTTCAGGCCCGAGTGGTATGCGGCGCTGTTTCCTTCCACCGGCCCCATCCCGATCGTGATTGAGACCGTCGCCACGCTCGGGGTTGTCTTCTTTCTGCTGGCCGCCGGACTCGAAACCAGTCTGCGCAGCATCTTCCAGCAGGGCAGAAGCGCGTTGTTCGTCAGCTTCCTGGGCGGTATCTTTCCCTTCGTCACTGGATTCCTCGCTGCCGACTTCTTCCCGCGCTTTCTGGGAGCTGAACCCGGCGCCAACCGCATCATCTTTGCGTTGTTCGTAGGCACGGCGCTTTCCATCTCCGCTCTCCCCGTCATCGCCAGAACTCTTATGGATCTCCGCCTCCTGCAAACCGAACTGGGCGCGGTAGTGATGTCCTCCGCCATGTTCAACGACCTGGTGGGATGGATTCTGTTTGGCGTGGTCCTCGGCATGATGGGGACGCCCACCGCCTCAGCCGCTGTACAAACCGGCTCGTCCGCCCTACGCACCGTAATTCTGGTTGTGCTTTTTGTGGCCGTGACGCTGACGGTCGGACGATGGCTGATCGCCAAGGCTCTTCGCCTGATTCAAACCCACACCAGCGGACGCGGCGCGGTGCTGGGTTTCATTTTTGCGCTCACGCTGGCCGCGGCGGGATTCGCCGAGTACGCCGGAGTTCACGCCATCTTCGGCGCGTTCATCATCGCCATCGCCATCGGCGACGCGCTCGGGGCCACACCTCTGAAAGATATTGTCATTCCCATAAAAAACCCTGTCATTAGGAGCGAAGCAGGATCGCGTCAGCGATCCGGCGCAATCGAGGAACCTGCTGTTAGCCGCGGCGAAGCCGCAGCCGCCTGGGGAGCCATCACTACCGACATCCGCCAAATCGTCACTAACGTTTTCGCCCCGTTTTTTTTCGCCAGCATCGGCCTGCGCACCAACTTCGCCGCCAACTTCAGTCTCGGAGTCACTCTCACCCTCATCGCCGTCGCCTGCCTGGGAAAAATTCTGGGCGCCAGTTGGGGAGCGCGCCTCGGCGGCATGGACGCGCGCTCGTCCTGGGCCGTCGGCCTGGCCATGAACGCCCGCGGCGCCATGGAGATTATTCTCGGCGTCCTCGCCCTGCGCGCTGGCCTGATTGGCGAACGCATGTTCGTGGCCTTGGTAGTGATGGCGCTGTTTACCTCGCTGATTTCAGGGCCAGCGATCCAGGCGGTGATGGGGCGTACCCATTCTTCGCCCACTCGTTGCTACGTAAATTGATTTGTGGAATTGAAGCCCCGGGCTTGACCCATCCTTTTGGCCGGTGGCGCCAACGCCCTCCATTGTGAGATTTTAGAGAATTAATTATTGAATTGAACAAGTCACCTCCTCCGATGCAAGCTTCACCGGTGCCCATGACGACTTTAAGTTTCACTGCGATCATAAAGATCAGAGGTGTCAACCCTTTCATCCTCGTCAGCGCCGCCCGGGCGAATGCCATCAAGCCGGGCTGGCGCAAGCCACTTCCGGTTCTGCTGCGCATCAATGGCAAGCCCGCAAAGCCATGGCGCATCAACCTGATGCCGGTAGGCGACGGAAGCTTCTATCTATACCTGCACGGCGATGTTCGAAAAGCATCCGATACGGTAGTGGGTGATCGTGTGTCCGCGGAGATCGATTTCGACCCCAGTTATAGAAACGGCCCCCAACATCCGATGCCCGCGTGGTTCAGGCAGGCGCTCGCCGGGAATCCGCAAGCCATGAAGTACTGGAAAGCACTAATCCCGAGCCGTAAAAAGGAGATACTCCGCTACCTCTCACGCCTCAACTCGTCGGAGGCTCGTGCCCGGAACCTCGCTAAAGCCCTCCACGTGCTTTCCGGCGAAACAGGCCGATTTATGGCGCGTGCATGGAAGAACGGGTCATAGGAGGACTCCGGTGCACGGTTCCTTTAGCTAACGCACAAAATAAAACAGCCCCGATAGTCAGTCGGGCTTGGAACTGAGTACTGGACCAGTCTGCAGAGGCCGCTACGAACACCTCCGCGAAGCCTGGTCCCTAATGTCCGAGTCCCCGTCTGGGTCGGAATGAGTCCATGTGGGTCGGAACAAGCCCGTGTGGGTCGGACACTGCTGTCCGACGTCTTTGACTTTGTTTTCCGCCTCCGTTGCTCAAAGAGCATGGCCGAGGGTAGACCGTTACTTAGGTCATCTTGGGCAGGGTACGAATTCAGTTCATGATACAGACTGGTTTCCGGAACCCTTACGTATGCATATAGATGATCTGCTGCGAATTGCCATGGAGCGCAAAGCCTCCGACTTGCATTTGAAGGTCGGAAACTATCCCCACCTCCGAATCGACGGCGAACTGGTGCCCTTGACCGACCAGCCGCGCGTAACCGCCGAAGATATGCTCACCATGGCCTTCAGCATGATGTCCGCCCGCCAAAAACAAAAATTCAAAGAAACCTCCGAAATCGATATGGCTTATGGGGTGGCGGGGTTGGGTCGGTTTCGTGTGAACGTGTTTCAGCAGCGGGGGAATGTGGGGCTGGTGCTGCGCGTTATCCCGACTAAGATTCGAGCGCTGGATGAGTTGTATCTGCCGAAGGTAATTGAGCAGATTTGCGAGATGCCGCGTGGGTTGGTGCTGGTGACGGGGGTGACGGGCTCGGGTAAGTCGACCACCCTGGCGGCGATGATTGATCGGGTGAACTCTACGCGGGCAGAACACATTATTACGATTGAAGACCCGATCGAATTTCTGCATCGCGATAAGAAGGGGTACGTGAACCAGCGGGAAATCGAAGTGGATACGCCGAGTTTTTCGACGGCGTTGCGAGCTTCGTTGCGTCAGGATCCGGACGTGATTCTGGTAGGCGAAATGCGCGACATGGAAACGATTGCGACGGCGCTGCATGCGGCAGAAACGGGCCACATGGTGTTCTCGACTTTGCATACTCTGGATGCGGTGGAAACTATCAACCGAATTATTGCGGTATTTCCGCCTCCGGAGCAGAAGCAGATCCGCCTGCAGTTGGCGGCGGTGTTGCGCGCGGTGGTGAGTCAGCGACTGGTGAGGCGGAGTGACGGCGAAGGGCGAGTTCCAGCGGTTGAAGTAATGATCAACACGGCGTATATCCGGGAATGTATTTTGGTGCCGGAAAAGACGCGAGCGGTGCGGGACGCGATTTCGGCGGGCACTTCGCAATACGGGATGCAGACCTTCGACCAATCGCTGTGGGACTTGTTCCAAGCAGGGCTGGTTGGCTACGAAACAGCACTGGAAAACGCGTCGAACGCGGACGACTTCAAGCTGCGCATGCAAGGCATTTCGTCAACCAGCGATATGTCGAAGAACGCGATGCAAGCTGCGGGGTTTGGGGGGAAGTAGTAGAGGCAGAGGCTAGTGGTCAGTCGGAGAAGCGTTTAGGGCGGGAGCGATGAGCTCCCGCCTTTTCTGTGATGCGATGTTGCGCGAGGCTTTGCTGGTGTGTAAGGTTTGTCCATGATAGAGCAGGCGGTTGGGGCCTGGCAGCCGAAATCCTTTGTTCGACGACATTCTGTTTCTGCCTATTTTCTTCTGACGTTTGCGATTTCGTGGACGGGAGCGCTGGCGGTTGCTGCTCCGGCGCTGCTGCGTGGGCTGGAGGTTTCGAAACTTAGCGGAATTCTGATGTTTCCCGCGATGCTGGTGGGGCCGAGCGTCAGTGGAATCGTGATGACGCGGATTGTCAGCGGGAAGGAGGGGGCCAAGGATCTGTTTGCGGGGGTGCGGCGGGTGCGAGTTCCGGCGCGTTGGTATGGGATGTTGTTGATTCCGCCGGCGCTGGTCTTGGCTGTGCTTTTCTCGTTGAAGGCACTGGTTGCGCCCGGGTTCGCGCCTAACCACTTTTGGGTTGGGATTTTGTTCGGCGTGCCGGCAGGTTTTTTGGAAGAGATTGGATGGACGGGCTACGCGTTCCCGCAGATGAGCGCGAAGCGGAATCCACTGGCGGCGGCAATTGTGCTGGGAGTGTTTTGGGGAATATGGCACTTGCCGGTCATTAATTTCCTGGGAGCAGCGTCGCCTCACGGGGCGTATTGGTTACCGTTCTTTCTCGCGTTTACTCTGGCGATGACTGCAATGCGAGTGTTGATTGCCTGGTTGTATGTGAACACAAGAAGTGTAATGCTGGCGCAGACGATGCACATAAGCTCCACCGGAGCGTTGGTGATTTTTAGTCCGCGGGTTAGTGCGGGGCAGGAAGCGATGTGGTACGCGGTGTACGGATGCGTTTTGTGGGCGGTGGTCGGCGTGATTGCGGGGAAGTGGGGGCGAGGCTTGAAGAGGTGACCTTTGTGCCGGCTCTCTTTGCCTGCTGTTTCGAGGGCGGAGCGCGCGGGGAGGATTCCCTTCACGCGGGTGGGTTCGGGAGAGAGGGTAGGGGTCCTTCGGCTGCATTTGGCGTCCGCTTCGCGAACGCCAAATTCCGCTCAAGAACGGGCTCTGACGCACCATTGCGGCTTCGGTTTACTTCCCGTACCACGATCGCCATTCAGGATAATCCCTGCCGCACCTCGCCTGCACAGCCCCATAGGCCGCATGTTCCTTTCCTTTGAACCCGCACAAAGCGGGTCAAATGCTCAAGATGACAGAGGTGTGTGAGCAGCGATGTGTGAATGACAGAGATTAAAGAGTCGTTATCTGATGGCGAACCCGTCACTCGGGGCAGGCGCAGAGTAGGGTGGCGGCTGCACTTATAATGACGGGCATGTCCAACTTTCTTTCCTCCAAACTTGGTGTTGGTTTTGTTTTCCTGCTTGCGGTTTCGGCATCAGCGATCGCAGCGGATGGAGCCGTATTTACAGACCCTTTGGCTACGGGAGTCCACCTTGATCCTGTGGGAGAGGGGGTCGAATTGGGCAGTGTGCCGCTGGGGATGGCGGTGGCCCCTGGAGGAGATGGAGTTGCGGTTGTACTGAGTGGGTGGCGCGAACAGGGGCTGCAGATTGTGGACCTGAAGTCACGGCGGGTGACGCAGACACTGGAGCAAGACGCTGCGTTTCTGGGAGTGGCGTTT
>Ga0185299_10006536_pt1 | contig 12359 bp, 9 predicted proteins | sample PaiPotPPA55metaG_FD_128002 | JGI IMG/M metagenome (GOLD analysis project Ga0185299, IMG submission 128002) | Iron sulfur acid spring bacterial and archeal communities from Banff, Canada, to study Microbial Dark Matter (Phase II) - Paint Pots PPA... ...
CCGCGACCATGTTCAGCACACTCAACGGCCGGTGCGCTACTACCAGGCCGGATCGTCGGAGATGTTCGGCGAGGTGGCGGAGATTCCACAGCGCGAGACCACCCCGTTCCACCCGCGCAGCCCCTACGCTTACGCAAAATGCTACGCGCATTGGCAGACCCTGAACCATCGCGAGGCCTACGGCCTGTTCGCGGCCAACGGAATTCTGTTTAATCACGAGTCACCGCGCCGGGGTGAGAATTTCGTCACGCGCAAAATCACCCGCAGCGCCACCCGCATCAAGCTCGGGTTGCAGGACAAGCTCATCCTCGGCAACCTCGAAGCGAAGCGCGACTGGGGCTTCGCCGGTGATTATGTCGAGGCGATGTGGCTGATGCTGCAGCAGGAGCGGCCCGACGATTACGTCGTGGCCATCGGCGAGACTCATTCGGTGCGCGAGTTTCTCGATCTCGTGTTCGATCGGCTCAAGCTCGATCCAAAGCGCTACGTCGACTTCGATCCGCGCTTCATGCGGCCTGCCGAAGTGGACATTCTGATCGGCGATTACTCGAACGCCCGGCGCGTGCTCGGATGGGAGCCGCGGTGCGCTTCAAAGAACTGGTCGCGATCATGGTCGATTCCGACCTCGAACTTGCCGAGCGCGAAAAAACGCAGCCTCGGCTTAAGCAGCGATTAGCGACACCTGTGAAAACGCGCTCAAGTGAAGTCACCCACGTACTACTCGGAACAGGGACCACGCTGATCACGGTTCTCTAGCTCCACGACGATCTTCTGGCGATGCCTCGGGAGAGCGCCGTTGCACACAATTGCCTAAGAAGTCGGGGAATTTGTTTACCAAGCGACGTCGGACGTCCACGCCGAGCCGGGACCATGCCACGGCGCGCTTAGTCGCGGGGTCTCACCCTTCTGTCGTAAATCCGATACTTAGACGAAGAGCGAAGCGATGGTATCGACGCCGACGGCCACATCCTCGAGCCGCCGGTTTTGTGATAGAAGTAAGTCGAACCCCGAAACCTGCTCGAAACGAGTTCGACTGGGTTGGCAACTGGACCAATTTTCAAGTCGTTTTCAACGTTGCAAACGGTGCGGCGGTTGTCTTAGCTGAAACGGTTGCCAATCTTCGCTCGAACAAATCGATAAATATCAAGACAACTCCGATATGCGTGAGGTCCTTGCAGTATGCAACGCTTAATGATTGGTCTAATCCTTGCGCTGGCGTTAAGCCTAAGCGCTTCGCTCGCATTTGCCCGCGGTCCGCGCAACGACGGCCGCATCTACATCGCAGATTATGCAGCGATCGAAAATCCGTATCGCGCCCTCGCTCGCACCGACAGTTCGTCACAGGTCCAAGCCGCCTTAAACGACGCGGGAATACTCAAGACCACGGTCATTTGGCCACCCGGTGTCATTTGGCTCTCGAAGGTGAACTGGCCTGCCGGAGTAACTATGGTTGGTGCGGGCCGCGACTACAACGGAAATGGCGGCACTACCATAGCTTCGACAAATAAGAACGCCCCGATGTTCATTCTCGCGAGGGGCGGACCATTCAAGTTCTCGCAGGCGACCCTCCAGGCCGGCAAGTATGCTGTCTATGCGCCTGACCCGATCAACGGACTCACGCTGGAGAGCGTGAACTGGGGCGTCAGCAACCCTTCGGGCGCGGGAATCGACCTGGAAAGCACGTCAAACTATCCGATCCACATCAGCGATTTTGTGGCGAGCGGCGGTTCCTACGGCATCGTCGCCAAGAACCACATGGGCAATACCATTATCGAGAATGGCAAATTTGGTAGTCAGACCGTTTATCCCATCGCGCTGCTGAACTCCGGCGCGGGGCACGTCACGAGTCAATTCATCACGATCCGGGGAATTGATTTCAGCATGAACAAGGTCCCGGACATCTACATGGAAGGCCCCGTCGGCATGGTCGAGATCGACAAGATCGAAACCGAACGATACGTAACTAAAACCAACTTCCCATTAGCGGATATCGTGTTCGGGCCGGGCAACATAGGCATGGTCAAGGTCTCGAACTCAGTGCTCGGTGCCAACACGAAATACTCCATCTATAATGCGCCGGGTTTCACCTTGCTGGAAAACGACGGCCTTGGGGTTCCGGTGCAAACGCACGACCCGCGCAATGTAACAGCCATATCCGTCGCAGGGCCGACTCCTCTGGTCGTGCGGTAATTGAGGCAATTTATGACTGATGGCGCGATTCAGCCGCCGGCGACTGCGGACGCGACGCTCGCGGGCGGGCGCGCCTTGATCGACCTCGGGCGCAAATATCTGCTCAACGACAACTGGTGCCGGCGTCCGATACGTTATCGGGCTTCAGCGTTACCCGCCGTCGTGGTCTTGGTGGTCAGCGTGTGCGGCGTTCCGAGCAACGTTCGCGTTGATCGATCTCTCTCGGGGATGGTCGATGCTCATGGTTACTGAAAGAACCTAGTGGCCTGTAACATTGAACTGGTATCATCTTCAATCCGTAAAGGCATTGCGTCCGCTCATGTTACTTAGTTATGCGCTACCACTTTCACTGTTACAGATCATTAGATGGAGTTTATTGGAGAGACCGCGGCAGTGTGACGATCGTTGCGATAAGCTATCGCGCGCTGCACCGGAGGCCGGGTGTAGGAATCTAGCCAGGCTGGGTTTGCTATGCCGATGCCGAGTGCGGCCGATGAGCAATTCAGAGCTCTTCCACGCGCATGCAAGAGCTGAATGCTGCGCGGCGAGCGAAAGCTGGAGCTGGATCGGCGTCATGGCGTCCGCAGATCGCGGCGAGTGCGCGCAACATACATAATCTTTCCGACACATATGGTCTAACTCACTTTCTATGGCTCTTTCCTTTCGTCATACGCGGCAGGGATCGCCTGCCGGCACAAGCCGGCCTGGCCACATTCACGGGGTGCTTTCGGGGTAGAACTCGTGAGCCAGCAATGCAATCCGCTCGGTTTTCGATTTCGCGGCGCCATGGCCTGTCTGGCTTCACGATTGGCGGAACGCGGATGTCGTTCAACACTTCGCACGAACCTGTGACGAATTGAGCTTAGACATCGATTTGGCCAGCCTGAAAGTGGGCCTCGCTGCGCTCCCGCTTGTCGGTTCGTAGCTGTTGTTGCCGCCTTTAATCAAGAAAGGGCCAACAGCCCGCCGACACGGGCTGCTCATATCGGCTGGGCTGCTGTCGACATGTTTGATTTTCCTTCTGCATGCAACGCACGATAATGCCGATCAGGCGAAGGCGATACGAGTGAACAAGTCGTAAAAGTGATCCGGAGTTTCTAACCTTTGAACCCGCATTCGACACTTTGTGCGTTTACTCGATCCTCGTTTGAAGCGAAAGTAGGTTATGAAACTCCGCCACGCCACCGAACTACATAGCGACACCATTGGTATTCCATATTAAGCTGCGGCGCGTTACCCTGGAAAAGGCTCTCTTTTTCGAATCTGCGCGGCAGCCACCACGGAGACCATCCGCCTACCTGCTGGTCGTTGCGCCTGAACTGGAGCTCGATTCCTGCCGCTCGGAGATTGGTGGCGATGCGCACTGAGCGCGTTACCCAGGGCGTTCAGTGACTTCGGCCAGCGTATCGACCAACGCAGGGCTGCAGTAACCATCGAGTCAATGCGCGCACGCTGTCTGCGACAGTTCCGGCAAAGCCCTGGCGGGCCATTTTGGCGAGCGGTTCATAGGGCAAGGAGGCCCGAGCGTGAGGTCGCGTACCTCTGCGCTATTGGCCCGTATGGTGGGGATCGCCTCGCCCGGCCACATTTCTAGGGCTTCCCAGACGCGCTCGCCCACCGGGCAGCCGCCAATCGTGCTGCGCTTGAGCCTGACCTGGAGGAGTTCCGGAGTCCTGCCACGGTCGCGTCGAGCAAGGCTCCATGACCAAGATCGTCGCTCTGAGAATTCGCGCCGGAACCAAGCTTCGTCTAGCCGATCAGGTGTGATACTCAGGAATTCGACTTTGAACTACCCACGGCCTCCGTTACATAAATGGCGTTGGATGACGCCTCGCATTAGCGAGATCCGGGCAGAGGGCGCCGACTCACCGGCAGTCCGCCGATCGCGCTGACTAAATCGATCGGCCTGTCGGACCATTCGGCCACGATGATATTCAATACGTTCGACTATTACATCCTGTTTTTGCTGCCCGCGGCGCTGGCCTTCAAGTTGGCGCCCATTCCTTGGCGGCCATGGGTCATTGCGCTTTCGGCCAGTGGTTTTTTTGTATATTTCTCGCTGCGCGGATTCGGCGGCGTGCTTGGTGCGCTGTGCCTGGCGATCTTTATCTGGGAATGCGCGGTCAGCAGATTATACCGTCCGGGGGCGCTGATTTGCGCACTCGGCATTGTCCAGAGCATAGTACTTTTAGTTATCTTCAAATACTGGAATTACTTCACTGGACTGGTACTGCGCGGACCCGCGGCCGTGCGATGGCATTGGTCAGGCGCGTTTCTGCCGCTCGGAATTTCGTTCTTCACGTTTGAATTCATCCACTACGCGGTCGATCGCTATCGCGGGAAGACCGTACCAGGCAGTGCAGGCGAATACCTCGCCTTCATCCTGTTCTTCCCGACGATGGTCGCGGGGCCGATCAAGCGCTACCAGGACTTTCTGCCCAAATTGCGCGCAGCCGACGCGACCCTGCTCGACGTGCGCGTCGGCGTCACGAGGATACTGGTCGGTTTGACCAAGAAATTCGCGATCGCCGATCTCATGACAGCCTTCACAAATCATTTGAACGCCACCGACATCGCACGCGCCGACCGGCGCGTATTGCCGCTCTGGCTATTGGCGTACGGAATCAAAATATACTTCGACTTTGCCGGCTACTCCGACATCGCGATCGGTTCCGCCCGGCTCTTCGGAATCGTGGTACCGGAGAATTTCGACTGGCCGTATTTTCGCTCAAACATCGCGGAATTCTGGACCTACTGGCACATCTCGCTATCGCGCTGGTTAATCGATTACGTATTCATCCCACTCGGTGGCTCGCGGGTCGCGCCGATGCGCATCTACGCCAACCTGATCGTTACTATGTTCGTGAGTGGAGTGTGGCACGGCGCGGGAACCAATTTCGTGGTATGGGGACTTTGGCACGGAATGCTTCTGTCTGGTCATAGAATCTGGCGTACGGCAACCGGGAACCCATCGCCGACAACTCCCAAACTGATATTCGGATGGCTATCGACGTTCGTGATGGTCAACCTGGGCTGGGCATTCTTCTGTATGGATCTGCCAACCGCGCGATTCTTTCTGGAGCGGATGTTTTTAGGTTGAATATGGCAACCATAATCTTTCTGAAGCACGTACTCGATTATCTCGGCGGCGTCGTGGATTCACCGCCGGCCGGTGCTCCGCGAATACTCTCGCACCCGGCGTTTACCGGAATCCTGTGGGGCGTATTGGCAATAGCTATAATGATGTTCTCGGGACAGACTTCGCGTTTCATTTACATTGACTTCTGAACCGTCACCGCCAGTTTCCAGCCGGGCAATCGCGACCTCATTAGTCGTCGCACTGGTTGCACTGGGCGTATTCAATTTCATCGTGCGCTACCTTGCGTACGATATGCCGGCGCGCGTGGCAATTCGCGCAATCGATTCGACCCGCGGCGCTACTTATCTCGCATTTGGCAATTCCCTGATCGAGGCGGCGTTCGATTCGGCCGCCTTCGCTGAGAACATGAATCCCGAACCGGCGGTAGCGCTCAATGCGGGCTTGGGCGGCACCTCGTCAGTGCAACATCTTCTGCTACTGCGCGAGGCGTTGCGCCGCGATCCGACGATCAAGGTTGTGATCTATGGCTTTTACGATTTTCAGCTCAGCGAAACCGGAAAACTCAAGAACGCGGATTTGATCGGAAACTACGCCATCAGCTATTACCTCAACCCGGAAATCGCGCTGCGCTACTACCAGATGAGCCCTCGCGATCGCCTCGAGTTCGAAGTTATGCGGCGCCTGCCGATGATGGTCGAGCGAGGTAAACTCTGGCAAAAAGTCGAATTGCTGCGCCGGGCGTTAGGCGGGATTGGGATGCCGCACGAGCAAAACAATCGCTTCGGCCGCGCCGCCGATTTCAATCTGTTGGAAGCAACGCGCGAAGATTTCGTGAGCGCCTGCGCTCGCTGGTCCGCGCCGACGGCTGGCTTGAGCCGCCCGATCCTCGAGATCATCCGGGAGTCACAAGCTCACGGGGCTAAATTGGTTTTCGTCGAAATGCCCATGCCCCCGTTTCATCAACAAACCTACTATAATCTGCCGCAGTGGAGCCGGTATCGGAGCAAGCTCCGCGAACTGGTCACACAGACCGGCTCCGAATACGTTTCCGCGAGCGACTGGATCAGCGATCCGGCTGAATTCGTCGACCATCTCCACTTGGGGCAGGCAGGTGCGCAAGATTTCACCCGACGTTTAGCTCTATACATACGATCGCAATCAGGTAAGGGATCAATGTGAATCGACCAAATCACGGTTTCATCTCGACCTGATGACCGGATAGTCACGCTGCTCGTTTCTTGCGTACTCGATAATGTCTGCTGGTATGAAATTGGGTAGCGGCTCGATAATCGTATAGACTGCACGTTTTCCGTCTTCAACCGAGTGCACCGGATCGAGAACAGCCTCTATGGGCGCGGGGCGTCGCGGCGACTTCCCTACCTAGCACGTGTCGGTAGATTGACTGACGGCCGCTTAGCGCGGTCGAAGGGCTGATATCCCGACCACCGAAGTGGCGAGTATAACGGACTTGACACCATGCACAGATCCGCCCAAAATACGGGCAGCGTGACAGGCCTTTCTTCTAACTCATCCTCAGATAGCGACAGCGACCCACCATTAAGACGCCCGCGCGATGCGGGCTTTGTCGCGTGGCCGCTGGCCCCCCTTTCATGGCTTGGACTCGCCGATGTTTTATTTCTGGTTCTAGTCGCAATAGTTGTGGGTTTTGGGGCCGCGCACAAAATCGCTGGGCATCTTGATGGGGATTGGCGTTTGCGGGCCAGGGGCTCCGGGGGCTCGATAGGGTTCGAGCAGTTCGACTACGGATTTTGGCATCGTCTGAAATTCAGCCCTTGGCGGAATGAAAATCCAGCAAAATCCGGTTTCGTAGGTGTCCTTTCCAATGGGGTCGGTATAGCGAACGCATTCATATGCGATGAGGCTCTTTCTTCCGGCGGCAATGTCCGGGAACAAAGCGGTCCAATCGACCTCAGAATTGAACTGAGCAAGTGGTCGCCATATTCCACCAGCGCGTACCGCATTGGCTTGCAGGCCCATGCGTTGGCAGCCGGAGAAATCGCGGGCAGCTGGCATTGTCGCGAAGGCGTCAATGCGGATGATTCCCTCACCGAAAATTACCGGGCCTTTCCCATAGTTACGAAAATTGAGAACGACCCGAGGGAAAAATCGGGGGGGAGTTATAAGTTCCTCCAGTTGAGGAGTCTCTTTTGTGACAGGGCCGTCCCCGCTCAAAACGCCTGTAAGTTGCGCATATTCCAGGATCAGATAGGGGCGATCCGTTCTCAAAGCAAGCGTCGCGATGTTTGCTTGACGGCGAATTTGGATCAGTTGCCAAGCCGCAAAGAAGGTATACAGCGCGCCAACGATAAACAGACCCTGTTGTACTTTGAAGGGAGTCAGCCGCAGCAAGCCGGGCCACGATTCATCTCCGGTATTAATGTTTTCCTGTCGAGTTGTGGCCTCGTTCTTTATGGTCTCTGCCAGTTTGAGGATGTTAGCTTGCTCGGCTTGAACCGCAGACAAAAGTACATCGGCCTCCTGCTCTCGTTGGGAGGCGGAATCGGCCTCTACTGCGGACTGTCGCTCATGTTTTGTGGTGCGATTCTTTTGTGAGTTTGCGGCGTCGCTTCTCGTGCCGCTTAGGAGTACCGCCAATGCAGCCAAGACCAACAAAGCCACGCGGTGCATCAGGGCTTTCTCGCCCTTCTGTGTTTCGCGGGTCGCGCTTTGAGTTTGGCGGGGTTCACCGGTGGAGTCTTGAGCATGCGCTTTAGAGCATCTTCGAAAGTCATAGGATGGAGCACAACAGGCTTATCCTCTGTTCGTTTGGGCATGGACTACTCCAGAGAACGTGACGAATTTAACACCAACGTTGCCAATCCTGCCATAATCGGGCGATGGGCAAAACGGGGCCGTTCTCTTCTGTTAGTCTGGTGCCGGAGTTTGGTCGCCGACTCCGCCATCATTGGGCGTCTGCTGTGATGGGCGGCACAGTGCCGGGAATCGGTTTGTTTGTCTGGAGTCTATTTGGCTCTGTTCCTCACTGGACAGTCGGATTGACTCTGGTTGGTGCCCTTCTCTTCTCAGGTTATTTCACATGGCGGGATGAATACTTAGCCCGGCAGAAAGTCACGCAACAGATTCGAGTTAAAGTCGACAGCGCGATTGAGGTCACTGGCGGTACGTGGAACAACGAGGGCAACCAAATCGATCATTCTGTTGGAATGATTGTGAAGCTAACCGTATTCAACGCGGGGAAAAAGACAATTCTCGACGATTGGACACTCACCCTTCCCAATGGGAAGGAGGTGTTAGCGTTCAAAGACGAGATGTTGGACCGCGTGATCAACCCGTCTCCGAAGCACCGAAGCGAAGAAGAATTTGCGCTAATTCAGAATGTGCAAGCGATATCACAGAATCCATTGGATACCGGCGACCGAAAGAAATTATTCCTGGAGTTTACAAGTAGAGGGCTGTCGCAGGCGGAATTTGAAGAAGTGAACAAGGATGATCGGCGTTGGGCTTTGAAATTTCGCAACACTTCGGGTGCTTGGCATATCGTTAACCTAGTAAGAATTGCTGACATTTTTAAGGCCGCCGACGATTTAGACGAAGTTTGATTAGGAATCGTGAAAAGCCAAACTCCAACCGCGGCTGTCTGGACTGGCGATGCAGAAGCGTCCGCCAGTTCGGTCGCCTCAGCATCCTGCTATTGCGGCTCTGAAAATGTCAGGGTTCTTACGGTTATTGAAGCGCCAAGAAAACTCGTTCAAGTAGAGCGGGAGATATTTCTTGCTGACGTTGTTATACGTGCCGATGACGCCACGCTTCAAGAGGCTCCAGAACGATTCCAAATTGTTCGTATGGACGTTGCCGCGCACGTATTCGCCGCGCGAATGGTTCACGGACGCATGCGGCAGGCCCATGTACTTGTAGCTGACGTTCTCATCGGTCGCGACCAGCGAAACCCTTGTCGCTCACAACATCCCGCACGAAGCCGCTCAGCGTGCGTGCATCGGTATCGCCAATCACGCGGCAGACCACGTTGCCCTTGCGCGCGATTGCTCCAATGACGCCCGTTTTGCTGTAACCGATGGCTTCGCCTATCGGCTGCTGACCCTTTGCTTTGCGGACTTGAGCGCTTTTCTTGTTCCAGTGACGGTTGCGATCCTTGCCGCCGACATAGGTTTCATCAGCTTCAACGATTCCTTCAAGTTTAGCGTCATCGTTGCCGAGCATGGCGCGGACGCGATGGCACATATAGAAAGCGGTCTTGTATGCGGTCGGCCTGCCGTTCTCCGTAAGCATCCGCTGAACCTGAAGCGCGCTCATGCCCTTCTTGCTCTGGCAGATCAGGTAAATAACCTCGAACCAAACAGGCAATTCATAATTGGTATTCTCGAACACCGTTCCGACGAGCGCGGAGAAGCGATAGCCGTTCTTCTTGTGGCAGATCGAGACAAGGCCGGTATCTTCGTTCACGCTTTCCTTGCCGCTCTTGCATACCCATGTCCAGTTGCGCTTGGCGATCCTGAATACCTTCTGGTTGCCGCAACGAGGGCAGGCGACACCATCAGGCCAGCGCATTTCAACCAGCAAAGCCATGCAAGCGTCTTGAGTATTGTACTGTTCGTGAATCTGTCGAAGGCTGATCATATGAAACAGACTTTATACCCATTTCGGGCATGGTGTCAAGTTCGTCATACTCGCCACCGAAGTTGACGTAATGCTCGAATCGCTCTATCTAGCTAAACGTCCGTAGGGAGCTGACAAGGTTTCAGTGCCCGATGGTGTCCCCACTCGCGGCGCACGGAGAATATCGAAAGACTGTCCAGCGGACATCGCCAGATACTTACCCCGGAAGGCTTCATCAATATGCTGCGTCTGTGCCGATATCGCCGGTGGAGGACTCGAGGAAGTGAATGCGTCCGCTGTGACTGACGAACTGTCTCCTGCCAGCCGGTGCTCTTCTGCCAGCCGGTGCTCTTCACCAGAATAACAGTCACGCGGCCGGATAAGCGCGGCGGCGGTCGTGACGTCATCTCGGCGCCCAGCAGCGCATCATAAGGAGCGTGATTCCCGTACGCATCAGCGAACTGCTGCTCCGCTTCAATCTAACTACCGCGGCCAGCGAACTGATCCCATACGGTAACACGCGTCGCGAACCTTGGAAAAGACCGTCAGTTGTCGTCAGTGATCGTCAGTAGCCGCAGGAAATTGGGTCCGAAGGTCCCGGCTTACTGACGGTCACTGACGACAACTGACGGTCTTTTCCGAATCTGCGCAGCAGCGACCACGGAGACCATCCGCCTGCCCTGCTGGTCGTTGCGGCTGAACTGGAGCTCGATTCCTGCGGCACGGAGATTGGTGGTCATGCGCCTGAGCGCGTTACCCAGGGCGTTCGGTGACTTCGGCCAGCGTATCGACCGGCGCATGGCTTCACTGACCATCGAGTCAAGCCGTGCATGAAGTTCCGCGACTGTTCCGGTAAAGCCCTCGCGGACCAATTCGGCCAGCGGTTCGTAGAGCGGGGAGGCCTCGAGCGCGAGGTCGCTAGCCGCTGCGCTATTGGCCCGACAGGCTGCGATCGCCTCGTCCGGCTTCATGCCCAACGCTTCCTCACACGCGCTCACCCACCGGGCAAAGTCCGCCAAGCGCGGTGGCCGCTCGAGTTTGACCTGTGGTAGATTTCGGATTCCCGCCACCGCGGCGTCGAGCAGTGCACCCAGGATTCCTGGTCGTCGCTCGGAGAATTCGCTCCAAAACTGCGCTTCGTCCCGGCGGACCTCGGGTGTGATACTCAGGAACTCGACTATCAGCGTACGGTCGAGAAAGTCCGGCCTTGCTGTACCAAGCTCAGTGATGGCGTTGAAGACCAGCGGACGGGTGGCGTCGAAAATGGCCTCATCGTGATCGCTGTACAATTCCCGGCCACCGAAGCCGCCGCCGGTCGCGAGACGACAGGCAGCGTCTGCCAGCTCCTCTGGCAACCGGCTCAGATTATCGAAACACACGAGCCAGGAGTTTCGGGCCGCCGCAGTGAGGTCGCGAACCTCGCGAGGGACACCTCGGAGCGCCGAGGTGCGAGGGTCAATGAGCGAACTAATCACGCGGCAGGCGGTCGACTTGCCCGCGCCCTGCTCGCCCTTGGCGACTAGAATTGGTAAGGGGAAGCCCGGACGCAGCGTGGCGACCAGGAAGGCCCTGATTAGTATCCAGCCGTGGTGATCGACATTGAGGAATGCTCTGAGCTCCGCAAGGCTGCCGCCTGGCTCCGGTTCGGGCAGCGGTTGCGAACCGCGTGAGCGGCGAAATTTCGCCGGTGGTCGATCGACTACCCGCCAGCCCTCATCATCGATCTCGACCGCTCGCCAACTGCGATCGCACAGGTCGAGATAAAGCTTGCCTTTGTACTCGGCCACCCGGAGATGGACGGGATGCTCTTCCCCGTCGAAAAGCGCTCGTGCCTCGAACAGTTCCGTGGCGGCGCGGATTACCTGACCCCCAGGGCTCTCGTGGGTATCGACGTAATAGATTCGCAGAAGAAAAAGCCGGAAGTCGCGCGATCGAATCGGATGGTTCTCCCGGTGGCCGCCAATGCGGACCGCAGCCCATCCCTGCTGGTCGGGATCGTGAAATAGCTCGAGCCCCGTGGCTAAAGCCAGCCTAATCAGTCTGGCGGCCTTTGACTCCCACTCCGGGTCTTCGATACGCGCCGGCTCCTGGAGCATGTATTCCACCAGCTGCGCCTTCTCGTATTTGTTTAGAATCGTGCACCAGTATTCCCACTGGACCGGATCCGCACGCCTGATGGCCGCGAAGGAAAGCACCGCCTCGGTCGAGACCAGCAGCTCCGGATCGGCTGCCACTCGGGGTTCAAGCTCGCGCAGGAATAGCAGGGCGAACTCGGCGGCGATGCTGCGGAGGGGCCGGGTTGCGTCTCCCATCGTTAAATCCGTGGAACCAACTTTTTCCATTTTTTGCGATTACAACGCCGGCACAAAGTCTGAAGATTGCAATCTTCCGAGTCGCCGCCGCGACTCAGCGGAACGATGTGATCGACCTCAAGGTTTCTGGCGCTGCCGCAGCGCCGGCACCGCCCGCCGTC
>Ga0185299_10006537_pt1 | contig 12359 bp, 11 predicted proteins | sample PaiPotPPA55metaG_FD_128002 | JGI IMG/M metagenome (GOLD analysis project Ga0185299, IMG submission 128002) | Iron sulfur acid spring bacterial and archeal communities from Banff, Canada, to study Microbial Dark Matter (Phase II) - Paint Pots PPA... ...
CCACGCAGAGCGCGGTCAGCACCGCGGTCAGCATCGGTGGCGATGCCAACGCCCTCTCGGCCAACTCCAACGGCGTGTCCCAGGGCAACGTTCGCTAGCCGCCATCGTCTGACGACGGCCCGCGTTGAGGCTCTCACGCGGGCCGTTTCGTCTGACTGTGGGCTGGATCACTGTCGAGCGTAAACTCAACGATTAAGCTCCGCGCAGTGGAGGTTCCCATGTTCAAACTCGCTTTCGCTCTGCCGCTCGCCGCCCTTCTCTCCGCGTTCCTGGCCGTGCCGAGCCGCGCCGAATCGCTAAGCTGCTCATCCGTCAACGGCACCACGCTGTGCTCCAAGTCGGGATCGACCAGTTGCCAATCGGTGAATGGAAAGACCACCTGCTGCGAGACGGTCGGCAACCGAACTGAGTGCCACGACAGCGCTGCCGTCAATCCGCCACCACGGCAAGTGCAGCCGAAGGACCGGGATCAGGACCGGGACCAAGGTATGCCCGACGATGATGACGCTCCGGCGCCACTGCTGCTGCCGGACCGGAACGTGGATATCAGCGCGACGATCCTCAGCATCCTGCTGTTGGGCAGCAGCATTCACCCTGCGGTGCAAAATGTCGTCCCCATTCTCACCGACCCGACGCCATCCCTACGGCGCGAGATAACCCTCGCCGAGACGATCCGCCGCAACCAGCAAATGCTGCTGCTCGCGGGCAAGCTGCCCGTCAGAAGATGTGGCCCGAAGTGTGGCGCACTTAACAGCCTTGATCGCGGGCACCGGCCATAGTCCCCGCCAATGCGCCTGACAAAACCAAGGGAGCCTGCCATGATGATCCGCAAAATCCTCCTCTCCGGTCTTGCCGCGATTGCCTTGAGCGCGGCAGCCGCATCTGCCCAAGAGGCCGGCGGCATCACGCTCAGCCAGGAGGTGCTCAACACCCCGAACGCGCAGGAGCAGGTTCTCAACCACGTTTTCGGCCGACTCCAGCAGATCCAGCAACTCCGCCAGATTAACGCTGCGGCAGCCACCCCCGGGACGGCGGCCTCGGCGGCAGCCGTGACCGGTAGCGGCACGCCCGACACGACCAGCGGCAGGCAGCAGGTGCTTGGGACGGCTCAGCAATTCGCGGTGCGCCGTCTGGCGCAGCAGCAGCTCCAGCAAGCGGCGCTTAACGCGCCACGGCAGCCGGTCACCGTCGTCAATGCCGTCGACAGCCCGGTCACCATCGGCAACAACAACATCGTGCGCCAGCAGGTGGCGAACAGCACGACGATCGGTGGCGGCACGGCACAGTCGTCGATCGGCGGCGGTCGAGCGACCGCTCAGGCCAATAGCGGGTCCGCGACCCAGTCGGCTTCGAGCAATGCCACCAGCATCGGCGGCAATGCCAGCGCCACCGCGATCAACAGCAACGTCGTGGGCCAGAGCAATCAGTGATCGGTTGTCGGCTGGTTCACAGCCGCGGATACAGCGAACGGATAAGGTCGCAAGGCAGCACGGGGCATCGGGCCGCCGAGCTTGCTCAGAAAGGAACACATACCATGCGTCGTCTCTCTCTGTTCTCTGGCGTCGCGGCTCTCCTGCTCGCCGCGCCGCTCGTCGCCCCGGCTTCGGCCGGTCAGATCAATTCGGCTCCTACCCATCAGAATGCGATGAGCAACGCCTTCGCCAAGCGCGGCTCGGCGAGCGGCCTGTCGCTCAACAACAACGCCGTCGACCAGACCAACATCCGCGGTGGCGGCGGTTCATCGGGCTTCGGCCAGTCCAACAACGCGCCCACGGTCTCGACCGCCCTCAGCACGGCGCTCAGCATCGGCGGCGATGCCAGCGCCACGGGCGTAAACACCAACAGCATCATCCAAGGCAATCTCTCCGGCAGGAAGGGCGGCGCCCAACTCAACAGCGCCCCCACGGTTCAGGCCGCGGTTGGCGCCGCCGTCGCGATCGATGGCAACGCCAATGCCCTCGCTGCGAACAGCAATGGCCTTTCCCAAGGCAATGCTCGCTGATCGAGCAGTCTCGCGGTATAATGCGGCGGCCCGCGCATTGCGGGCCGTCGGCTGTCGGTCGAGCATCGGGGTTGCGGCTCCATCGACGAGCCGGCAAAAGCACATCAAACCCAATTGACGCCTGATCCGGGGTAGCTCAGCGGTAGAGCAATCGGCTGTTAACCGATCGGTCCACGGTTCGAATCCGTGCCCCGGAGCCAAATGCAAGGTCAGCCCGGTCCGCCCGATATGTTCGGCGCCGGGCTGTTCCGTTGCCGGCGTCCGGATCAAGCGCGCCGTGAAATCGCCTGTCTTGTGCGTCCGTTCACAGCACCGTCGCGAGCACCCGTCTAGCCTCGCTGCATCTGGTTCACCGCCAATGCAGGAGGAAGCGATGCTGGCGCTGTCGAAGATGAGGTCTCTCTCGCTGCGGGATTTCGCGCTGTTCGGCCGTACCGAGATGGCCTATGTGAAACGAGTGAAAACCGACGGCGTCCCGGGCTATGCCGTGCACGCCGCGGACGGCACGTATATCTGGCGCTTCGCGGATCGCGACATGGCTTGCGCGGCTCTCCGCCAACACGACCTCGAGCCGCTCAGCCTTCACTGAACGGCTTAGAGGCCCTCCAGCGCTGCGGCAAGATTGGCCCGGGCCTGTCGCTCATAGCGAAGCCGCATGAATTCGGTCAGGAAAATCCTGGGCCGCTGGCTGAGGCGCAGAAACGCTGCGCGTCTGGTTTCGGTGAAATCCCTGTCAGGCAGGAAGCCATACTCGTTCCGTATGGCGGCGCCGCTGCGCTTGAAAATCTCGGGGGCGTAACCGAGCGAAGCCAGATCGCAGTCGATCGTTACCTGCTCCTCCGCCGTGGGGCAGGGTGTGTCGATCTTGGTTGCGAGAATGAGCCGCCGCACGCAGGCGATGACGTGAGTCGGGAACATCGCTTCGGCGGCGATGGCTTCGAAGATGTCCGCGCTGCGCTCCTCGTTGTCGCCGGCGCGCGGTTCATGAATGACGTCATGGAACCACAGCGCAAGCTCCACGGCATGCCACATCTCCCCGGAGAGGAAAGTGGGATGCGCAGCCTGGAACGCGTCGAATTCTCGGAGGCAATCCTCGACATGTGCCAGGGTGTGATAATGACGATGCTGCTGCCCATAGAACCGGGTAAGGATGCGGTAGATCGCGACCGGGTCGTGACCGTTCAGGTCCGCCCACGACCGGTGGAAGCGCGGACCAAGCTTGGCCGCCGCCGTGGTTGTGCCAGGGCCGTTCCAGGCGACATCGCCCGACTGGTCAGAAGAGGCCATGCAGCGTCCGCTTGCCGCTTCGGACAACATCAAGCATGCCACCGGCGTGCATGTCAGCGCGCCGCCGGCAGGCCGAAAAAACTGCGCAACCGCCGGAGAATTTCCGCCGAGCTCGGCGCCGAGGCCACATCGACGGCATACTGGCGAGAGCGCAGACGGGCGACGTTCCACTGTTGGCGCTCCGCCATGATAGCGGCAAGCGCCTCACCGAGTTCCGGGCGGCGCTGCAGGAGCGGGGCCAGGTCGTCCTTGCGAACTTCGTAGAGCAGCGCCGTGGTGAGCGCGATGATGGTGGCGCGGCGCGCTTCGCCGGTCAGCAGAGAGATCTCGCCGAATATATCGCCGGCGGCCAGGCAATCGACGGCAATCTCGGCGCCGTTCCTGTCGGAGACACGAACTTCGAGTGCGCCCTCGGCGACGAAGAAGAGCGAACCGCCGGCATCGCCCTGGCGGACTACCACGCTGCCGTCTTTCACGGGGCATTCGGCCAGATGCTCCGCCAGGTCGGCGAGCTCTGCCGGCGTGAAGGCGCTGAACGGGCCGATCGCCCCGAGCAACGCCGTCAGAGGTGGGCGTTTGCGCCCGCTGGGAAGATCGGCGCGCGATACCGCGATTTCTCGCCGCGGCGCCGAAGCGGCCAGGCCGGCATGGCGCAGCGCCTCCAACACGCCCGACAACACGGCGTCGCGACACGCGTTTTCCTCGGCGAAATCGGGAACCCAGAAGCGGACGACATAAATGATGCCGCTCTCGCCGCAGTCCTGCACCAGGATGTCCGGACGCAGATTGGGGAAGGATCGCGTCGCGGAGATCGCGCCGGCGAGGAGAACTTGCTTGGCGCGATCCACTGGCACCCGATGATCGAGCGGCAATCGCAAATTGACACGGAACGTCGGTTCCGGATCGCTGTAGTTGACGAGCCGGCCGGTCGCGATCAGGCCGTTGGGCACCACCACGACCGCGCCGTCGCGGGTTACCAGCCGGGTGGTGCGCCAAGTGATCTCGTCGACGCGGCCGATGAGACCCGGCGAGGGCTCCACCCAGTCGCCGATGCGATAGGGGTGGTCAAAATTCAGGGCGATGCCCGAGAACACGTCGCTGATGATGTAGCGCAAAGCGAAGCCGATGACGGCGATGAGGACGCTCGACGTGGCGATGAAGCCCGTCGCCTGCTGCTGGAAGACGAAGATGAGAATGGCGATCGCGGCGAGGACGAACACAATGCCGTGCAGCAGATCGCTGAGAAGGCGGGGATATTGGGTCGGGCGCGGCGCCGAGAGCGCGGCGCGGTAGAGCAGAAAATCGAGCAGCCGCGCGCAGAACCACGCGACGGCAAGCCAGGTGATCACGCCGGATACGTAGCGGGATCCGCTGATGAAAGGCAGCTCGGTTGCGTAACCGCCAATATCATTCGCGCGCAGCGACAAACTGTACGCAACGAACGCGGCGGCCGCTAGGACTGCCGGGGAGATGAGACGCCGATAGCCCGGCACGGTCATTGCGAGCGCCGCGGCACAACGGTTGCACCAGCGAAATTGGTAGCGGAACGGGCAACGATCGGAAAGCCGTTTCTTGACCGTGCCAGCCCATTGGTCGTCTTTGGGTCACGAAACGAGGCGCAGCTTGCCTCGTGGCGCGCTGCGGCGCGGCGCGCGCTGACCACAACCAACGGGCCACCAGCCCGGCGAGGCCGGGAACGCCATCGCGAGCGGCTCGCCGGCCACCGTGAGCGTTGCGTGCCGGAACCCGTGTACGTAGACGATCGTGCCGTCGTCCTCGCGCCACGGAGCAGAACCGAGGTAGCGCCAATGCTGCAGATTCCACGGAGGGGCGGCGTCGTTTGGCGGCATCGCGTCGGCGGCCCCGGTAAGATGCCTCTGGAGCAGCGACAAGCGCTCCTTGAGCTGTTGGCGCGCCTGGGCGAGTTCGGGGTCGCCCTCATCCATCACGGCGCAGGTCGGCACGCAACGCATTTGGAATCTCCGTGTCTGAACCGACCGCATGAGGCCTTCCGACGTCACACTCACGACGTGCTGTTGGGGTTGAGGCGCAGGAACTGGACGCGACGGTTGCGGCCATCCATGGGATCGGCGACGAGCGGCTCCGTCTTGCCCTTGCCCACGGCCGTGAGGCGGCCGGCCTCGACGCCGTGGTCGACGAGGTAGCGGACCACGGCCACGGCGCGGCGGTGCGAGAGCTCGATGTTGTATTCGGCGCTGCCGAAGGCATCGGTATGGCCTTCGACCGCAAGGGACAATGCCGGCTCTTGGCGCAGCAGATCGGCGACGCGGTCGAGCTGCGAGAAATGCGCCGACGGGATCACGGCTGAGTTGAAGGCAAAGTTGATGCGGAAGCCGACGGCCGCGGCTGTGTCGGTGGCGGGTGCCGGCTTCGTCGGGTCGGCCTCTTTCGCGTTGGTTGCGGTGGGCGGCGCGACCTGCTCGGGCGCGGACGCGGCGGCCCGAGCGTCGACTGGTGCCGGCGTGTTGGGGGTCGGCGTCGTGCTCGGCTGCGACTGGGTCGGGGACATCGCTCCCGATGCGGTCGCCGGCTGGATCGGCTTTGCCGCATCAAGCGCGTCGTGGCGCGGGAATTCGATCCGGCGCGACACGCTGGCGTGAGATTCCGGAATGAGGATGGCCCGCAGCTGCTCGACCGAGGGCGTGTCTTCGAAGAGGTGCACCTCGGCCTGGGCGCGGGGCGGAACCAGCAGCGCGCCACCGATGGCGAGGGCGATGAGAGCGGTACGCGTCGTCGGGCGCATCGTGTCCTCCATTGAAAGGTGGCCCGACGCTAAGCCCTTGCGCGCGCGTGCGCTGTGAGCTGCTCCACATTGCGGCGCAACTAAGCGGAGGCAATGATGGGGGAGCGCAATGCCGGTTCGGCTGTTATCCTGCCGGACGGCGCTACTGCCAGGTGCCTGACGATGCGCGTGCCGGACGGGGTCAGACAGGCAGGGCCGATGACGCTCGGCTCGGTCGTGGTCCTGGCCGTCTCTGTGTTGCTCGCGCTGGTGCTCGCGGCCCCGGCTTCGCCGCTTGCGGCGGTCGATCGCCTCTTCGAGAGCCTGACCTTCCGCTTCTTTGCGCCGGCGCGGCCGCCGAGCGACCGCGTCGTTATCATCGGCATTACCGAGGACACGCTCGGCCGACTTCCTTACCGCTCTCCGCTCGATCGCGGCCTGCTCGCCCGGCTGGTCGAGACGCTTGCCAAGCAAGAGGTCCGGGCGATCGGGCTGGATATCATCATCGACCAGCCGACCGAGCCCGAGAAGGATCTGGCGCTCAAAAGGGCAATCGATGGCGCCAGCGTGCCGGTGATATTTGCGGCGATCAGCCTGGACACACCTATATCGAAGGAGCGCCGGGGCTATCTCGACGATTTCCTGCGGCACCAGCGATACGGCTACAGCAATCTGGCGCGGGAGTCGCTGGACAGCACTATCCGCGTTCATATCCCCAGCAACGGTAAAGGCGAGCCCAGCTTCGCCGCCGCGGTGGCGGAGGCGGCGGGCGCCGTGCGGCCGGACCATCCGTTCCGCATAAGCTGGCGCCGTGCTGCCGAGGGCTCACCGCCTTTCCCGGTCTATCCCGTGCATCTGGTGCCGGCTTTGCCGACGGGCTGGTTGCGCGGCAAGGTCGCTCTGGTTGGCAGCCTCATTCCGGGCGAGGACGAGCACCGCACGCCGGTCTCGATCTTCTCCCGTCCGACCTATGGCGTCGAAATTCATGCTCAGGCGCTGTCGCAGATGCTCGAAGGACGGGCCTCGGACGAAATCAATCCCTGGCTTGTCCGCGCATTGGTCGGGGCGGCGGCATTGGTGGGAATGGCTTTGGCCGCTAGCGGCGGCGGCGTGGTCGTTGTCGCCGGGTTGATCGCTCTCGTACCGCTGATCTGGGTGGGCGCCGTCATTGCCTTCGCTGCCGGCGGTCCGCTCATTCCGCCGTTGTCCTCGACAATGGCGCTCGGGCTCGGCGCCGGCGGTGTCCGCTTGTGGCGCGGACGGCGAGATGCGCACGATCGGCAAATGCTGATGCAGCTGTTCTCGCGCTTTGTCAGCGAGCCCGTGGTGCGGGAGTTGTGGAAGCAGCGGCAAGCCTTTCTCTCGGGCGGGCGGCCGCGGCCGCAGGAGCTCACGGCTACCGTGATGTTCTCCGACATCGCCGGCTTCACGCCGATCTGCGAGAAACTGGCGCCCGGCCCACTCATCGCCTGGCTCGATGCTTATATCGACACCATGGTCCAAGTGGTGATCGCCCATGACGGCGTGGTGCTGCGCTTCATCGGTGACGGTATCCTCGCGGTGTTTGGCGCGCCGGTGCCGCGCCGCAGCGAAACCGAGATCAGTGCCGATGCGCGCAACGCCGCTCAATGCGCGCTGAGCATGGCGGCCGCGATGCGCCGCCTAAATGACGGCTGGCGCAGCGAAGGCCTGCCGACGGCGGCGGTGCGCGTCGGCATCTACACGGGTCCGCTGGTGGCCGGCAGCCTCGGCAGCGGTTCGCACATGGAGTATTGCCTTCTCGGCGATACCGCGAATACGGCGGCGCGGCTCGAGGCGGCGGGCAAGGCGCATTCCCGCGGCGCGGAAGACTCGATCATCCTGGTTGGCGAGCCGACCATGGAACGGCTCGGCGACCTCTTCCCGGCGCAAAGCGTCGGCGAACTCAACCTGCGCGGCAAGGAGCGGCCGGTCCGCGTCTATCGCATTCTCGCCGACGGCTAGCCGCTCAAGCGTTCGCGCTGGCGATCCCTTCGATCGCCCGGCGGTCGCGCAGGGTTATGATGCCGCCGGCGATGTCGATCAGCCCGCCGCGCTGCCACTCGCCCAATTGCTTGTTGACACTCTCGCGGGAGACGCCGACGAGGTTGCCGAGTTGCTGCTGCGAGAGTTTGATGTCGAGCCGGGTCCCCCCTCCTTCCGGCTTGCCGAAGGCCTCGGCGAGGCGCAACAGCGATCGCGCCAGACGCGATGGCGCCTCGAAGAACATCGTGTCTTCGAGATGCTCGCTGGTCTGTCGCAACCGTTTGCACAAGACGGTGATCAGCCGGAGCGCGAGGTCAGGGCGCTCCGACAGGAAGGGCTGGAAGCGCGATCGCTCGAGGACCAGGAGGTCGGTCTCCTCGATGGCGACCGCGTCGGCGGTGCGCGGCTCGCCGTCGAGCAGCGCTATCTCGCCGAAGAGGCCGCCGCGATTGATGATGTTGAGCACGAGCTCTTTGCCGTCGACCGATTGTGTGCAGATCTTCACCTTGCCGCGGATGACCGCCATCATGCTGCTGCCGGGATCGCCCTTCTGAAAGATCAGGGCGCGGGGCGGGTGATGCGCGAGGGTTGTCGTCGCGGCAAGGCGGCGCAACTCGTCGCGCCCCAAATGCTGCAACAGGAAGTGCCCGGCGAGCACGAGTTCCTTGTCGAAGGCGATGCGCACCATAGGCGTCCTCCCTCGGCAACCATTTGCCGTTGCGACAGTTGCTTTGCTCCCGGTTCCGATAGCTAATCGCGAGATGCGGGCGACCGCAAGAGCATAGCCGCGGGATGGACGAAGATTCTGTCCTTTAGCGTTCAGCAGCCGAGATCAATTCAACTTCAAGTCTAGTCGGCGTTGTTTCGAGTGGAACCGCAATTCTACTGTTAGCTAGCTCACAGCTTTTACATCCGCGCCGCTGTACGTAATCGACATGTGGCTGTACTGTTTAACCCGGCGCGCCCAGGAGGCTGCTGCTATGCGGAGACCGACGCTCGACAAAGCATTGCCGCGGCCCGCGCCCCGGAGGTGCCGAATACGCCACTCGTGCCTCGCTCTCGCCCTCGCGCTGATGGCGTGCCAACCGAGTCCTGAAATGGCGCATGTCGCTGTTCAACCGCGGACGGCTCCCGTTCGAACCATCACCAGCTTCAACGAAGCGCTGCGCTGCATGGACGAGCTGTTCCTCGCCCAGGGCAAAAAGGATATTTACATCACCAGTGCCGGGATTCCCGACGCGACGGGAATGGTCGCCGCCGGAACCAAGGAGATGCTGATTACCGCCATCTCCAAAATGTCCGCCACCAGCGGCGCCTTCCGCTTTGTCGACTATGACCCGACGCAGCTCGATGTTCAGGTGCTTTCCGAGCTCGTCGGGCTGCGCGAGAATTTCGTCGCGCCGAACTACTACATCCGGGGCGCGATCACGCAGCTCGACAGCAATGTGTTGAGCTCGCTCGAGAGCGCGGGCGTATCGATGCCTTATGTCGACCTCGCGGTCTCGCGGGACCAGGTCGTGTCGGTGATGTCGCTCGACCTGAATGTCGGCAAGCTGGTGACGCGACAGATCATCCCGGGCATGTCGGCGAGCAACTCGATTGCCGTGGTGCGCTCCGGAAAGGGCGGCGATGTCGGCGGCGTCATCGGAAAGGCCGGGCTATCCATCTCGGTCTCGCTCGACCGTTCCGAAGGCTTCCACCAGGCAGTACGGAATCTCGTCGAGCTTTCGACCATCGAGGCCGTCGGCAAACTCACCCGCGTGCCATACTGGCAATGCCTGCAGATCGATCAGACCAATCCCACCTACCGGACCGAGGCACGCGAATGGTTCGACACGATGAGTTCGGCCGAACGTGTACGCTTTGTCAGGACGAATCTCGCTGGCGCCGGTTACGCACAGGGAGCATCGAGCGACCAGATCGATCCCGAGCTTAACAACGCCATCGCCCGCTACCAGGCTGATCACGACCTCGTGCCGAACGGTCGCATCGACTTCGACCTCTATTACGGCCTTTTGGCCGCCACTAGCCGCGACAAGAAGGTCGCGGCGGTCGCCGTGAATGCGACGCCGTCCGCGAGCACTGTGCCGGCGGCAAGCCCACCGCCGGTGCCGCCGCGCGTCGAGATCAGGACCAGCCAGGGGGCGCATCCGAGTTTTCGAGTCAACGATACGCTCGTCGTCGAGGCGCGCACCAGCCAGGATGGGTTTCTCTACTGTTACTATCAAGATTCGGGCGGCGCCGTGGCGCGCATCTTCCCCAACCGCTTCCAGCCGAATGCCTATGTCCACGGCGGCAGTTTGGTCGAGATCCCGCCCGGCTCCGAGAAACCGTTCAACATCCGCTTCGACAAAGGCCATGCCCGCGAGGCGGTCGCCTGCGTTGCTTCGCCGCTCGAGCTTGGCCTCAAGCTGCCTGAGCCGTTCAAGGTCCAGGATCTGGAACCATTGCCGGTGAGCAGTCTCAAAGACGTCGTCGAGAGTTTCCGCCGCGCCGGCAGCGGCCAGATCAGCGAAGGGTGGTTGCCGATTGAGGTGATGTGATGATCGCATCCTCGCGACAGCAGAATAGCGAGTGCTTCGCGCGCGTCGCCGGCTGGTGGCGTGTTGCGCTCTCGGGTGTGGTCATCGTGATTCTTGCGGCCAGTGCGCTGCCGGCGTTTGCCGCGGGGGCCGCGCCCGATGAAAAGCGCGTCGCTCTCGTGGTGGGCATTAGCAAGTACCAGTTCGCGCCGCCGCTGCCGAACCCGGACAACGACGCCCGGCGGATGGCGGAGGCGTTGCGGCGTGTCAAGTTCGAGGTCGAGGAGCTCTATGATCCCGACTATCGGACGCTCGCCCGCGCGCTGCGTGCCTTCGGCCTGAGGGCGCAGAAGGCCGACGCGGCGTTGGTGTTCTATGCCGGACACGGCGTCCAAGTCGACCACGACAACTACATCATTCCCGCCGACGCCAAACTCGAGCGCGAGCACGACCTGCTCTACGAGGCGCTGTCGCTCGACCTCTTCTTGGGTGAAGTCTCGCAAGCCAAGAAAGTGGGAATTCTCCTGCTCGACGCCTGCCGCAACAACCCCTTCGTCGAGCGCATGTCGCGATCGTATTCCATGGCCGGTCGGGCTGCCGGCGTGCAGAAAGGCTTGGCGCGCGTCGACAAGGTGCCGCGCAACACCATCGTCGCCATGGCGACGCGCGCCGACGAAATCGCCGAAGATGGCGACGGCGAGAACAGCCCGTTCACCCAAGCCGTCCTCGCGCATCTGCAGATTCCCGGCCTCGAGCTCAGCCTGTTCTTCCGCAGCGTGCGCGACACCGTGCTCAAGGCGACCAACTACCGCCAGGAGCCATACGTCTTCAGCTCGCTCGGCGCGGAGCCGTTCTATTTCTATCCTCGGCCGCCCAACCGGCCGCCAGTCATCGGCGCGATTGCCGAGCTGCAGGTGACCGACGTGGCTGGACCGACACCGCTAGGGATTCCGCGGCCGACCGATCCGGATGACGATCCGCTGACCGTCCGCGTCATCGGATTACCGCGCTCGGGCGAGATCCGGCTCGATGGCAAAGTGGCCGCGCCGAACGACGCGGTGTCGCTCGAGAAATTCATGACCGCAACCTACAAGTCCGACGGCAAGAGCCTGGGCCGGGTCGGCACCTTCGACTTCCTCGTCGAGGACGGGCGCGGCGCCAACGCGATGGGAAGCCTGCCGATCACCGTGACGTCGTCGAACCACCCACCGGTTGTCGAGGCGGAACGGACCGTACGCATCTATCCCGGAGCGGTTGGCATTGCTCCGCCGACCGATCCCGATGGCGACCGGCTGACCGTCACCATCACAGCTCTGCCGAGCCGCGGCGTCGTCCGCAATGGCGCTACTGCCCTGAAGAACGGGGATCGTCTGCAACCGCAAGACCTCTCGACGCTGACCTACACCGCCGATCCCGGGGCGATCGGCGATGTCGGGATGCTTCGGTACACCGTGGATGACGGGCGCGGCGGCACCGCGGAAGGCCGGCTCAAGATCCAGGTCGCTGAGCTGGACGAGAGCAGCGATCTCATTTCTGAAGGCAAGCTGTCGCGACAGCTGCTGGAAAAGGGCCGACCGGATGAAATCCAGTCTTTCCTGAGCCTCTTTCCCGACTCGCGTCACGCTGGCGAGCTGCGCCAGCGCCAGCAGGACCTGATCGCCTCCGGCGCTCCTAGCGGCGGCTGGGCCGGCGCCGGACAACCGCCGGCGACTGCGGCAGCGACGAAGCCAGTCTCGGCCAGCAATGCACCCCCTCCGCCACCGTCTCCTGCGCCCGCGAGCGAACCAGCTCGAGTTGCAAC
>Ga0185299_10006538_pt1 | contig 12358 bp, 12 predicted proteins | sample PaiPotPPA55metaG_FD_128002 | JGI IMG/M metagenome (GOLD analysis project Ga0185299, IMG submission 128002) | Iron sulfur acid spring bacterial and archeal communities from Banff, Canada, to study Microbial Dark Matter (Phase II) - Paint Pots PPA... ...
TTCGGGATGAAGCTGCACATCGGCACGGATCGGCGCGGCATCGTCCATACCGTGAGAGCGACCGACGCCGGCGTATCTGACATTACGCAACTGCCTGACCTGCTACACGGACAAGAGCGAGAGGTGTTCGGCGATCAAGCGTACTGGAAGGAAGACGATCGAAGGTTTCTCGAGGCGTGGGGAATGCGCTACCGGATCAATCGGCGGCCTACTTCAAAGCGGCCGTTGAGCGAACGATGGCGGATGATCAACCGCGCGCGATCGCGGACCCGAGCCCGTGGCGAGCACGCCTTTCGCGTCGTCAAGCAACTATGGGGCTTCGCCAAGGTCAGATACCGAGGCTTAGCCAAGAACCTAGCCATTCTCAAAAAATCCGGCTGTGGGGCGCAAGGCGGTTGTCCTGCCGGACTTTCTAAAGGGCGAGGAAGCCAGCCGTTTTCTCTCGCACCTGACCACGGTAACCCTGGCCCGTGGCTACACACATCCCGGAGAAGCGCTTTACGTCGAGGGATTGCAGCATCCGAAGCTGGGCCAGCTGCACCTGGTGTTTCGCAACCGCCGCGCCACCACGGCTGATTTAGGACAGGCGGGCGACGAATTATTACTTCATGCGGGCGAAAAATACGGCCCGTCTATCTCGCGGAATGGCTTGTGGTGCCTGGCGCATGGCCGGATTTTGCTTTGTCACAAGCCCATATGGATGCGGCTCACGAAGCCGTCCTGCCGAAATTTAAGAAATTCTGGGACTCCAGACAGTGGAGGGACGGCAAATCCGCGTCCGGTTTAAGCCTCAACCTTGAACCTGATACCTGTCCTAAACTTGCCCTCCTGCGCTACTACAGAAGTACGGAAGAAGCGGCAGCAGGGGCCGAAAGCATGCGGGCCGCATGGAAAATCGATGCGGAGAAAGCGGCAGAAAAGGCCGCGGCCAAATGGAGCCAGAGACTGCGGAAAGCGATCCCCGAGTCGGCGGCAAAACAGGCGGTGATCTTCGGAACCGTTGCCCTGGTTGCGCTTGGTGGCGTTGGCGCCGCTCATCGCCGGCTTCAGCATCGCGGCGAAGCTCACTCAGGCCAAGGGCGTTAAACTCACCACCGCCACCCCGCGCGTCGGCGCAGGACGGCGCGCAGCTCACCCTTGCCGCCACCCTCAGGCATGGCGACGGCTTCGCCCTGCGCGCCGAGTACGACGGCGACTTCCGCTCCGACTACATCAGCAACGACGGTCTCATAAAACTCAATTGGCAGTTCTGACTATGAAAATCAGCCCTTGGGGGTGGGCTTCCTGAAAGCCATGCCTCAAATCCCTTACCAAGTCGAACGGGCGCGCTCTAAAATCCAGCAAGCTGCACCTACCCCGATCGCCTCCGAAATGAGGTTGCTTGCGAGTATCGGGTTTTTTGCATAACGCCCCGAAAACGTATAGTAGCCCTAGGGCGATACCGCCTGGGACCATGCACTCGACAACGTCGCCCGGTTTGAACACGATCGCACCCAGGAGATCGTCCTATTGCACTCTGAAACGCATCGTCCCGATCACCAAGTCACCGGCTGATCATCTTTTTGGAAATGACCTTGCGTTGCACCGCTTCGCGGTTGTACTAGCGATCGATCTTCAGTGAAAAGCGCCTACTGTTGGCGTTGGGTCGCCGCTCAAATTTCCCGTAACCTTCAATTAAACCCTGCGTCCATACGCCTGCGAAGTTCTGCAACGTCATCGTTAGCTGCACTGAGAACTTTTTCTTTGTAGCGGGAATCTGTTGGCATGGGCGCCATTCTTCTCAGAGGACCTTCGCATAAACGTTCCGGTCCAAAATAAGGGAAATACGCTTCATCGTAATTTGTGTACTCCTTTTGAAGTTTGCCTAATTCATCAAAGAGTTCTGCATCAGTAAAGCGAGGATCCAGCGCCAGTCGGTAAACAGTATCTCGCAGAGATAAGTACTTCTATGCCGCAAGGCGCATGTTAAAGATTTCGCCGTCATCGAAGTAAGTGGTTAACAGCAGCGAAATTATTCCCGACACTGCTGCTATAATTGCCGCGATAATCTGTACACCGTCGCTGGTAAAGTATTTGTTGATTACGGCTGTAATCGCAGCAGCTGAGGTGAGAGACAGTATTCCCGCTAAGACATTCAGCATTTTACGACGTCTCGCTTTTTTCTGAGCGGAACGGAAGAGATCTTCGCGCCGAATAGTTGCATTCCTCGTAAGACGTTCGAATTCGGATTTGAGAGTGGCATCCATAGCGTTTCGATTCTCCGTCAGACCATTCAAGGTCCACTTCGCGATCGGTCTTCCGTTCCTAGCGATATAATAGCTCGATCCCCAGATAGTCGGTTGTTCGTCATCTATCTACGTGAACGCGCTGAATTGTGCCAGTGAGGAGGACGCTCGTTTGAGATTGTCAATGTATGCGCTTTGAGGCCACGGCAACTATAATCTCGCGTCAAATGACAGATCCCTGACATCGGTCAGGTACAGTCGACAAGCGTCCGTAAAAACATTTCCTGGAGGTTAGGCAGCAGAGTGTTATAACGTCCTATATAACACTCTAGCATAATTTCTTTGACTCAAGGCTAAACCCTGTTATGATGAATGCGTCGATTAATCAATCCATCGAGGAAAACATGGATCGCCGCATCGACGCCCACATCGCCCGCATCCAATTCGGCCAGATCATGGACCTGGCGGTGAAGAACAACGAGCGCTTCATCGTCGACCGGCGCGGCGAACCGGCAGTCGTCATCATGAGCGTGCAGGACTTCATCCGTACCGCCGCACCGCCGCCCGACTGGCTGACGAAAACTTGGACCGGCGCCAAGCGCCGCGAGCTGGAGACGATAACCCTCAAGGAGATCGATGCCGAGATCGAAGCGCACCGCGCAGGGAAGCCGCCGGGCGGCAGCACATGAACCAGCTCGTCCCCTCCTCCATCCCCGCCGTGCTTCCCGCGTTGTTCGCGCCGACGCCCAAGGCCGTTAAGCGCTTCGTCGAATTCTTCACCGCCCAGCTCAACAACGATCACACACGGAAGGCGTACGCAAATGCCACTCGTCGTTTCGCACGATGGTGCGAAGTCCACGAGATCGCAGATCTCGCCGCTGTTGAGCCCTTCCATGTCGCCGCGTTCATAAAGGAGCTGCAGGACAAACCATTTCCGCCGAGAGACAAACCGTTTTCGCCGCCCGCGGTGAAGCAGCATCTGGCCGCGCTCCGAATGCTTTTTGACTGGCTCGTCACAGGCCAGGTGATGCAAACGAATCCCGCCCACTCGGTTCGCGGCCCCAAATACGTCGTGAAAAAAGGCAAGACGCCAGTGCTCACGGCCGAGGAAGCCCGCGAGCTTCTGGACAGTATCCCCATCGTTAGAAATACGGCGCGCGAGGGCCAGCCGGAATCCTGGGAACCCGTGCTCGCCGGGCTGCGCGATCGCGCCCTAATCGCGGTGATGGTCTACACTTTCGCGGATCAACGCCGTGCTCGAGATGAAGGTGCGCGACTATTTCATTCAGGGCCGCCGCGGGTGGGTGCGCCTGCACGAAAAAGGCGGCAAGGAGCACGAGGTTCCTTGTCACCACAATCTGGAGAAGTACCTCGACGAATACATCGCCGCCGCTGGCATTGCCGGCGATCTGGACGGCCCTTTGTTCCGGACGGCGGCCGGCAAGACGCTTACGGGCAACGCCATGTGGCAGCAGGACGCCTACCGGATGATTCAGCGGCGCGCCGAGCCTGCCGGCATCAAGACCCGCATCGGCAATCACACCTTCCGCGCGACTGGGATTACCGCGTACCTGAGCAACAAGGGTACACTTGAAACCGCCCAGCTCCTCGCCAATCACGAGTCGCCCCGGACGACAAAGCTCTACGACCGGCGCCAGGATGAAGTTTCGCTGGACGAGGTGGAGAAGATTTCGATCTGAGGATTACTCGCTGCCCTGCTTCTGTATATGAGAATGTCCTTTGTCCTATACGCGCAGCTTTCCGCTATGACCATACAGTTCTATTACGAGCCATCGAAAAGATAGCCTTTTAGCATACCTCGCGGTAATCTTCCCTCTGGACCACCTACGTTCCAAACATATTCAAACATAGTGCCCATGCCATTACCAAAGCGCGAGTTTTTCAAGAGCAAGATGTCGATGTATCTTCGCACGCTTTGCGAACGGGAGCTCTACTTGTCACTCTTCTCAAATAACCCCGGCGAGTTGGAGAAGGCAGGTATTCCGGTGCCCCTGAAATCACGCCCAGGGGTTCAACTCATTACGGCTTCCGGACGCGAGTTCGAATACGAACAATACAACGTGCTCTGCAGTTCACTTCCCAACAACGTGTTCGCCAAAAGTAGCGGGACTGCACCAGTCAATCTCTTGGACGCGCTGTCCAAGATCACGACTCCGACGCTGATTCTTCAACCCCAGATTGAGCCGGAAGACTTTCGCGAAAACGCACTTACGAATATCGGTGTCGGGAAGGACGACCAGAAATTCATTCCGAAGATGTCAGGCCTGCGTCCAGATGTCATCTTCGCTGACGTTCGCCGTGAAAATGAATTCGAAATTCTGTCCAGTGGAACCCGCCGCCAACTGGCGGACGATGACAAGCGCATGGCGTTGTCCGTTATCGACCTGAAAAACATCACCGAGGCCAATGCCAGTTATTCTGCGGAAGTCTGCCTTTATGCAATTTTCGTGGCTAATTGGCTCCACAATGAAGGCAAGGCGTTTCTGGACAAGTTTTTCGTTTCTGACCGTATTTATCTGTGGCGGCATATCGAAATGCCGAACTTCACCAAGATTTTGGGCACGAAGGAAGGTGGAGACCATGCCAATCGCTTGAAGGCACTGCGCGAGGACTTGGAAGACGGCCTGGTGCTTTTCCTGATTTACATGCCCAGCGTGCGGAAATTTTTCTGCGAAGACTTGCCGCGTGTTGTGCAGCTTGGAGATTCAAAAGGCTGGAATGCCGTCCCCTACCATGTGAATCCACGGTGCAGTTCATGCGACTGGCTTGGAAACGGTGTCTGGCTGTCTGATGATGATCGTAAGCACTTCGACGCGCACAAGGACAACTACTGCACGCCAGCCGCCGAGAATTCAGATCATCTTTCAAAGATGGCGACGCTGACAAAGGGTGCCAGCAGGGTTCTGTTTACCGATGGACACCAGAAGGTGGCCAGTTTGGTCGGTATCAAGGCGGAAGCACCGATTCTCCGCAAGCACTCCCTGCTCAAGCAAGACCGTAGGCAGATCTCACACCGAGCGGAATCGATCAGCACCGGCAAAGTCACGGTTGATGGCGTCTCAAAAGTCGGAGGCCTCGCGAAGCGGCTTGGCGCTGAGTTTGACATCATCGTCAACTTCGATTCCGGTTCGGGTTTTCTGACAGGCATCGCTATTCGCGGGGCGCTATTCTCACCATTCGGCTCCAAATTTCCCGCTATAGATGGCAAGGAGCCCTCGTCGATCAAATCGCTGGGCGAGGATGCGTTCGTAGTCAACAAGGACGCCGCCGTTGCCGAATGGGCGGCGATACTGTCGTTCATCGAACGCTTCGCGGGTTGGATTGAGGAAGCCGAAAGGCAATTCGCGGCGAATAATTTCAAAACGCTGCACACCCAGATTTGCTTCTGGGAAGTTCGCCAATACGAAGAGCTTTGCAATTCGTTTGGCCGGCATTTGCTGAACATCCTCGACCTACCGGAACGCTCTCAGCGGGCATTGGCGTGGATTTTTCCGCCGGACGAGTTGTTGGAAAAATCCGATCATATTTGCCCGAATATTGTCTTCATTCGCGACATCGTCGCGGGCTCCGTGCGTTTGCCGCAGTTCTTCGCCACCACGCTTCTCGGAACAGCCGATCATTACCACCACGAGCGTATGCACCCGCGCAAGGTGGATAACTACTACTTGGAGCCGCTTGGCAATGCGATTCCGCGCGAGCGCATTTTCGAGATTTGGAAGTCCACCACGGGCACAGTCCGCATTTTCGGCAAGATCAGACCGATCACGGAAGCAATCACACGGTACGGCGATGTGCTGAAGGCTCATGCCTGGGCGCTTGCCAGCATCACCGCGCGCCTGCGGATTGATCTAAAGACCGCCATTAGCGGTGATGCGCCAGCGCTTTCCATGGCGATTCCCGCCGGCTTGTCGGGCGTCGCTTACGACTCGAAGGTATGGGACCGCTGGTCACAGGTTTCGGCGGCGGTCGCGAAGACCGAGTCGCTCGGTTCGTTCATCGCTCGGGCAGAGTCCCTTGAAGCCTCATACAAAGCGATTTTGTTGGTGAGTTTGGTCAAGGATCACGGAAATAATTCCTTCGAATTTGCGGTTAGCGAGGATTCTTCTGAGGCAAAAATCGAGGAAGGCGATAGCTGCACGGTGGGAATTGTCAGTTGGCCGGGATTTCCGTTGGCTAACGGCAACTCGCTGGGGCTGGGCCTTGACCCCAAGCTGTCCTTCACTCCGATGCACAGAGTCATAGCTGCTCGTATCGAAAAATTCGACCGGGTGGCCAAGCGGCTGACCGTGACGCTGAGTGCGAAGTGGCAAGGGGTTGAAACGCAATTCAATACTGTCATGGCCAACGGGGTGATCCCTATCGGCAAGGAGCCCATTTACCTGCTCGAAGATTCGGCTTTCGACGACTCCGACGTCGTTACCGCCATTCTCCGAGAAATCGGTAATCCAAAGTGTTCTATCTCAGCCCCCGAAGCGTTGGCCGCCATGGGCACCTCCGCCGCTAAGAAAATCCCGAAGGGCACCGATACAGACACCCCGATTGCCGAGGTGCTTTGGCAGGCGAATAAACTGGCAGCCAAGACAATCAGGAATGACAAGGATGTCGAGGACATCGTTAACTTCTCCAAAACGGCTAATAATTACGAACTTAACACCAGTCAGATAGACGCCGTCAGGTCGTGTGCCAAAAAGCAGTTGAGCATTGTCTGGGGGCCGCCCGGAACCGGCAAGACGGATACCCTTGTCGCTTTCCTGCACTCGGTCATTCGTCAAAAAAAGGCAAACAAAATTCTAATCGCCGGTCCAAACTACCGCACGGTAGAAGAGTTATCCGGGCGCCTTGTGAAGAACCTCGAGATGGACGCATCCGCCGTGTGTGACTACTACTGGCTCTACTCAAAATCGCGGGGTGCCAAATCTCTTAAAACGACGGCCAAACACCTGAACCTCAAGTCAGCCATCCGGCACAAAGATGACCCTGATTATCAGGAACTCATTGCGAGCCTTCGCGATGACAACAAGATTACTATCGTCTCGCACACCGCCCATTTCGTACACCAAGTGACGAAGATCGCAGGCACGACTGACTCGTTCGTCGATAAAATCTTCGACCTCGTTGTTTTGGACGAAAGTTCGCAGATCCCGGTCACGCTTGCGTTGCGGCCGTTGGCCGCAATGAAGACTGATCCCAGCTCATCATCGTTGGCGACCACAAACAAATGCCGCCAATCCAGCATCTCGAACCACCGAAAGGTGCCGAACACTTGGTGGGCAGCATTCAGGCGTACCTCATACGGCGCTTCGGTATCAAAGCTGTACCTTTGCTGCTGAATTACCGATCCAACAAGGACCTTGTCGAATATGCCCGTTTGCTGGGTTATCCAGCTAAGCTGCAAGCAGCATTTCCGACGCGGGACCTTCAGCTATTACAGGCTGTCGAGGTAGTCACCAAGGCTTTGCCCCCCAGCCTACCGGTCACAACTGCTTATGAGGAACTCTTGAAGCCCGAGCGGCGCGCGACCGCGCTCATTCACGAAGACGTCACGTCATCGCAGGCGAACGAAATCGAAGCAGGGCTTGTAGCAGGACTCGTCTATGTGACGCGTCAGGTGATGACAAAGGAGCTCAACGAGGGCAAAGCCACCGCCAAGACCGCCTATTCCGAAGATGAATTCTTTGAGTCCGGAATCGGGATCGTTACGCCTCACAAAGCCCAAAAGGCGCTTGTTGTTCGGAAGCTGTTGGAGCTATTTCCGAAGGCAAACCCAAAAGCGGTCTTTGAATCCGTCGATACAGTCGAGCGATTTCAGGGAGGCGAACGCGATACCATCATCGTCTCGTTCGGAGTGGGCGATACTGACATCATCGAAGGTGAAGAAGAATTTCTTCTTCAGCTTGAACGCACCAACGCCGCCGTTTCGCGAGCGCGTGCAAAGTGCGTTGTGCTAATGCCAAAATCGCTCGCCTATCACCTGCCAACCGACGAAAAGGCAGCCGAAACGTCCATCGCCCTTAAATCCTATCTTGAGGAATTCTGCGGGTATAGGAAAGCGATTAGCGTTGAATTCGGCGGGGAAAAACGAAACGGCGAAGTCCGCTGGCACTAACTGAGAAAAGAAAGCTAGGATGAATGGCTACCGCGCTTGCATACGAAAAGGCCTTTGCGTTTAACGCGATCTGCCCGTATTACACTATGTTTCCACTTGAATTTCCCATGCATCTGTTGAGGAAACATATGGCGCAGTCCCCGACAGTGTATGATCCTTTCTGCGGACGCGGAACTACGATTTATGCTGCCCGCAAGTTGGGCTTGCGCTCATACGGTCTCGACATTTCTCCAATTGCTGTGGCCATTGCGCAGGCTAAGCTCGCTAGCGCTGAATTGGAGAATGTCACAGCGCTCGGAGAGAAGTTAGTCGCCAAAACACCCAAGGATGTCCCTGGCAGCCCGTTCTTCAGAAGAGCGTTCTCCAAAAAAACACTGTTGCAGATTTGCAGTCTTCGTGAAGGACTGCTTAACGAGAAACAAGTGACAGACGAGTCCGCCATTCTGCGCGCCGCTGCGCTTGGGTGCTTGCACGGTCCCCTGCCAATAGGAGACGGAACTCCAAGCTACTTTTCCAACCAGATGCCGCGAACGTTTGCCTCCAAACCTGATTACTCCCTCAGGTATTGGCGTGACCGTGATATGTTTCCTCCAAATGCGTCTGTCATCGACGTGCTTACGAAGAAGCTCAAACGTATTACCGATTTGAATGCCGATTCGCTCAGCTGTATTCAGAACGTAAAGTGCCTGGATGCACGTAAGGCAACGTCATTCGGCAGAATTAACGGCCCAATTGTCACCGTAACATCACCGCCGTATTACGGGATGCGGACCTATGTACAGGACCAATGGCTAAGAATGTGGTTCCTCGGCGGCGCCGAAGAAATCAGCTACGAAAACCACAACCAACTCTGCCATAGTGGCCACGAACGTTTTATCGAAGATTTGGCCAAGGTGTGGGGCATTATCGGGAAGCATGCCCAAAATGAGGCGCACCTCTACGTCCGCTTCGGCGGAATTCCGTCAGTTAAGAGCGACCCACGAAAGATACTGAAGGCATCTTTAGAAGAAGCAGGTTGTTGGAAACTCGTTTCCGTCCGAAACGCTCAAACGTCACATTCCGGCAAGCGTCAGGCTGATTACATGGGGCGCGAATCCGATCCCACCATTGAGTTCGACTTCCACGCGGTGCTCAACTAAATTCATACCCGTTTTTCGAGGAGTGATTACTTGACCGCGCGCTGTCCCGCGTTTTAGTGCACACCCAATCCTGTATGAGGATTTTGTACGAATCGTTGCCATAGTCCAAGACGACCTCATAACCGTCTTCCAGTGCGGCCGCGACCGCTTCGAGCTTGATCTGAAGCTTGCGATTGGAGCTCGCCTGGAGAGCGGGGAGATTCTGAATCTGAAGCCATGCGGCTAAGACTTCCTGAAGCGGTTGATGGTCCACGGAATCTACAACAATTCAATTCTCTCCAACAGGCGCAATCTTTCGCGGACGCGCACCGCTGCACATAGCGATCTGGATCGAAGCGCAGACGCGGGAAGCCTTTACGCCAACCGAAGAGCAACGCTTGACCGCAATCCGGCACCTCTTCGACTGGCTGGTGGTCGGCCAGATCGTTTCCCGTTAACTCGGCCGCCTTGGTGCGCGTGACCAGATTTGAGCGGCGCGTCACCATCGCGTTCGTTGCTACGGACGCTGCCCTGCTTAGCGAAGGCATTTTCTTATGGCGGCCGGGGTCCGGACTTCGAAGCGGCCTTTCGTGACGAGGAGTGAGAGCCTCGCACCTGGCCCGGCACCTGCGTTAGTGCAAGAAACAGCCGAAGAGCAGGCGCGGCCAGATGGCGAAGTTAAGCGGAGTAAAGATAACCCTCATCCGCAACAAAAAGTGCTGCAAAATGTGTTATTTGAGGTAGGCTGAGGGTGATCGAAATGTGGAGGAAAGAATGCCAGAGCCACGTAGAAGTCGGGGCGGTACCTCGCTGGACAGAAAAATAGCCCAGTTCCGAGGCGATAGTTCCGGGGAAAGGAACCTTTATCCGTTCATCCGTGACCTGCTGGTTAACCCCGCTTTCGGCATCGGTCTGAAGTCGGACCAAGTAGTCGTGGACTCCGCGTTAGTTGGTGGTCGTGATACCCCGGACCTGACATCTTCAGCACCAAAGGTGGCCGTGCGATCAAGACTCCAGATCACGCCTACGGTGTTTTTGAAGTGAAACGCGGCCACGATGTATCCGACAATTCGGCTGAAATCTACGCAGAGAAAAAGAAATACATCAAGGCCGGTACTCGCTGGTTTTTCATTCTTGATCAAGAGGAAGTCCACAAGTGGGATGTGATGGCGAAGACGGAAGCTGCCGTCTACCGCTGGGAAGACCTGACCGATCCGGAGCGATTCGGCGTGTGCTTTGCCGAAGTGCGTCCCGCGCATGTGGCGCTGGAAGAGCAACTGAAGGATTTCAGGGACGGCAAGACGCGGTATGCGTTCCAGTCTATTGAGGAACTCGGCAAGCACCACTTCACGGACACGATCCGGGAAATTGCTTCCATTCTCAATGGAGCCGTCACGCAATTGGTGGACACAAAGGTCTCACCCGACCTGATCAAGGCGAACGACTTGCTGCAGGAAATGGAGATCCGATGGGGCGCCCAATTCATCGTGATCGACTCGCTCGGGTGAGGGGATAGGGCGTGAGTCCCGCTTGTCTGGTCTAGCCAGGGGTGCGGTGAAATTGAAACCCAAATCACGCCTGTAACGCGCGATAGTAGGTACAGATTCAGTGGGAAGTCTTTCGCCGCCTATCTGGTCGAGGGAATGGGGGCGCGTTTCCTTTATCGTACCCATGGGAAGCGCCGCGCGCTGGGTGAAGTATTCACACAGGGGGCTACGCATCCAGCCACAGTTCTTCTCTGGACACCTTCGGCGAGACCCTTGTCCGGGGCCTTTCCTTTTGCCGACGTGGAATGGCCACGGATTGTCGTTCCAGGACCCGATCCGTTTACCGAGCCGGAGCGTGATCGCTTGCTCGACTATTTCCTGCAAAAGCGCTGGCGGGTAGGGCGTTCGCGCGGCGCATATAGAACCACTACATATTTTCCCTACTATGGCTTCCTCTTCACGTTGTTCTATACGGGTTTGCGTCCCTCCGAGGCCGTTGCCCTCAGACTCAGGTCGCTCGATCTCATGCACGGCGTCCTGTTCGTCGAGCGTTCACGATCCCTCAGCGTCGAAGCCGCGCCCAAGACCTCGGCAGCGGCGCGGCTCGTGCGGCTGACACCCCGTAACGTCGAAGTCCTGCAGCAGCTTTGCGAACCGTCAGCACAGCCTGACGACTACGTCTTCAGGAACACCCTCGGTGCGCCGATCGACCAGCGGAGCTTCTACAAGCTCTTCTGTGCAGCGCAACGCCGCCTGGGTTTCCGTCTGCGGGATCTCTACGCGAGCAAGGATACCTACGTCTCTTCGGCGCTGACCCGTGGGGTCAATCTGACCTGGCTTTCAGAGCAGACAGGCGTTGCCGACAGCACGCTTCGCAAACACTATGGGCGCTTCATTCACGCCGAGGCGGCGGATGCATTAGAACTCGCGAAGATTGATAGGGCAGGGGCGGAAACAGTGCAGTTTGCCCCTCACCGGGGAAGGCAAGCTAGAAAGTGATTGGATTTACAAAGGGAATTTGGTGGAGCAGAAGGGATTTGAACCCTCGACCCCTACGTTGCGAACTTAGTGCTCTCCCAGCTGAGCTACTCGCCTCGCGGAACGCGAATCAATGCGTTCTTGCTCACGGCCTGTTCCAGTCGAGAGCGATATCCAGGCGGCCGTCCATGAGCATCTGGAGATTGAGGTCAACTGGCGCGCGCCCCGCGGCGACGGCTTCGACCAGGCAAGGCGCCACGAAGGCCAACCTGGTGAGCCGGGTCACATAGCGTTGCCGGAGTCCTTCGCGGCGCGCGATCTCGACGAGTGAACGGACTCGGCCCGAGGCTACCTCGTCGAACCAGCAGCGGGCGCGGGCGAAAGCCTTGAGCAAGGCCTCATTGACCTGTGGCGGGTTGCCGG
>Ga0185299_10006539_pt1 | contig 12358 bp, 7 predicted proteins | sample PaiPotPPA55metaG_FD_128002 | JGI IMG/M metagenome (GOLD analysis project Ga0185299, IMG submission 128002) | Iron sulfur acid spring bacterial and archeal communities from Banff, Canada, to study Microbial Dark Matter (Phase II) - Paint Pots PPA... ...
CTGGCCGAAGCTTGATCGCCGTATTTAATTCCGAGAGGGCCTGGCCGATGTCTCCAGCTTCTCGCAGCCACAACGCAAGATTGTAGTGCGCTTCAGCATATCCGGGATCAATCGCGACGGCGCGGCGGAATGCGGCCTCGGAGCCTGATTGATCTCCTAGCTTTCCCAGCGCAGCTCCCAATCCGTTTTCGGCATCTGCTCGGCGTGGATCCAGCTTGAGCGCTTCTTCAAACGAAGACACCGCCGCTTTCCATTGCTCTTGTCTGAGAGACTGCACTCCCTGTTGGTAGTACTGGTCTGCCTGGGTGGATTGACCTGTACTTGATTGACCTGCAGCAGTTGCTGCTTGCACGCAAACCGCGAGAAAGACTATGAAGCACTCGGCCAGAAGTTGCCAAGAGTTGGTGACGCGACGGCGAATTCCAAAACGCATACGTGGCCGAGACTCAAAACTCGATCTACCTGGTTTCCCCCAAAACTACCTGTCGGCGGCCAGAACCGATGCATGTAAACGGTTGCAGGGCCCGGACGCCCAACACACTACCACATCGCGCTGATTGGTGGAATGTGTATGTCGCAAGGTTCCCCGGCTTCGCCGCGGCGCGAACCATGCCGCACCGTGGCCGCTCGCGACTGGGTATAGAATAGCCGCACTTTGAAGGCACAATTGGCGGCGCATCATTGATTTTGCGCGGCCAGTGGCTTCGGCGCCGCTTCCCTATTCTGGCAATCTCGTGTAAGCAGATGAGAGCAAGCCTAGTTAAAGAACTGTGAATACTTCGGCGAAATATGCATTGGCCTCGGCTCTCGTCTTCATCTTCGCTGTGGTTGGTCTAGCTCAACAGACGGCACAAACCAGAAAAACGCGAACTCCAGGCTTTCCTCAACACGAGTTTTATGGCTACCACCATCCGGTGAACACCCGGAACATCGACGCCCAACGTTTATTTGACCAAGGTCTGGGATTGATTTACGCGCTCGATTACATCGGGGCTGCTAACTCTTTTCGCCGCGCGGCCACGCTTGACCCAAACATGGCAATGGCTTACTGGGGCATCGCGTACGCAACGGGATCGGACTACTACTATCACACGCCGGGGGACCCGGCGCGTGAACGGGCGGCTTACGAGGCGCTCCAGACTGCATTGGCACTTTCGGCAAACGGTCCCGAGGTGGAACGTGCCTATATCGCTTCACTGAGCAAGAGGTACTGCAACTGCCCAAACCCAAACCGTGAGCAACAGGCAGTCGCATTCAAGAATGCGATGCGCGATCTGGCGCGGAGTTATCCAGATGACCTCGATGCCGCGACTTTGTATGCGCAGTCGATCATGAACCTGAGTCCCTGGGCGCTGTGGAACCCCGACGGGACGCCATGGGAGGGAACGCCGGAGATTCTTTCGGTTTTAGAATCGATACTGAAACGCGACCCGCGTCACCTCGGAGCGGTCCACTTTTATATTCATGCCGTAGAAGGATCGCCCAATCCGGATCGCGCACTTGCGTATGCGAGTGTGTTGCCATCGCTTGCTCCGTCGATCGGCCATATCGTGCACATGCCGGCGCACATCTACATCCGTACCGGAGATTATCTCGCTGCGGAAGATGCCTGTGTGAAAGCTGCCCGTATCGATGAGAACCGCCTCCGGGAGTCGGCCAAGCCGGACATGTTCACAATTTTGTCTTACCTCCATGACCTCTACTTCCTCGGCGCCGCCGCCAGTATGGATGGCCACTATGCAACAGCTAAGGATGCCGCCGACCGGCTCGTGAACCGGGTCGGTCCGCATGTGAAGGCGATGCCGCAACTGCAGTCCTTCCTCAACATCCAGACTGAAGTGCTGGTGCGTTTTTCTCGTTGGGACGATATTTTGAAACTGCTTCCGCCGGATGCAAATCTGAGAGTCGCGAATACGATGTGGCACTTTGCCCGCGGCATGGCATTCGCTGCCACCGGAAAGCTTCCCGAAGGTGAAACGGAGTATAAGGCCGTGACCGGAGGTTTGGAGAGTACAGCGCCCGATGAAACTTTCGCCATGTCGCCCAACAAGACTCGTGACATTCTAGAGATCGCGTCTGATGTGCTGGCCGCGAAATTGGCAATGGCCAGAAAAGAAAGCAGTCAGGCAATCGCGCAATTACAGGATGCGGTTGCTCTTCAGGATCGTCTGCAATATGCTGAGCCGCCAAGCTGGTTTTATCCGGTGCGCGAGTCGCTGGGCGCGGCATTGTTTCTGGATGGACAAGTTTCCGAAGCGGAGCGAGTCTTTCGTGAAGACTTGCAACGGAATCCACGGAATCCACGGTCTCTGTTTGGGCTGCTGCAAGTATTGCGATCGGAAGGCAGATCGTACGATGCAGGATTTGTGCAAGTCCAGTTAGAGCGTGCGTGGAAGAGCGATATCCACCAGCTCAATTTACGTAATTTCTGATGCCGGCGGGCGAATAGAATCGAGTCTTTGGCGCCAGCATGACGAATGAGAAAAAAACAAAGATAAGCCGCAGGGAGATGCTGAAAGCTTCTCTGACCACTGGCGGGGCTATGCTCCTCGGGTTCCACAGTTTACCGTTGCCCGGCTTTTACGAAGGCGCAAAAAGGGATACTCAGGAACGCCAATATCTCGGATTGATCGAATTTGTGGGCGAAGCTGTCACGCCAATGGAAACACCAATGGGGGCCGGTCTGGATGGACGTCTCTATACGGACCTGTCTGCTCTCACACCGGACCGTCCGATTACTGCGACCGAAAAGTTCTATGTGCGCACGCGTGTCTCTGAGTTTCTGGATTATCGCAAGGCCTGGGCGATTCAGGTGAAGGGACCCCGTAAACGGCCAACGGAAATCAGCATGGCCGCCTTACGGAAGAAGTCGAAGCCCGCCGGTTTGCATCTGATGGAATGTTCCGGCAATGGGCGTTTCGCGCACTTTGGACTGCTAAGCGTTGCGGATTGGGCGGGAACACCGGTTTCTGAAATCCTCGAATCAGCGAGAATCGAAAGAGCTGCAGGCCGTGTCTTGATTTCGGGATTCGATCGTTATCCGATTGCTTCCTCCACTTCAATCCCAGGTGCGAGTTGGATATTCACAGTGGACCAAATCAACTCATCCAAGGCATTTTTCGCTACCGAAATGAATGGTATGTCCTTAACGAAAGACCACGGCGCTCCGGTTCGGCTCGTCGTGCCCGGCTGGTACGGATGCACGTGCATCAAGTGGGTCAATGAAGTTACTCTCTTGGACGAAGATGTGGCCGCGACTTCTCAAATGAAAGAATTCGCAGCTCGAACTATGCAGCAGGGCCTGCCAGAACTGGCGAAAGACTACCGCCCTGCCGCCATTGAACAGGCTGCGATGCCCATTCGAGTCGAGAAATGGGTCATCGACGGAAAAATAAAATTCCATGTTAATGGCATCGCATGGGGTGGTACCCAACCTGTGAATGGCCTGGAGATACGCTTCAATGCAGAAGAAGATTTCGTCCCGGTGGAAAATTTCAAGCAGACGACCAACGACCCGTGGAGTTTCTGGACACATGCTTGGACACCGAAACTACTGGGGATTTATTCCATCCAGCTCAGAGTAAAGGACCGGTCGGTGCCTTCGCGACGATTGGATGCCGGCTACTACGTTCGATCGGTTGAGATCACTGAAATCTGAATTTGAACTCCGTTGATTACTTAATTTCGCAACTGAATCACCGTCACACTCTCGTGACGGAAGGTGTACTGGAATCTCGGCGAATGGATCGTGATCGGTTCTGACCGGGGATGAACTGCCTCAGGATGCAGTTCGTCATTCTGATCGTAGATGCTCGCCGAGAACAGCGTGGTCGCTTTGGCGCTCGCCGGCACAAAGCCGTTCAACGAAATGTCCGCCGGGAGATCACGCGTCAAATCGCGATTTACGCAGAATATCGTCAGAGTGTCCTTCGCATCGTTGAGACCGGCCAACACGTCCAGGTACGGCACCTTCGGAATCTCCGGTATTCTCGTGATTCCGTCATGCACATCGTAGCTCTCACCGTGCGCGTCTGTGCCTACGAGCTGGGCCAGGCCAGAATTTGAGTACATCGAAAATGCATAGTACGCCGGGGTTCCGTAGACGCGTCCCCGCTTTTTCCAGATACCGCCAAACTCGATCACTCCGGTCATGTCTGAAATCGGAACAATATCGGCATTGCGGAGCATCATGTTGAGGAAGCCGCCAGCCGCGATCGCTCCGCCCATGTTGTCGAAGCGCGGCGCGACGTCTTCCGGAGCATGGAAAAGCCACTCGGTGAATGCCGTCCGAACGTCCTTCGCTCCGTTGCTTTCGATCTGCTGGCGCATTTGGCGCAACTTGCGTTCGAGGCCGAGTGGCAATGCGAAAGATGCTTCGGCGAGGAAGTCCGGCGAGGGATTTTTCTTCACCGTCTCGGCATCGCCTACAACGAAATGCGTTGAGAGATATGCGAAGGTCCCGGCAGGGTTCTTCAACTGCGCCGCGTTCCAGTCAGTATACGAATCGGGATCGCCGCCGGTAGCGATCAACCGCACTCGCGGATCGACGGCCCGCACCGCGTCGCTGAAAGCCTTGGTGCGGGCGGCAATGAGGTCAATGGTTGGATATCCCGTCTGAAACGTCCCCCAAAGTTCGTTGCCGAGTTCCCAGAGTAATCCACCGGAGCGATCGCCCCAATGTTCATTCACGTACTTCACCCAGGCGGCTGCCTCTTCCGGCGTGCCCGTACCAAGATTCAAGGCGATCTGCGGCTGTGCGCCAATCAATTTGCAATACTGCAGGAATTCATCGGTTCCGAATTGGTTGTACTCCGGGATGCCCCAGGCGACATTGAGCATGGACACGCGCTTATCTAGTGGACCGACGCCGTCGGGCCAGTGATAGGCAGAAGTGAAGTTGCCCCCGAAGCGCACCAGTGGAGTCATCATGGCACGGGACATCGAGATCATGTCGGGATCCATGCCGTCCACTGCGTCTGCGGGGAACAACGCGGCCTGATCCACGAGCACGCGGGTTTCGTCGCGTGCGGAGAGCACGAAATCAGCTGGTTCGAGCGGTGCGAGTCTTGCTTCAGGGATCTCCAGCGCGACCTGATACTTCTGCCAACCATCGCCGTTCAGAGCGACGGTTTGTGAAGCGAGGACGATATCGGGTTTGTTGCGTTCGCGGATCGAAATCTCCAGCGACCCAGGGCCACTGATAGGTTTGGCATAGACGCTCGCGTTGTAGCGCAGGACACGATGTACCGGTAAATAGACCTTCTCCCGGATGCCGGTTTCTTTTCCCGAAAGCGCCATGACAAGCAATGAACGAAAGGAATTGGCGGCATCATTCCACCGTGGCTCATAGCGCGCTCCCTGCGTGTAATCCAGCGGCTCCCATGGCAGCGGGAGGCCGAGCGCGGAGGCTCGCGCTAGTGACGGCTCCTCTTTGAGCATCTCCGCAATGCGGCGCGCCGACCACAGGTTCTCCTCGAAGCTGGGGTTGGTGAGCGCATCCGCCCACAGTCCCCCATACGTGGAGTTGCCAATCGGCTCCAGGAACGTTCCAAAGATAGTCGAGGGAATCTTGAAGGGCAGCGGTTTAGAGACGTCGACCGTAATTACAGTACTGGTCTTCGCAGGTTTCGCGTGAGCTTCCATTTGCGCGGTTACAAGCGATGCCGAGCACAGTACAGAGAAACCGAGCCCTACCAGGATTCCGCTCCCCATGCCATCTCCTCGTCCGACGGACAATCTCGTTGACAAAGTCGATGTCCGATGCAATCGTTTACATCGTACTTCAGAAGCCTGACAATGAATGGAGGAATTTCGATGATGAAGCGATTCAACTCAATTGCCCTGCTTCTGACTAGCCTTGCGCTCTCAGCCAACATTGTCGCGCAATCGCAACGCTGGACCGAGGCCAAGGCCAACGCGTGGTACAAGAATCAGCCTTGGCTCGTGGGCAGCAACTTTATACCGTCCAACGCAATTAATGAACTGGAGATGTGGCAGGCCTCGAGCTTTGATCCCGCGGCGATCGACAAGGAACTCGGCTGGGCTGAAGGGCTGGGCATGAATACCATGAGGGTGTTCCTGCATGACTTACTCTGGCAACAGGACGCCTCAGGTTTCAAACAAAGGATTGATAACTTTTTATCCATCGCAACCAAACACCATATTCGCCCCGTGTTCGTACTTTTTGATTCTTGTTGGGACCCATTTCCGAAACTGGGGCCGCAGCATCCACCCATTCCCGGCGTGCACAATTCGGGGTGGGTGCAGAGTCCCGGGGCTGCGGCTCTGCAGAATCCGGCCGAATACGCAAGGTTGAGAGCCTACGTCCAGGGTGTTGTGGGCGGGTTCGCTAACGATCCACGAATATTGGCCTGGGATCTTTGGAATGAGCCGGACAACACGAACGAAGGCTCATATGGCGCGATGGACCCAAAGAACAAGAAAGACCTGGTCGTCTCGCTATTGCCTCAAGTTTTTGAGTGGGCGCGGTCGATGAATCCAACGCAGCCGCTCACGAGCGGAGTTTGGGAGGGCGATTGGTCGTCGCCGCCGAAGCTCGGCCCGATGGAACGGATCCAACTGGAACAGTCCGACGTGATCTCGTTCCATAACTATGACTGGCCAGAAGAATTCGAGAAGCAGGTTCGGTGGCTCGAGGCTTATCATCGCCCCATCATTTGTACCGAGTTTATGGCACGTCCAGTCGGGAGCACGTTCGACGCAATCTTGCCCATCGCCAAGAAGCATAATGTTGGAGCTATCAACTGGGGATTCGTTGTGGGTAAGACCCAAACCAATCTTCCGTGGGATTCATGGTCGAGGCCTTACACATTGGAGAAACCACCCGTATGGTTCCACGAGGTTTTCTATCCGGATGGAAAACCGTATCGCGAGCGGGAAACGTCCCTCATCCGCGAGCTAACCGGAAAGTCCGCCGCGCAGCAAACAAACGGAAATTGACGAAGGCGAGCACCGGTGGACGTGGTCACTGTCGACTTGCTTAAGTTGTTCGCCAAACCGACTTCAGCTCTGACTTAGTTCTTGGCCAGCGTTTTGCCGGTTAGCTCGCGAATGATCTCGGCTTCTCGCTCCCGGTAGGGTGTTCCATCGGCACGCAGCACATCGTGAAACCAAACCGGAGGCTGCGTTTCAATGTAAGGACGATTCCACGAATCCCAGGGCAGATTGGTCTGTGATTTGCCATTCACGAATCCCCAGTTGATAGCCGCGACGCGGTGCTTTTTGGCGATGGGCAGAATCGAATCGAAAGTACTTCCCGCCGACCGCGCCATATATTCCGTGCACAGTACCGGACGATTGTGTTTTTCCAGCCCTACAACATGTTTCTCAAAGTCCTCGGGCCAGCTGTAGTTGTGAAACGAGAGGATATCGGATTCCGCCAATTGGATTTCCGTTACCCGTGTGGGCTTGTCTGGCCCAATGGGAGCAAAATTCTGCTGAAATATTCCGCTGGTCAGAGGCTGTGTGGGATGAGCCTCGCGGGCCCATGCAAACACTTGCGGCAGCAGCGGGATCACTTCCGGACTGCTCGCCGGCTCGTTCCACACGTCCCATGCCACGATGCGCTTGTCATTCGCGAATGCACCCACGACGCCATGCACATATTGCTTCAGGCGCGGATATTGCGACTGATCCTTGAGCGCAGGCTGACCGGGGCTCTGCACCCAGCCCGAGTTGTGCACGCCGGGAATTGGCGGATGCTGCGGTCCCAGTTTCGGCTCCGGCTCCCAGCAGGAATCGAACAGCACGAAAACGGGGTGAATGTGATGTTTGTCGGCGATGACCAGAAAGGTTTGGATGCGCTGCGTGAAGCCTGCTGAATCCTGCTGCCAAAGCAGGTCGTGCAGGAACACGCGCATCGTGTTCATGCCAAGACCGTCGGCCCACCCCATTTCTTTGTCGATCTGTTGCGGATCGAAGGTTTCGGCCTGCCACATTTCCAGCTGGTTAATTGCATTCGCGGGAACATAGTTGCTGCCCACAATCCAGGGTTGCTGCGCATACCACGCATTGGCCTTCGATTCGGACCAGCGTTGTGCATGTGCCTTGATCCACGCAGGTAACAGGAGCAATGCCAGGATCGACATGACGACTGTCGTCTTTGTATTGCGTTTCATTTGGGAACCTCGTTCTTGTTATTCCGCCGCCTTGTGTTCTGCGGGCGCTTGCGCCTTGGATGACCATTTTTTCCAGAGATCGGGAGCGGCGAGCAATGGTATGTACACGCCGCCGACAACCGAACGCGCCTGGAAACCGGATTGTTTTGCGTCTGCCGTCGAATACCAGTCCGTCAGAGGAACCCGGCTCGGTGACTCGTTGATGAAATGCTGAAGAGGAGCGATCAGGGTGTTGAAATCTTCGTGATGGTCGGTGAGGGTCGCCGTCCACACCTCCCAATCGAGCTTGGTATAGTCGCGCCGGTTATCGAGAGGCAGACCGAACTTATTGAGATGGGCTTGGTAGAAGCGAATCTCCGTTTGCGAGACCTTTGCGGGAAACAGGTTGAGACCAAGAACCCGATCCCACACCAGATTATATTTTTGGCTCCAAGTGCCGGGCTGATCGAACGCGAGGCGGTAATGATCACCCTCTTGCGCCATTTGTACCCAACGATTCGCCATATCCTGCGCCAACTGACGGTACGTCGCCGCCTCGGATTTTCGTCCGGTCATATCCGCCAAAACTGAGTAACCGCCGAGCGCAAGGATCGCCTTGATCGACAGGTTCGCATTATGCGCGAGGTGACCTGCGAAGTCATCGGTCGAAAGTTGATTCCCCGGATCCATTCCCTCCTTCTGAAGAAATTCCGCCCATTGTTTCAATTGCGGCCAGTAGCGATTCGCATATTTGGCATTGCCCTCAATCTTCGCCAGCGCCGCGAACATCAACAGCATGTTGCCGCTCTCTTCCACCGGCATCTGATTCTCGATTGTTCTTTCGCCGCCTCCGTACACTTGCCCGTTCGCCTTGGGATATGTCCCCAGATCGTGCGGCGCAAATGGAAACCGCCACCGCCCCGTCTCGGTGTATTTCATCAACGGCTCCAGCTGCGCTTTCAAGAGTTCGGGGTTGAAGAGCAGGAAGAACGGCGAAGCGGGATAGATCACGTCTACCGTCGAGATGCAGCCGTTGCTGAAATTCTCTTTAGGAAAGAGCATCGGATGTCCATCCATGTCCGCTACCAGCTTACTTGCCGCGATGGTCTGCCGAAACGCGAGTTCTGCAACTTCGGCGTACGCGTCTCCTCCCACGCGGCGCAGATCCGCCGCCAGTTCATCATCGAACTGCCGGGAACGCTGATCCAGGCTGCTGTAGTCCTGTTCGGCCTTCTCCAGCAATTCACCCATCGTCATCCCGTTCCGGCGCCAGTAAGGACGCATCCACTGATTCAGGTATTCAATGGAATAAATATCGTCGTAGCCCAGGAGGACGTGGCGTGAAGAAGCGCTGTTGCCGACTTGCCCGAGATCAAACACCGAAGCCAGCACAGTTCTGCGATCGGCCCGGCGAGGCATGTCCAGGTCGTCGAATGACAATGGCTTTCCCGCTGCAAACTGTGACTCCACATCGTCGCTCAATTGCGTGGACGCGCTAGCACCCGCCTGATCCGGCACGGCCAGCAATAAATATCCCCAGTCGATGCGAAGGTCGTCGCCAGATTTTTGCAGAACCGGCTGTTCGAAGTCGGATGCGCGCAAGACGGTCATTGCTTTGAGGCGGGAACGCGACCAAACGACATCCTGCGTGCCGGTGTCGACCGCCAGAGCGGCGTCTGCCGCGAACAATAACTGAATGTTGTGTGGCACAGCGTCTGCTGCTCGTGCCCTCATGGTGATGTAAGTCACGGGCCGCGACATTACGTCTGGGTCGCTCGGAAGCAAAGGAGACATGAAGTCGACTTCCAGAGATATACCTTGACCGGCAAACTGATAGACGGTGCGGGTAGGCGTCACGGTCAGAGTCGTGTCAGGCAGTGCGGCGACGCTTCGCGGAGCGTCTCCCATCCAGCGAAAGACGTTCCCGTCGATGCGGACCAAACCGGTGAGACGCTGCGCCTTGCCCGTCCAATGACGAGTGGGCCCGTCATTGAGGCGATCGCTCATGGACCAAATACTGAAATAGGGATCATGCGTAACCAATGGGACGGCAGGTGGTCGAGGGGCTTGCGCACCAGCGAACGTGCCGAAGAGCATGACAGCAACCAAAATTCTTATCGAAAGGAGGCGACGAAGCATGGAGTCCTCTTCTTCGGTGGTTCCAACCCAACCGCCGCACAGTTTACTTGGTTTAAACGCGGATGTACACGTTTACACAACACCGAAATTGGATCGGGAAAGGAAAAGTGACAGTCAAGCGTGCAGCGTGACGATCGCTGCACTGGCCGCCGGGACGCGAACGCGCAATCCTGTTCGCGTTCTGCGGACTTCTTCTTCGCGAGCGGGCTTCCATGAGCCAGCGGAAGATACGGCAGCATCACCTAGCGTTATACCGGACTTGCTCCCCAGCGAGGGTCCTGACAGACGGACGACTGATCCACTCCGGAACGATTTCGGTGCGTCGATAACAACGTTCCCCTCAAACGACCGTTCCTTGTTAATAAGGGTGAGCACAGTGCGGTCCTTGCTCGGCTGGGTTGCGTACGCTGTGATGTTTTTGTTCCCGGAATCGATGGCGCTCCCAATGATGCGACCCGCGCCAGATTGGGCAAACGCGAGCATGCCGTAGTACTCGGGAGCTGCCCAGTAGTGGCCCTGCTCATCGTCGCCGATTGGAGAATAAGAACTGATGAAGCCGCGCTGGTTCACTCCGGTCTCCATATTGACACCAGCGCAACCTGCGGATGCGAGAGTAAACATGAAGTCAAGCACCCAGACAGCCGCAGCCAACGTGTCACTCACCCCAGGTTTGCCGCCGCCGGAGAATGAGTTCGTCTCGCAGATGCGATAGGGCACGCCGCAAGACTCCGCCGCAGTCCTGAGTTTCTCAAGAATGGGAGCGAGCTTTGGATCCGTGTGAAGAAGTTTGTCGATGCTACTGGTCGGATTCTGGCCCTCGCGATAGTAGTGGTGGGTGAGGAGCTTGATATCCTTGCCTTCGTCCACGGCAAACCTTGTGACCCAGTCGGTCGCATCCGCCACATCAGGACCGGCGAATGCGATGTTCGGAATGGCCTTGCGAAGCGCGTCCCGGAAAGCGCGATATTCACGAAGGTAGTCGTCATAACCGTAACCCGTGCGGCGATGGCCTTGGTGGCGTGGAAACAGGTCAGGCTCGTTGCCGATTTCAAAGGCAAGTAAACTCTCTCCCGACGCGGCCGTTACCGCCTTCGCCTCCGCAATCGCGTTGTCCAGCGTGCCATTGCCTAGATTGAGCCCCCAAATGAGCTTCCACCCTGTCGCATCCAGAAAAGAACCGAGATCACGGAGCACTGCGTCGTTGACTACCGATCCTGCTTTTCCCTCCGGCGAGGAGAGTGGCTGCCCGGTCGCCGAATAGGACGAATAGTCCGAAGTATTTCCACCAACACGTATGACTCCGCGCGCTCCCAATGTCCGAACGAGTTGAACGTAAATTGAATTGCGCGCGTTAAGCAGACCCGGACGCGCCACAGAAGAGATCTCGTATCCGAGTCCAATGAAGTCCGGCGGAATAACGGCAAGGGTTTTTGCGGGATCGAGCGTAACTCGCACCTCCCGATCACTCGAACCGCTTTGCAGGGCCCTCGCGAACCGGGGCCGTAGCATCGCGGCCATGAGCGAACCTACAGCTCGCCTCAAAAATGTGCGCCGATTCATTGTCTTAGTTAATCTCTCTTTGATTCCGCGCCCTCACCACGGCGGCTTAGGAGGCTTGGTTGGACTTCCTACCGCCGCGCCTTCTGACTTTGACCGGTCAAGTAGTTTCATGAAATCGCCTTTTGACATTGGCTCGGGAAGTATATGCCTGTCCGCGAACCGGACCGGAGGCTATGCCTTGCTGACTTGGGTACACCGCAGGGTCTTGGCGACAGTCGTCGCGGTCTGTGGTCACTGCGGTTCAAGTTCTACCGGCGGAGATCCCATGATTAAGGCCTGGTCCCGTTCCAGAGAGCTTCGACGAAGATCTTGCGAGCGCGCCAAGGCTTTCTGCGCGAGTTCACCTTGCCCAAGCTTCCGATACGCCAAATACAACTGATAGTGGACGTTGCCGTAATGGTCCAAAGGAGCTGCCTTCTCCAACTTTGGGACGGCATTGGCAAACTGTCCCAGCCGCACGTACGCGGTCCCCAACAAGCCGCTGGCTTCAGTCAAGTCCGGTTGAAGTCGCAAAGCGCGCTCTAGATAGGACAACGCCTTCT
>Ga0185299_10006540_pt1 | contig 12358 bp, 12 predicted proteins | sample PaiPotPPA55metaG_FD_128002 | JGI IMG/M metagenome (GOLD analysis project Ga0185299, IMG submission 128002) | Iron sulfur acid spring bacterial and archeal communities from Banff, Canada, to study Microbial Dark Matter (Phase II) - Paint Pots PPA... ...
GGGCAACATCCGCTGCGCCGGAAAAAAGAAGAAGGTGGAGTAGATGAGGCCGACGACGATTGCGACCTGAAAAAGATCGAGAAAAATCTCGAACTTTACTCGTGCGCGCCGGTGGTCCCCCGGAAGAAAAAGCATCATCAGGATCGGGGCGCCGTAGAGGCAGTAGAGCAGGCGCCAGGTCGAATCCGACAAGATGGTTTGGTCGAACAGGGTGTCATAGGTCTGGAAGGCGGTGGGTACGAGCAAGACAACCTGGACGGCCGCGAAGAGGAACCAGAATAGGGCGGTAATGCCTTGCGCGCGACGGAACGTATTCCATGCGCAAGCGAGCGCAAGAAAGCTAACAAGAACGAGAATGGATTCGGCAAGACCGCGGCCCGCCCGGCCGGTTCCGAGGACAAGGAATCCCAGCGCCTGGGCGGCCATGAGGACGGCGAAGAGAAGGCCCACAAACCAGGGTTGGCGGAGGTTACCGAACTCGCGCAGGCGGGAGCTGCGAAACAGGTCGAAATTGACCGCGGGACCCATCAGTTGGCAAGAAACATTAAAAATCTTCACCAAGCAGGCTGAGCACAGGCCCTGCCTCCGCGAGAAAGCGTGTGCTGCATCGTGCATGCATGTTCAGCGCCAGGAGTTCTGACTCGTGACTGTAACCCAGCAATCGGATACAGGCAGCGTTACAGAATGTGCAGGCCCCATTTATGTCAATGCTGAAAATAGCCAGCCCAAGACGCACATGAGGATTGGCATCAACCAGCCGATATTGTTTGTCTGAGTCGCGTACCACTTTCTCGGTCACGTTTAATCAGTCTTAGGTAGGAGCTCTAGCAGCCTTTCGGCATCGCGGTCTCCTGCCAGGGCCCTCGCAACCAATTGAGATGTCGTCTGATCCAGTTCTAGAGCCGTAATTTTTGGAGCCTCGTAGTGCCTCTTCCGACTTGGGTTATTAGAGTGACGCAACTGTTCTTCATGCTTAGACTCTTCGTTGGTCTTCATGGCTCTTGAGCACCTCGTTGTTATTCTTCTGGGGCTGCACGCGCAGTGTCCAATATCCGGCAAACCTAGTACGGCTAGCCCGACCTTCCTTTTCCAGCAGAACTAACGCGGTGACAATGTTGTGTGTTGTTTCTCTGAAGCGGAAGGCGAGTTCTCTCACCTCCACGCCGACCGGCTCGCGTGAAAAAAATTGGGAGAGCATTCGACCGTGGTCTATGATCGCTCCTGACAGCTGCTGGATTTGTTTGTTTCTGGCTCTTGTTGCATCCAATGGCTCACCGGGAAGCATGGCTGCGAGGTTAGTGAGAAATTGCCGCAATTTATGTGGAACAATAAACGCGTGCCCTCGCGCGTCCGTTTTCATCGTGCCAAGGTTCTCCTGTGTTCACTGAGACGGGTGCCAATTGGTATCGCATTTTTCATGCCAACTTCGCGGAATCCGCAAGTCTTTGACTCTTACAGGCGGGCGAGTTTCGCACGGTCATCAGACCTTGGCGAGACTGCCGACATTCCGGCAGCAGTGCCGGTCTTCCGACAGCTCATCCGCTCAGTGATCGGCGCTAACTTTTCACGAGTTGTGGGGAATGGCCTCAAACGTGCGGGGAAGCACCAGAGGCGTGTTCTAATGCCAGACCCCCGGTTTTGGCTTGGTCGAGGACGAGGGTGTTCTGGGGACGAAAGATTGCCAAGGTCGCGATGGCGCGGAGACTGGCGGTTCGCATGTACTGGATGTGGCGCAAGGGATGGAATTACGAGCAGATGAAAAAATTCGGTTCGCACGCGGGAGAGCCCGGAAATCGCCAAGGTGTGCAGTAGAACACCGAGAAATTGATTGGGCATCCCGCTCCCCTTCACGGGGGAGTTCGAAGTAGTAATCATGATCGCGGTTGTGACCGAAGAGATGCATGGGTCGGACTGAGTTTCTGACCTGAAACTAGATTACGAGCGAGCCTTGGTTTGGTAGAGCAAAAGCAAAGGCTTCAACGAGAGCGAAATGGCGCTCTTCGGAGTGCACGGGCTAGTGCGCCCCAAAAGTGCTTGACACTGCCGACATTGTTAGAGAGGCGATGTTACGCCAATTACCGCGGAGATTCCGATTGTTGGTTCTCAAACTCTTCGCTGAAAATTCCCATCTTCTCCATTTTGGACTGCAACGTTGTTCTCTTCAGACCCAGCCGCGCCGCCGCTCCCCGTGGCCCACCCAATACTCCGCCGGTCTCACGCAGCACGCGAACAACTTTCTCGCGTAACGCGCTTTCCAACGTGCTGTCCTTATGGGAGTCTTGAGCGGCTAGGCTTAATTCGACCAGGGGAACGTTTAGAATTGGACCCTGTGAAAGGATCACCGATCGCTCGATGAAGTTTTCCAGTTCCCGCACGTTCCCCGGCCACGCCCAACTCACCAGCGCATTCATGGCTTCCGTGGGGATGGTATCGATCTGCTTGTTCATTCGACGCACAAACTTCTGCACCAGGTAGCGCACCAGCAGCGGAATGTCCTCCTTCCGCTCCCGTAGCTCTGGCATGCGGATGGGAAACACATTTATGCGGTAGTACAGATCACTTCGGAACTGCCGTTCGGTCACACTCTTTGCGAGATCCCGGTTCGTGGCTGCGATTAGGCGTATATTGACCCGGATGGTACGGGTGCTGCCCAAGCGCTCGAACTCCTGGTCTTGTAGCACTCGCAATAACTTTGGCTGCACTTCCAAGGGAAGCTCCCCGAGCTCATCAAGGAAGAGCGTTCCCTTGTCGGCCAATTCCAGACGCCCCATCTTCTGGCTGACGGCACCCGTAAAGGCGCCCTTCTCGTGCCCGAACAGTTCGCTTTCGACCAGTCCGGAAGGAATCGCCGCACAATTGAGTTTGATGAAACTGGAGTTCTTGCGGGAACTCATCCGGTGGATGGCGCGGGCGATCAGTTCCTTGCCCGTGCCGGTCTCTCCCAGGATCAGCACAGTGGCATCGCTGGGAGCCACGGTCCTGGCTTCGTTTAGCACTCGTTTGAGAGCGGCGCTCTCACCCACGATTTCTTCGAAGTTCAGTTCAGAGCGGATTTCCTCCTCCAGATAGAGTTTTTCCTTCGCCAGTTTGTCTTTCAGTTCTGCAATTTCGCGGTAGGCGCGAGCATTGTCCAGCGCGACGGCTACTTGCCCGGCCACCTGCTTTAAGAAGTCGAGGTCCTGGGCTATGAAGGCGCTGTGTTCCTTGCTAGCCAGATTCAACGTGCCCAGAGTGGCTTTGCGCGTGACCAACGGAATGCAGCAAAGTGATTGGACTCCCTGTTCGAGCATGTGACTAACAAAGCCGGATCTCATCCCCACCAGATCCTCGCGGCTGAAGATCTTGGTCTCCCGATCCAGAAATGCCCGACCAGCGGGAGTCTCTTTGACGGGGAGCGTGGTATCCGTCCCGACAATCCCCTGCGTTAAAGGAGAATCGAGCGGGTACAGGGATAGGACGTGGGCAGCCTCATCATAAAGGGCCATACTGGTGTAGTCGTGCTGGATTACCTTCCGCATGAACCCGGAAATTTCTGGAAATAGCTTCTCCAGGTCCCGGTTGATCATCAATGTAGTGTTGACTTCCAGCAGCACTCGCAGCCGTTCCTTCTCCTGCTGGAGAGCTTCGCGTGTGATCGCGTTCTCCACGGCCAGTGCTAGGAGTTGGGCCACTCGCCGCAGCAACCGTAGATTTGTTTCGCTGTAAGTACTCACGCGGGAACTGCCCAAGCCTAAGGCTCCCAACCGTTTTTGCGCGGTCGTCAGAGGCAACGCACAGTACGAACGTATTCCTTTTTCCTTTAGAAGATTCACTAGAGAAGGAAAACGGGTCTCCGCGTTTACGTCCGGCACTACCACCGGTTCCTGGGTTTGCCAAGCGACACCGCCCGGCGAGTCCATCACCGGAATCTCGGTCGGAGCGTGAGCAAGGTTCTTGCCTAACCGAATATGCAGCCGCATAACATTTCGCACGGGATCATGCAGGGAGAGATTGGTGAGTTCGGATAAAGCTACCTTGCTCAGTCGTTCTGCCATTGCAGCAAAGAGTCCCGGCAGGTACCGATGCCGGACCGTGAGGTCTGCCACATCGAGAAGCACCTTGTAATGATGATCTTCAGCCGGGCCAGAGGTGGATTGACGTTCCGAGTTAGACAACTGACGCATCTCCTCCTCGCGGCCAAACGAACGCTCCCTTGCATAAGGCGTTTGACGACATGGCAGTTATCAACGTTGCGTATCCTTGTCGCTATGTTTCAGGGCTGAGCGAATTCCATTGAGTAACGCATCGTCGCCGAATGGCTTGAGCAGGAAGTCCACTGCTCCGGCTTTGAGCGCCCGTGCCCGGGTCCGCTCATCTGGGTCAGCAGTGATGAAAATGATCGGAATGCGATAACCCTGCGACCACCAAATGACTCTGAAGGTGAAGTCCACTCATCCCTGGCATGTGCACGTCGAGAACAAGGCAAGACGTATTTTGCAGACTATCGAAACGCAAGAATTCTTCTCCAAACGCGAAGAGCTGCACCGCAAAGCCGGACGATTTGATCAGTCTTCCCATTGCCTCTCGGACCGAAGCATCATCGTCTACCACCGAGACCACTCCAGCCTGGGGCAACTCGCCACCCACTGTTCAATCACGAAAGTAGCACCGGGCGTGAGGGATATCTATTATGCGTTGGTATAGGTGGGCCCTACGTGCGGAAGGAAGGGACTATACGAAGGTCTACCCAACCTCGGGAGGGATCCATGGGTAAACGGGGCCGCTCGGAGCGTCATGGCGTAGAAAGTCTAAACCACCAAGCCTTTGGCCCTTTTGGAATGCGGGCAGGGCTCCTCACTCATGACTCCGTCATGGTGGTCCGGCAGCTACGACCTGCAAGTTGTTGGGAGTACGTTCAGCTAACCTAAAGAATTCAAGATCAATCAAAGGCGGAGAGATGAGAAGCGGAGCCTCCAGATGATGCTAGCAATCTACACCCGAAGCTTGGCTTGTCGAGGATTATTCGGAACGGGCAGCGACTCACGCAAAAATACGGCCGGCTCAGCTGTACCTCGTAGATCGTTCCCGAGTGACGGGCTATCCGGAAGTAATTGTTGTAAACAGGCCAGAGGCTCGCGCAGCGGAGGGTCGAGGCACTGTGTTTTCTGAGTCAGAACGAGGTTCATTTCGTTCGCGAGCTCCCTCAACTTCGCAGGGTCTTGTTCCTTCGAGGTCAGGGATGCTAACTCTTTCCAGCGCTCAAAAGTGTTTCGACACATAATCCTGATTTCTAGCGATACATGAATTGTTCGGAGTCGGGTTTAGTTGGTATCAACGTTCGGTAGCTTGTTCTTGCATAGGGCACGTATCGGAGCAGGAAAACTTAGAGATGGACTGCGGGGTGAAGGAAGTCTGTGCAATATGGATCACATCTGTCCGAGGGCTCACACAGCATCCGAGGCGGCTGCCAGAAGTTCGGCACTCTAGTCAAGATTTCGGCACGCGATGAAGTCGGATGCTTGGGTCTAGTTCGGCCCGAGGATCGTAGATTCAAAGAGATGGCTGACCCCATTTACTGTGGCATGAATCGTGCAGTCTACTGGCAGCACGAGAAAGGCAAGGGTCGAGGTCCCTTGCAACATTCTGACTGGCACTCCAATTGATGATGACAACCCCTTCCCCTTCTGGCGGTTGGAGTGCCGTCAGGACGGTTTCCCTATGAGGAAGGATTGGCAGGCAAGCCTAGCGTGCCCAGGTTCCCTATCCGTAGCTAACGGAGGCGATCTATGAGGGCCGTCCTCTTCAATCTTATGCTTCAGCGCTTCAACTCGACAGAGGTCGCAGAACGCATTACGGATCGCATCACCGAGGAAGCCAAGCATGGAGAGCAGCACGTTCGCGACTACCTGCGAAAAAACCTTGAGTTTACCAAGCCCGCAAGCGACGAAATAGCAGAGATTCTGTTCCGTTCCAAGTGCGCGTAAAATCGCTGATGGTCAATTCTGATCGGGTATCTTCCCGCTCCGTTCAATTTCAGATCGATTTGATGTATTCAATCAACGGCATCCCAAAGAAGCATCCGATTCTCCCGGCAGGTCGAATGCCATTCTTATGCCCGCTTAACATCATCACAAACACGAGGCCAAGGTAGCTCATCACTGCCGGAAGACTCACACTGCTGCCGGAATGTCGGCAGTCTCGCCTAGACCTGATGACCGTGGCAGAACTCAACCCTCTGTAGAATCACGGGCTTCCGGGATTCCTCCGAGTTGGTCTGGAAAATGCGTACCAATTGGCACTCGTCTCATAGAACTCAGGAGAGCCTTGACCATGTCGAAAGCGGAAGGGCACGGGAACGGAGTTATTGTCACAGATAAATTGGCAATTTCTCAGTAACCTTGCAGCCATGCTTCCCGGTGAGACATCCGATGCAAGAAGAGCCGCGAAAAAACAAATCCAGCAGTTGGCAGGAGCGATCATAGACCACGGGCAAATGCTCTCCCGGCTGCATTCGCATCAGTTGGTCGGTTTGGAGGAGAGAGAACTCGCCTTCCGCTTCAGAGAAAACAACTCACAACATTGTCTCGGCGCTAGTTGTGCTGGAAAAGGAGGGTCGGGCTAGTCGTACTAGGCTTGCCGGATATTGGACATTGCGCGTGGGGCGCCAGAATAACAACAATAACAACGAAGGAGGCGTTCACCAACCATGAAGACCAACGAAGGGTCTAAGCATGAAGAACAGTTGCCTCACTCGTATAACCCAAGTCGGAAGAAGCACTACGAGGCCCCAAAAATTACGATCCTAAAATTGCATCGGGCGAAAGCTCAACTGGTTGCGAGAGCCCTGGCAGGAGATCGCGATGCCGAAGACCTGCTAGAGCTCGCGTCTAAGAATCATCCCAACTGGTGTGTTTGATACTCTCGGCGAACGGCCACCGACAATCTGGCGGCCACACGAACGCAGCCTTAGGCTTGCTTGGAACTATTGCACTCTTCGGACAAATTCGGCTACACCCCCGACCAGCACGGAACAGAGTCGGCCTGTTTGTTACGTTTGTACACTCCGTGCCACCGTCTGAACCGCTTCGAAAAAGTCTGCAAGATCGCCCAGACGGAATTCGGGTTGCAGTCTCACATCATTTTCCGATATGACCAGACTTCGGGAACTCCGGACTGGAGGAATCACAAAGAAATCTTTTATGGCATCATTTCTATCATTGAGGCGCGCTACGAGCGCGATTTGTCGACGTTCACCAGGCACAGGCTTCACTAACCACCGAGGCTCCCCCTTGTATTCAAACAGACGCCCTACAATCACGCTCACGAGCCTACCGGTTCGAAGACGGAGCCGGGTATGGCGCGTTGGGCTCATATTGATTGTCACGCGGCCCCGCGAGAGCGCCGCTATCTGGCTCAGCAGATTGCTTCGGATAGACTGTACCCGACGTTTCTGTTCTTGTCCCTGTTCATTCCAAATGCCGTTGTATCCCGATAGTCGATACGCATTAACGAGTGATCCGAACCGCGCCCTGTAGGTCTGAGGACAGGGAACGTTAGGTGTTGCCCTGATCAGGGCTTCTGAGATCCTTCCCTCCTTGGCAATAATCATTTTCAAGCTCTCAAGGAGTTCCGTGTCAGACCTGTTTCGAGGCCAGAGACCGATGAGCGCCTGAGCTCGTGCAAAGGTTCCCGTGTCGATTAAGGGCTCAAAGGCTCTTGGGACAATTGTCCATTCCGATCTCGGAAGAATCACAGTCGGTGAATAGAGCTTTTGGCTCGACCGGCCATAAACATTGCAGCCCGTATACCTAGGGTGTGTCAGGATGGTTTGGACGGCGCGCGCGTTCCAGGGTGCGTCGCCAAGATACGCAATGCGCTTCCGGTTCAGTTTTCTAGCAATGGCAGTGAAGTTCATTTCTTGCCTCACAAACATCTGATAGATGTCCCTGACGCAACGCACTTGATCGGGAAGACCTCGGACCTGAATAACGCGGTCAGCTGCGATGCTCTTTCGTTCTCCGGCACGCAAGATTTGTTTCGGGGTTCCGTCCTCAGAGACCAACAGCCGTCTCAAGCCATATCCCGCCGGACCACCCTGTCGATATCCCAGTTGAGCCAATCTTTTCTGGCCAGCGAACACCTTACATCCCAGTTCTCGACTGTATTCAGCCGCCATCACTCTCTTCAGTGACTTCAGAATGACGCTGGGCATCGAATTATCGTTTGAAAAGCTTTCGGCACAATAATGAATTGGGATGCCGGCGGATTTGCAGAGAAACTCGTAGTATGCGGCCTCGTCGCAATCCTGAAAGCGCCCCCAGCGGCTTACGTCATATACGAGAATTGCTTTGTAGGTCGCAACACGCTTTACAACATCCTGAATCAGTTGTTGAAGACCCTCCCGCCTCCGAAAAACAACCCCTGTTCTTGCCGCATCTGAGTATGTTCGAATAATCGAAAAGCCATGGTTGTCGGCATATTTCTCGATTGCGGACGACTGATTTTCAAGTGAATATCGTTGGTGTTCAGTGGACATCCGTACATATTGAGACGCAGGCACACGTGCGTTGGAAGCCATATCGGTTCTCCTGAAGACATTGCCAGGGTGAGTTGCCGGACTCTTCGCAAGGATACGTCGGCGGGCTTGGCCCTGCAGCATAGGGCCCTGATAATTGCGGCGCTCGCCAGCCCTTGATAATTTTGTCTTGGAGGTTCTATGGAAGCAAAGCCCTTGGTTCCCGCAGCGCAATATGTACGCATGTCCACTGAGGACCAACAGTATTCCATCGCCAATCAAGAGGCCGCGATTCAGAAGTACGCAACAACCCGTGGCTACGTCGTGATATCAACCTATGCAGACGCGGGAAAGAGCGGGATCGAGATCAAACATCGAAAGGGACTCCGACGACTACTTTCTGATGTGATGAGTGGCCACGCTCAATACAAAGCGATTCTTGTTTATGACGTAAGCCGCTGGGGACGGTTTCAAGACGTTGATGAAGCTGTCCACTATGAGTTTCTTTGTAAGAGTGCGGGTATACCCGTGCTTTACTGCGGAGAGCAATTCGACAACGATGGATCGCTGGCTAGTTCCATGATGAAGGCCCTGAAGAGAACGATGGCCGCCGAATATAGCCGTGAATTAGGAACTAAGGTCTCAGCCGGGCAGCGCCGCGTCGCGGCCCTCGGATTTCGAGTTGTCGGAGCAGCCGGATTTGGATTGCGGCGGATGATTGTGTCTTCAGATGGACGTAGGAGGCTCCTCCTGAAAGATGGCGAGCGAAAAGCGATCACGACGGATCGAACCACCCTTGTCCTTGGCCCCAAGAAAGAAGTTGCGTGCGTCCGAACAATATTCGAACTGGCAAACTTGCGAAAGACTCCGAGGGAGATCGCGAAGGAACTGAATGTGAATCACAGGCAGGCCTCTCCCGAACGACGTTGGGATCGTGCATCTGTTTATCGCATCCTGACGAATGAAAAATACGCTGGGTGCAATACATACGGAAAAACGACACAAGAGCTTTGTTCACGCAGCCGAGTAGTTGAACGCCATCTTTGGATTACAAATCCTGAGGCATTTGTCCCGGTTGTAAGCCGGGACCTGTTTGATCGCGTTCAGAGGCTCATCAAAAAGAGAGGTGCGCACCCCGAGAGAACAGATGCGTACTTTATCCAAGGAATGAAAAGGGTGTTGGCTCGTGAAGGAAAACTAACTAAAAGAATATTGGAAAGAAAGTTTACATTCAGCCATACATACTACAAGCGGTTTGGTTCCGTCATGGGAGCCTATGAATTGGCCGGATTTCTCCCGCCATCTCGAACGGTAAAGTTAATCGACACGCAGAGGCAGGTAAAGTTTCTCAGGGCCGACTTGTACACTCGACTGAAACAACTGTTCTCCGACCGCATTAGGTTCATCAGCCTACCCGGACAGCAGTTTCGGCAAATCGTGGAGATAGATGGCCACTTTCGTGTTGCTATTTACCTCTGCCGGGCAGTCAATAACACAAGCGCCGGAGAACCCGGCTGGCTCCTACGTGTCCGTCCTTTGGAGAAGGACTTTCCGGCTCTGATTTGTACGGTGGATCAATCCTTTTCTAAATTGCTGAACTTCTACCTCGTTTCCCCACTTGCCGACACCCTCAAGTATCGGGTGCTTCGGGAGAATCAACCTGGGTTGTCGGGCGGATCGAAGCTCGGAAAGTTGGATGACTTTTGCGACGTTGCAAGAGAGGTTGCGGCATCCCAGTCTGAAAGCGTGCGCTATACCTCCGTCGACGACATCCTAATAGCGGGCGACACTGGGATGATCGTACTAGACAAGAAAGAAATAATGCTTGGGCCCGTTGGTTCAGCAATTTTTAGTATGCTGGCATTAAACGCAGGGCAGGCTGTTTCGCGAGATCGACTGGGACAAGTGTCTCAAACACTTCTCGATCCTCACAATCTCAATGCACATATAAGCAAATTGCGCGTCAAGCTGGGCATGGAGGGGAAACGCATCCAGACTATTCCGGGAGAGGGTTACATGTATGTCTCACCTGAGAAGGCGCCGGACGGTAGCTCTACACTCGTTTCACAATGGCATATATAGGAGTGCATGACCAATCTCCCCAACCGAGGACGGGATTGGTGCGCGTGCCGCACCGCTCTCAGCACGGAGGACCAGTCTCGACCCATCAGGACTTCATAAAACGATCGCAGCGATGCTTTTCCTTGCGCCTTGGAGGTCTCATGGAAACAAAGCCGTTAGTTCCCGCAGCGCAGTACCTCCGCGTGTCCACTGAACGTCAAGAATATTCGCTCGATTTTCAAGGTGCCGGAATTTCCAGTTACGCCGGGCACAACGGCTTCGTGATCGTCGAGACATACCGCGATGAGGCGAAAAGCGGTTTGGTAATAAAACACAGGGCTGGTTTATCACGACTACTCCAAGATGTGGTCACGGGAAAACACTGCTACCGGGCAATTCTTGTCTATGACGTGAGCCGTTGGGGACGCTTTCAAGATCCAGACGAGGCGGCGCACTACGAATTCTTGTGCAAGGCTGCCGGAGTGCCAGTTCACTACTGCGCAGAACACTTTTCTAATGACGCATATCTACCCAACCTCATCTTAAAGGCGCTGAAGCGCGTAATGGCAGGTGAGTACAGCCGAGAACTGTCCGAGAAAGTCTTTGCTGGTATGACGCGGGTTGCCAAGCAGGGTTTCCGACCGGGTGGACAGCCTGGTTACGGTTTCCGAAGGGTGCTTCTTTCTTCTGAAGGCGTTCCCAAGGGTCAGCTTGTCGTCGGCGAGAGAAAGAGCATTACGAACGAGCGCGTTGTCTTGGTGCTTGGACCCGGAATAGAAGTGAGTTGTGTACGTGAAATCTATCGGATGTTCATCTCGCAAGGACTTTCAATGCAAAGTATTGCGGATGAACTGAACCGGCAAGCAGTTCCTTTCCAAGGTGCAAGGAGATGGAAGGATCACTCCGTGAGGAGAATCCTAACCAATCCAAAATACAAAGGAACCGCCATTTATAACCGCACCACTGCAAGGCTGAGAGCACCGCAGAGACCGACACCTGAATACGAGTGGATTGTAGTCCCAGACGCCATTCCGTCGATCGTAGACGCCAGGACGTTTGAAGCAGCTCAACAAGTTTTTCGCGAAAAGCACTGGAATCTTTCCAACGAGCAAGTCTTGGAGCCGCTCAGGCGCGTGCTGAAGACTAAAGGCGAGCTAACTTATACTCTCATTCGCAGCGAGCCACACACTTTGAGCGCGGATGGCTATAGAAGGCGTTTTGGAACGCTGACAGCGGCCTTCAGGCTCGCGGGTTACAACTCCCCTCGAATACGAATCGCTCAGCGTAGAAAGACACTCCAAACATTACGCAAGGAGCTCATGGATCGGTTGGTGAACATGTTCCCGGGTGAGGTTTCGATCCTTTCTAGAGGACCGATCCGCAAAGACTGCTTACGGCTGAAGAACGGAACTAGAGTAGGCGTGCGTGTGTGTCGGTCCAAGACTATGGTCATTCAAGGCCAGGTGTGGATAATGCGGCCGCCTGGACTTGATAAGCGGCTAGTGTCCCTGGTGGCAGGAATGAATGCCGACAATACGGCACTAGAGCTTTTCTACGTGCTTCCTCCGATTGCAAATCGCTGCCAAGTAAACGTGTCTCTCAACCACAAATGGCTGAAGAGCGGCTTGCGGCTTTCAAACTTGAGTTCTTTTTGTGAAGTCGTGCGTTCAATTCTGCTTCAGTGCAAGGGGAAGGCCTGTATTCCGATGTCAAGGCCCAAAGGATGGCTGTCCCAGCAAGCAAGAGCGAACATCGCAACTGCGCAACGCATACGTTGGGAAAGGTGGAGAGTGCGAAAACGCC
>Ga0185299_10006542_pt1 | contig 12357 bp, 11 predicted proteins | sample PaiPotPPA55metaG_FD_128002 | JGI IMG/M metagenome (GOLD analysis project Ga0185299, IMG submission 128002) | Iron sulfur acid spring bacterial and archeal communities from Banff, Canada, to study Microbial Dark Matter (Phase II) - Paint Pots PPA... ...
CGCCATCCAGACATCCGAGACTGCCAGTCCGAATAGCAATCCACAATTGTCATCCCGAGCAAAGCGAGGGACCTAGGTTTCGGCCTGTGGCATCCCTGCCTCGGCCAACACGGGACTCCATTGACTTGCCCCCGTGCCCCAACTAACATTCCCGTCGTATATCGATCATGCCCCTGACCATCGACACCCGCGAGGTCTCCCACGTTACCATCCTCGACATCCACGGCCGCATCATCCTCGGCCCCGAGATCGGCACCCTCCGCACCGCCGTCCATGAACTGGTAGCCCAGGGGAAAAAGAAAATCATCCTTAACCTCGCCGATGTCGACTACATCGACAGCTCCGGCGTCGGAGAACTCGTCGCCTGTTTCACCACCGTCCGCAACGCCGGAGGCGAACTCAAGCTCCTCAATCTAACCCAAAAAGTCCACGACGTGCTCCACGTCACCAAGCTCTACACCGTCTTCGACATCAAAGACGACGAATTCACCGCCGTAAAGTCCTTTGACTACTTCTTCGCCAAGTGACCGCGTTTTGCGGGCGTCTGAGCCCGCAGCGGTCATCCTGAGCTTCTTCGCGAAGTATCTCAAGCCGAGCAGCATGTGTGGAGCTGCCACTCCTGCTCGCTGCCTTTGACTCTTCGTTGTCCTCGCTGAACCCTTCTCAACACGCTCCCCAGCCCTCAATTTCTAGAGTACTATTCCGAAAGGAATTCCCCATGGGCCGCAAATGCGGGGACGGGATCAGCTCATGGATCGCACCACAGACAGTCGCACCCTACAACAAAGAACCGCCAGAGAATTAATCTGGACCTCCAACCATTCTTTCCATGGATGGACCTGCTCCCACTGCGAATGGAACTCCGCGCTCCCCACGCTGCTCACTGATCCCGAAGCGAGGACAGCGTTCGACCGCCTGGCGGCGGGAAAATTCCGCGATCACAAATGCGCCGACCACCTCGCGCGCCTCAGTTCCGCGGATGACGCGGACAGCTTCACTCCCCGCATCCGCAAGCTGGTCACGCAAGGTTTCAAGCCTAAAGACGCCGTCGAACTCTTCCTGCAGGAAATAGCCCTCGAATACCGCAATCAACCCAAAGTCCAGGCCCAAGCCAAAGCCGACGCCGAAGATTTCCTCCGCCGCGTCCGCGCCGGCCTGATCTGACCTTCCGCTGTGCTGAGATTTCTCCCGCAGTCGAAGGATCCCTACTCACTGGGCGGTCCCTATAGAGAAGAGAGGATCGTTCTCTACCTGAGGATGACGGGAGTGGAAACCATGCCGTCGTGTACCTCACCAGATCGCGCTCACCGGCGCACCCAGCCGCGAAGCGGCGAAAGAATGCAGCCCACGGCGCAAGCCGTGGGTACAACCGTAATGAAACCATCAAGCCCCGAAGGGGCGAAAGAGAATTCTTTTACGGGAGACGTCCCTATCAAAGCAAACGTCTCACTCCTCAATCCCCATCTCCCGCAAAATATAAGCATAATCAAACGCCGCCTCATGCAGCCGGTCATATCTCCCCGACGCCCCGCCATGTCCCGCCGGACTCAGATTGGTTTTCAAAATCAAAGTGTTATGATCCGTCCGTGAAGCCCGCATCTTCGCCACATATTTCGCCGGCTCCCAATACATCACCTGGCTGTCGTTGAACGAAGTCTTCACCAGCATGTCCGGGTAATTTTTCGCCTCCACATTGTCATATGGCGAATAAGTAACCATGTAATCGAACGCCGCCTTCTGCTTCGGATTCCCCCACTCCTCAAACTCTCCCACCGTCAGCGGCAGCGACTCATCCAGCATAGTATTCATCACATCGACAAACGGCACTCCCACCACCGCCGCCTTAAATAAATCCGGACGCATATTCAAAACCGCTCCCATCAACAGCCCGCCCGCGCTGCGCCCCTCAATCACCAGCCGATCCTTCGATCCATATCCGTGTCCCACCAGATACTCCGCGCAGGAAATGAAATCGGTAAACGTAGTCTTCTTGTTCATCATCCGTCCCGCATCGTGCCACGCCTTCCCCATCTCGCCCCCGCCGCGGATGTGCGCCACCGCCACCGTCACTCCCCGATCCACCAGGCTGAAATGATTCGGATTGAACCCCGAGTCGATTGAGACCCCATACGACCCGTACCCATACAAATACAGCGCCTCTTTCCCATCCAACTTCGCATCTTTGCGATGCACCACCGAGATGGGAATCTTCACTCCATCCCCCGCCGGGGCGTAAATCTGCTCGACCACATATTTCGTGCGGTCATACCCTCCCGGCACTTCTTTTTGCTTCAACAGCGTTGACGTACCTCTCTCCATGTCATACGCAAATACCGACGCCGGCGTAATCGGCGATTCATACCCATACCGAAACTCCGCAGTGTCATACACCCGGTTCACATAAGGCCGGCTCGCGTAGGCCGGCTCCGGAAACGATATCCGATGCGACCCGCCACTTCGCAAATCCGTGACGTGAAGTTGCGGCAATCCATGCTCCCGCTCCACTAACACATAAAAATTCTTAAACATCTCCACATGATTCAGCATGACGTTGGGATCATGCGCCACCACTTCTTTCCAGTTCTTGCTCGAAGCATCTCCCACCGGAGCCTTCACCAGCCGAAAATTCCGCCCGGTGTCATTCACCCGAATATAGAAAAACTCTCCATTATGCTCGGGATAGTACTGAACATCCTGCTTGCGCGGCTCCATCACTCTGAACTCCGCCAGCGGCCGATCCGCCGGAATATACCGCGCCTCGCTCGTGGTATGACTCCCTGAAATTAAAAAGATGTAGGCCTCGCTCCGCGACTTGACCGCATCCACCTCGAAGCGCTCATCCTTCTCCTCATACACCAGCGCATCTTCGCCCGCCGTCCCCACGGCATGCCGATACAACCGGTACTGCCGCTTCGACACCCCATCTTCCTGCGTATAAAAAATAGTCTTGTTATCGTTGGCCCACACCACCGAACCAACTCGCTCCGCATGGTCGACCAGCGTTTTCCCTGTCCGCAAATCCTTCACCGCCAGCGTAAACTGCCGGAACCCGGTATTGTCATACGAATAAGCCAGCAGATTCCCGTCCGGACTCACCGCATATTCACTCACCGTCATGAATGCCAGCCCCTTGGCCATCTCATTCACATCCAGCACAACTTCCTCCGCCGCGTCCATGCCGCCTTTCCGCCGGCAGCGAATCGGATACTGCTTCCCCGCCTCCGTCCGCGTGTAATAAAAATAATCCCCCTCGCGGTAAGGAACCTCCACATCCGTCTCCTTGATCCTCCCCAGCATCTCGCCATACAACTTCTTCTGAAACTCCTCGGTCGGCTTCATCACCGCATCCGTATAAGCATTCTCCCGCTCCAGATAAGCCCGCACCTCCGGATTCGGTTTCTCCCGCAGCCAGAAATAATCGTCCGCCATCTTGTGCCCATTGACCTCGGTGATATGCGGAACCTTCTTCGCCACCGGCGGCGCCGGCAATGTCCCCGTATCCGCCCCCGTCAGCCCAATCACCGACCCCACCACCAACCCGCCCACTTGTACATGTCGCATAATTCTCTGATTCATAATTCTCCCCAAAAGTGCGAATTAAATTTCCCGGCCTCAAATTCCCGCAGCAAAGTATACCCCGTCGTCCCAGCGTTGTTCGGTTGTGTGGCGCGGGCACTTTTGCCCGCGAGATTTTCAGGGACTACTGGCAAGCGGGCAAAAGTGCCCGCGCCACACAGGGAATCCAAGCTCCTATTTGACGCCCCCGCGCCCATCCCCTAAACTTCAATCGAGCGCGAAGGGCGCCTCCAGTCCGCGGAAAGGGCCGTGCCCACCTGAACTACAATTTCGCACCACGAATCTTCTTTCAGCCTGACTTCGTGCGGACTCCAGGCAGCCGTGAAAGGAGCTTCGCATGTTTCCCCATCCCCACGACGCACTCCCCCTCCCGCCCCACCCCAATCTTGAGCACTATAAAAAACGCGCCAAGGATTTAGTCAAAGCCTGCCATTCCTCCAACCCCGCCGCCATTCGCGACTGGGCCTCCCGCTGGGTCGATTCTCTTGTCCGCCTCGCCGACCTCACCCTTACTCCCCAACTCCCCGTCCGCATCGACCACTGGACCGATCAACTCGAAAAATTCGCGCGCCAAGAATTATCCGAGACCTGCACTCTCACCGCCGCCCAATTCATCATCGCCCGCGCCCATGGATTCGAGAGCTGGCCCCAGTTGGCGAACCATTTCAAAGCCATCACCCGCACCGATTCTCCGATCAACCACTTCGAACTCGCAGCCGACGCCATCGTCACCGGCGACCTCGCCACACTGGAAAAATTGCTGCGCCAAAATCCCGGCTTGATTCGCACCCGTTCCACGCGCCGCCATCACGCCACCCTTCTGCACTACATCTCCGCCAACGGCGTCGAAGGCTACCGCCAGAAAACTCCGGGCAACATCGTGCCGATAGCCCAACTTCTTCTCCAATCCGGCGCCGCTGTCAACGCCTCGGCGGACATCTACAGCGGATCCACAACGCTGGACCTGGTCGCAACCAGCCTCCATCCCGAGCGCGCCGGCGTTCAAAACGCGCTGATGCAACTTCTGCTCGATCACGGGGCGATGGTTAATGCCCCCAACCCCCCAGCCGGACAAATCCTCACCGCTTGCCTCGCCAACGGCCGCTTCCACGCCGCCGAATTTCTCGCCCAACACGGCGCAAAATTAAACCTCGAAGCCGCCGCCGGCCTGGGCCGCCTCGACGTAGTCAAACGTTTCTTCGAGGAAAATAACCGTGAGAATGGCGATCCGAACCCGTCCCCGACAAAAGCGCAAACCGAACGCGCTCTCCTCTGGTCCTGCGAGTACGGTCAAAACGCCGTAGCCGAATTTCTCCTCCAATCCGGCGTCCCGCCCGAAACCCAGGCCGACACCGGCCAAACCGCCCTTCACTGGGCAGTCATCGGCGGGCACCTGGATACGATCAAGCTACTCCTTGATCATGACGCCCCGCTCGAAGCCAAAAATTCCTACGGTGCCACCGCCCTGGGACAAGCCCTCTGGTCCGCCCTACACGCCGACAATGGGATCGATTACCTCGCCGTTATCGAAACCCTTCTCCAAGCCGGCGCCCATACCGAAGACGGAACCCTTGCGTGGATCGCCCAGCAGCCCTCCTCATTACTCATCAAGCAACGCATCGCCAAAGTTCTCGAACGCCACGGTCTCAAGCCCTAGCCGTGAACCGCCGATAGATAAAGGTCAAGAAGGCGGCTCCATGTTCAGAGGGATGATGTTAAGACGAATGACGTTAAGACGGATGCACCGGTTCGCCCTGATCTTTTTTATCTGCACCGGAAGCTTGTGCGCCCAGGACCTGGCCGGAATCGTGGTTCACGGGTTCGTCAGCCAGGGTTTCCTGTTCAGCTCCGCCAACAACTACTTGTCCATGAAATCGAGCGACGGCAGCCCGCAGTGGACCGACGGCGCCGTGAGCATCTCCGATTCGCTGACCGATAACCTGCGAGTCGGTATCCAGTTGCACATGTATCAACTGGGAGAGTTTGGCGGCTCCAGCGTTCAGGTCGATTGGGCCTCAGGAGACTACAGAGTCAATGACCATTTTGGAATCCGCGCGGGCAAGGTGAAAACCGTCTGGGGCTTGTTCAATGATTCCCAGGATATAGACGCAGTCTTCCTCTGGATTCTCTTGCCACAAGGTTCTTACTCAATCGACCACAAGAGCTTCTACCTGTCGCACATCGGAGGAGACATTTACGGCGGCATCCCCCTCGGAAAGCGGGCCGGAACGCTCCACTATCTCGCCTACGCCGGACAGGCAACCATTGACTTGAATGACGGATATATCAAAACCTTCGCCCAACTCGGACTCGCGTTCTCGAACTCTCTGGGAGGCAAGACTTACGGCGCCGATCTACAGTGGGAAACACCCCTGAGAGGGCTGATCCTCGGGTCCAGCGGAAATTGGCTGGCCGCAGACGGAACCGCGCCTGCGGGAAGCTTCCATTCCCCGGCCTATCTAGTCCCCTCAATGTACGGCAAGTTCAACCGGGGAAAGCTCTACCTGGCGGGGGAATATGACCGGATACCGATCAATGCAATCATCACGGTCGGGACAACAGTGATTCCCTTTGTCGAGGATGCTAGGTCCTGGTTCGTCATGGGAAGTTATCGGCTGCGCAAGAATTTCCAGCTAGGGAGCTATTACAGCCACTACGTCGACAAGGGTTACGACACGACGCAGCCGGCAAATTACTCGAAAGACTGGGTCCTGACCGGACGTTACGACTTTAACGATTACTTTTGCTCCAAGATCGAGGGCCACTTTCTTCGTGGAACTGCACTGGGGTACTACAACGACACAAACCCAAATGGCCTGGCCCCAAATTCGAATATGTTGGCAGCCAAAATCGGTTTCACTTTCTAGCTCGTTTAAGCGTCTCGCGACATGGAACCATCAGGGCTGAAATACGAGTGTTGGAATATGAGTAAACCTTATTCCCTAATTCTGTTGTTGGGATCGCTGGGCTCGTGGTCTGGGGCCATGGCGCAGGATGTAGTAGTTGTGGCAAACCAGGGTGTGCATGTTTCGGAAATCACAGACGCCGATTTGCGCGCCATCTTCATGGGAACCAGGACCAGATTCGCCGACGGCTCCCATGCTGTGCCGGTCACGTTAAAGGGTGGACCGGCGCACGAAGTCTTTTTGAAGAAGCATCTCGGTGAAAGCCCTGAGGAATTCCGCGCGCAATGGCGCAAAGAAATATTCACCGGACAAGGTGCCATGCCCAAGGCTTTCGATTCCGAATCGGCCCTGATCGAATACGTCGCGTCAACTCCAGGCGCAATCGATACGTGAGCCGAACCTCCTCCCCAGACAGGGTCAAGTCTCTTGCCACTATCAGGTAATATTTTTTGGGATAATTCGGTAGTGCCTAAACAGTTTGGGCGCACCCCACTCCTGTACTCGACGTAGCGTTGATAGCCAACGCCGCTAATGCCAGCCGAAGAAGGTTGCATTCTCACGCGAGTGTTCGGGCAATTGAATAAGATAGTATGAACTGCGCCGTCACGCAGGAGCCTGCCGTTTCGGGGTGTCTGCCCGTTTATTCGGAGGAAACCCATGTTCATTGCAACTGCCAATCTAATTCTCCCGAGCACCACCACCGGATCTTTTCCGCGTCCACGTTGGTATGACGTGAGCATGTGGGGTCGCCCCCTTGATACCTGCATGCTGGACATTCGCTTCCGCGAGAAATTTCAGGATGCCCTGGCGGTGGTGATCAGCGACCAGGAGCGCGCTGGCCTCGATATCCTTTCCCACGGCGACTTCCACGTCGATGAAGACCTCGCCGGCCGCGCCTGGCACCACTATCCCCTCCAGCGCTGGTCCGGCTTCGAAGGAGATTACCTCCAACCCGAGGAAACCACAGCGCCCTGGCTGCACTATCCGCCGGGCACGCTGCTGAACGAAATCTACACGGGCTGGCGTTGGCCGCACGTCGTCGACAAAATTGAATATCGTCCCCTCGACTACCCCAAAGTGTGGCGCATCGCGCAGGCAAAGACGCGCAAGCCTCTCAAGTTCGGAACCTGCTGCTCGCAAGTGATGGCCCTCTTTCTGGACATCCACACCCCCAAATACAAAGACAAGCGGCAAGTAATCTGGGACATGGCCGAAGCCATGAACAAGGAGCTGTTGTTGCTCCGCGATGCGGGCTGCAGATGCATCCAGATCGAGGAGCCCACCTTCCATTTCATGGCCAACACCTATGGCAAGGACCACGAGGAAGTGAAGTTCATGGTTGACGCCTTTAATCGCGAAGTGCAAGGCCTGGACGACGTGGAATTGTGGATCCACACCTGTTGGGGAAATCCCAATATGCAGCGCGTCATGGAGAACACCAGCTATGCCAACTCCATCGAAATCTATTTGGAGCGCTGCCGCGGCGACGTCTGGACTCTCGAGATGAAAGACCGTAATCAGGCGGACCTTAACCTGTTCGAACCTTTTAAACACGATCTCAAGAAAAAAATCTGCATCGGCGCCGTCAGTCACCGCGCCCTGCAAGCCGACCGTCCTGAAGACGTGGCGGCGGAAATCCGCAAGGCGCTAAAATATATTCCGGCTGAAAAGTTAATTATCTCCAACGACTGCGGCTTCGGACGCCAGGGCTGCAATCGCGAGATCGCCTTTTACAAGGCGAGCGCCCTGGCACAAGGTTGCAATATCGTGCGCCGCGAACTCGGACTCCCGACTACCTACGTCCCCGCCGCCGACCCAAGACTTCAAATCGACGTCGTCCCCGGCCGCTAGTGGCCAATTCAACGAAAGCGATCGAGTCGACGGGATCTAACGCCTCGCGGTACAGGCATTCTGCCGATGCTTCGATCCGATAAATCTCCCGCATGAAACTCAAGGTGCTGTTTAGCGAAGATCCCGCATTTGTCATAACGAAAGCTGACAAGTTCCTTTCGTCGGAACCAGTTCTGCATAATCTGATTCTGTCGATTCTGCACTCCCGTCTCGCGCAGGGCGATCCAGGTCGGTATTGGATGGCATTGCACCGAGAGGAAACCGTCGGCGTGGTCGTTCAGTCACCTCTAGAATATCCAGCGACCCTGACACCCATGGGACCGCGAGCGGTAACGGTACTAGTGGATGCAATTGCGGAAGCCGGAGTGACTCTACCCGGTGTCAATGGGACGCGGCGACGGCAGCCAGCTTCGCTGGGCAATGGAGTGAACAATGTAACTCGGCAGCCGCACCGTTCCAGGGAACGCGTCTCTACGAACTCTTGGAACTGGGAGAAGTTCCCCGCGCCGAAGGTCGCTTACGACAAGCAGACCCGAGAGATCGCAGTTTGATGATTCTCTGGACCCGTGCGTTTCAGGATGAATTGGGGAGTCCGCAAACGACACCGAGCTTCGCGTTGACCGGGCGTTGGCTGCCAGACAGATCTGGTTGTGGGATCAAAAAGAAGAGACAGCTTCTATGGCTGTTAGCCGTGAACCGGCGCAAGACGCAGTTCGTTTGTCTGGGGTCTATACGCCACCCGAGAAGCGAAAGCCCGGCTACGCCATCCCGCGTCCGTTCTTCAGTCCGGGAGCGCTATTTCACCTTAACTAAGTACGACGTGTGGTGAAAATCGTTGTCGTACCCGACAGCATAGAGACCCACATGATGAGTTCCCGGTTGGAGTGAGAAGCTCTTATCTACGAAGGACTGATTTGCTAACGAGTTGTAAGTCTCGCTGAGCTTGTGACCGTCAACCCAGATTTCGATTTTCCGAATTGGAGTGAAGGAAGTCGCCGCCAAGCTGAATTTCACCGGAATGGTCACGCTTGAGCCATTGGTTGGAGAGCACACATGAATGCCGGTGCGCGTGGGGGGCGTGCACTGAGGGAAATTTCCATTAGAAGTATTCAGCAGAAGGTCGATGGTGTAGTCGGGAGTCTGACCTGATCCGTCGGACATTGCGACATCAGGTTTGCGGTCGCGGTTGTAATCGCCCACCAGCGCCCCTCCAGCCGCACCCGCCGAATAGTCTCCATAGGCATAAAGAACAGTGGGTTCGAAGGTTCCGTTCGCCTGACCAAGGTTGTAGCCAATCTGACTGACATTGGAACCCGACTGAACTGCGGAGTAAATAATGTCGTTCAGGCCATCCCCGTTGAGATCCGCGACGGCGACGTATGTACCGTAGTTCGGCCAATCCATATCGGGGCTGATACCTGCGGGAATCGAATTAGTAGAAAATTTTCTGCTGTAGGTTCCGTAAGCCACAAGCACCCAGGGATTGGATTGATCTCCGCCGGGACCGAGTAGGTCAGAGCGTCCGTCTTTGTTAAGGTCGTAGGTGGAAAGACGGCCGACATAGCTTTGGCTGGCAGGTAAATTCGTGATCACAGAAGCGAACGAGCCACTTCCGTTGCCAAACAATCCATAAAGTCTGAGAATGCAGCGTCCGCTTGGATCGCAAACATCCTGGCGGATCACCAGGTCCGCGTTGTCATCGCCGTCGAAGTCTCCGGTCAACATGTCTTCGAAGGAACCTGTTGCATTAAAAACCTGTCCGGGCGGCAGAAAAGTGCCGTCGCCATTTCCCTTGGCCAACCAAACGGTTCCGAGCCCAGCTCCCAAGGCCAAATCCAACTTGCCGTCATGATTGAAATCTGAAGTTGCGGCGAACTCCATGCTTGCGGGAGTTGGGACTTTAGAAAACGGGAGCTTCAGAGTGCCGTTTCCTTCCCCGAGAAAGACTTCGTAGCCAGGGCCTGTCGATGTGCCGCTGCCGTCGATGATCACAATCAAATCGCCATTCCCATCCCGATTGAAGTCGCCAACGACCATGGTGCTATAGGGCTCGTTGTTCAACGTGTGGTACATCACTGGCTGTTGATAGGTGCCGTTGGCATTGGACAGAATAACTTCGAAGTTGCCGAAGCCCGAGGCAGTTCCGATGAAATCGGGGATGCCGTCGTTGTTGAGATCGATCTGAAGGTTTCTGAAATGACCGTTATAAACGTCGTGGGTGAAACTCACAGAGGGTTGCGCAGAAGCGACAGCAACCAAGATGAGGGTACAAGCCAAAAGGTACAAGCAGATATTGCGGCGCATAAGTTTGAATTATGCAATTCGCCGGGGCCACTCAGAATAGGCAGGATCGCGTAGGATTGGCGGGAAAATGCCTCAACCCGCCGTTCCAAACCGGCTGACCTTCCCATCCACCGCAACCGCCACATACCTCTGCGTCAACAAATCGCGAAACTGCACGACCCGATGTCCGTCTCGCGCCAACTTGCCCCACTGGCTCGACTTCTCCGGATTCTGCTCAATCGCCTGATATTCCTTTCCTCCCATCAGAAACCGCGTAGTTCGAAGCCGCTGCGATCCCGTCCGTGTCACGCGCGAAGCGCGACCCTCGACGACGACCTGCACGCCAGCCATCATCTGCTCCGCCACCGATGTCAAAACTGCTTGATCCAGCAAGTCTTCCTCACAGCCGCCCGTACTCAGCCTTCACGGCTCTGTGCTCCAGCGCGCCAATGTGCTCCTGATACCGGGCCCCGCACCCGATACTGCGCCGGAGGCGCACCCGATACTGCGCCGGAGGCGCATCCGATACCGCGCCGGAGGCGCATTCCGAAAATAGCCCGGCGTTTCAACGCCGGGACGGGCCAACCAAGACGGAAACCGTCCCGTAGGGACGACTGAACCGCACCCCGAACCACCGGAATAAACATCCTCCACCTAAGAGAGCCGATAGTATTCCACTTTGGCGCCAGGTCGAGAAAATCGCGGTCCCATTGTCGTGGAAACACTGTTCGTCACTCCACCGGATAACCATCGTGATACCACTCAACAACAAAGGCGACGGAGGTGGGATCTGCGTCCCGCCTAAACCCAGCCCTCCGGAGAACCACATTAGTAAAGGGCCGTCGCTCGCAGACGATCATTCCTTCCCACTCACCCAAATTTCGCCAGAAGCCGTTCCACTTGCGACTTCCTGTAACGCTCTTGATTCCCCAACGTCAAGCGTGAAACGAAATGGCGGCCGCAAGGCCGCCCACCCGGACGAGCTCGGAGCGAGAAGCTAGTGGCTAGTAGCTGTCTTCCCCCTCAACCCTCTCCACCACCCGCTCATAATCATCCACCGTGTGACACTCCAATGATACCGCCCGCGACTTGGCCTATGAGTGCTAGGCAATGTTGCAGTCTGTGTGCTCCTTTCCATGGCCGGACGGGTACCGTTCACGGGATGCTATACGATATTGAGGAGGGCGCGCCCCACATGTTGTATCGACTCCAGAGACACGCGTTGCCGATCAAAGCGCATTTTCGAACCTCTCTTGTTCTTGCCTACGCAGTTCCCGCGCCAGTATTACGACCATTGCTTCCCGCAGGGCTGACTTTGGATACGTACGGCAACTTTGGTTTCTTGGCCATTGCGTTGGTTGAAACGCGAGATCTTCGACCTTCCTTCGTCCCGGCTCGACTTGGGATGAGTTTCTTTCTTTCTGGATATCGGATTTTCACGCGATATCAAACAATTGCAGGGCGGACTTTGCGGGGTTTACGCATACTCAGAAGCGACACAAACCGCTTCTCAATGCAGATGTTTGGAAATCTCCTCACCCACTACCATTACGAGCGCTCCCAATTCCGTGTGCGCTCGAATGACCAGAGGTACGAAGTCGAGGTAACCACGCCGGACGGGCGAGCGGATCTTCACGTTGAGGCGGACCTGTCCACTCAAGCCCTTACCCTTCCCCCCGGATCGCCGTTTGCCGATCTCAAAGAAGCGCGTAAATTCGCGGGACCTCTCCCCTTCACTTTC
>Ga0185299_10006544_pt1 | contig 12357 bp, 8 predicted proteins | sample PaiPotPPA55metaG_FD_128002 | JGI IMG/M metagenome (GOLD analysis project Ga0185299, IMG submission 128002) | Iron sulfur acid spring bacterial and archeal communities from Banff, Canada, to study Microbial Dark Matter (Phase II) - Paint Pots PPA... ...
GTCGTCCATGAGTACGCAATCCGCAGTCGCTGTCGACAAAATGATTTTCCGAAAAACGAATGTCCACACCGGGCGTCATGTTGCCGTGACTCCGGCAAACAGCACGATGCGCCATCTTTCCTATGGGCGCACAATTTTGAACTCGTCCAAACCGCAAGTTTCTTTTTCCAACGGCGAACAGGAGACTGGTCTAATCTGCCTTTCAGGAAATGGCGTGGTGAAGACCGCAGGTAATGAATTCGACTTGGGGCAATTCGACGCCATCTATATCCCTCGCGGTTCCACCATCGAAGTCGCGACGAAAACCTCCGTCGATTTCGCGGAGTTCTCGGCGGACGTCAAAGGGAAGTATCCTTTGAAAGTTGTTCCCTACACAGATGTGTCCGAGGATCCCGCGATGAAGTTCGCTACCGGCAGCCCAGGATCGCGGCGCGAATCGAGCGTGCTGATTGCCAATAACGTTGAAGCGGGCCGCCTTCTGGCGGGTTTCACATTTTCCGAGCCGGGAAACTGGACCAGTTGGCCTCCCCACGAGCACGCCAAGATGCTGGAAGAAATGTACGTGTACTTTGACATGCCGGAGCCAGCATATGGCCTTCAGCTGGTTTACAACGACACGCAGTATCCGGAATTGGTGACCCCTGTGCGCGACGGAGACGCGGTGTTGATGCCCAGCGGCTATCATCCGAACATTTCCGTGCCGGGTCACCGCATTGCCTTTCTCTGGGCCATGGCCGCGCATAAAGAAGTCGAAGACCGGCAGCTTGGTGTGGTAAACATCCAGCCTGGATTTCAACAAGGGAGTTCGGGGCTGGAAGCGGTCCGCAAGTAAGCCGCCGACTTTACCGGGGGAGTTGACGCCGGATCAGAATCCGATTGTGGAAGCGGGGCCCAACGTTCCCGGGCACGCTTCAGTCTATCGCCTACCGACTCACGCAGCGGTGGCATTCTCGCAGGCCGCTTCCGGTGGGTAATCTGCGGGCTGTTGTTACAGGGCGTGACCAAAAATTACATGGACCGGCAAGTCCTGCTGACATGGCCGAGTTGACCACGAATCGTGACCAGATTGGCGCCCGCCTGCAGCAATGCAGTCGCGCAGGATTGCTGCAGCCGTCTCCGGCCATAACGGAGACATGCGGGTCTTTCCCCCTTACCGTGGAGCGGGACTGCTATGCCACAAGCCGAGAAATTACCGCCGCATCTGTCACATGCTAATAGCTTGACATGGCGCGCAACATAGCTATATAAGTGAGCGCAGATAGATAAGTATGATTACGCCACGTCAAAAGCGTGCGCTACGTAGACCAGACACGAACTTAGGGGGGGACTGACAGCATGGCTCGTCGTGATTCAGCCTTGTGGGTGCTTGTGTTGGGGGTATTCCCACTTTTCATGGTGACGCCCGCCTGGACGCAGGGCACGGCGAGTTCTCAAAATAGCAACGCGGCCGAGGAGCCTGGAGGGCCGTCCCTTTACGAAATTGTCGTTACCGCGCAGCGTCGCTCGGAATCCCTCAAGGACGTGCCGATCTCCATTCAGGCCGTAACGAGTGATGAGATCTCCAAGCAGACTCTAATCGGTACGGAGGACTTGGCGTCATTCGTGCCTACGATAAATTTCTCGACGGGGAATGCCGCCGATGCGACAGCATTTTCCCTTCGCGGAGTGAGTTCCGTCGCGACGCAGAACGGCATACAGCCGAGCACCGCGATGGTACTCGACGGCGTGCCCTTTGCGAAACAGGAGGAGTTCGTCGCCGACCTCGTGGATATCGATCATATCGAGGTGCTAAACGGTCCCCAGGGGACGCTGTTCGGCAAGAACTCGACAGCCGGTGTGATTAACATCGTGTCAAAGCAGCCGGCACGGGATTTCGAGGCCGTTATTGATACCGAAGCGACCACTGACCGGGAAGACGCGGTGCGTGCTATGGTCAACGTACCGTTCAACGACGCTGTTCGCCTTCGCTTCAATGGCTTCTTTCGCGATCAACACCCGGTCGGGGTGAATCTGAGTGGGCTGGATTTCGCAGGAGCCGAGTCCTGGGGTGTGGAAACCAAGCTGGCGGTTGACCTGAGCGAGAGCGCCCGGTTTCTCCTCGACGCCGCCGAAACGCACATCAACAGCAGTTGGGGACAGCTCACTCTTATCGGCCCCAGTGCATTCGCGGCGCAGCAGGTGCCACTAGTTGGATCCGCAGCCATCGGTTATGGAAAAGCGGTCGTCAATACGGACTCACCCGCGATAGATGACGTGAATACGCGACGTGTCACAGCTACATTCAATTGGGCTCCATCCAATGACCTGAACTTCGTTTCGATCACTAATTACTCACATCTCGACGACCGGAGCATAATCGATTCCGACGGTACGCCGACCGGCGCCGATCTGGGCAGAGGGGAGGTTCTGCCGCAGAGCACCTACCCCTTCAAGGTCGTGAATGTGGGCCTCGACAATCGGAATCCGATCACTTACCGCGACTATTCCGAAGAGGCTCGGCTAAATTATATTGCCGGTCCCGTGAACGCTGTGGGCGGCATTTACTATCAAAACTACAAGGACTGGTACCAACTTGAATTACCGATTAACTTTGATGGCGCAGAGCTAGGCCTCATACCCGGTCAACGCTACTTCTACGCGCAGGTTCCGGACGCCAGCGTGTGGGATACGACTGCGTCAGCGTTCGGTGACGTGACTTACGCAGTTACCGATAAATTCAAACCTTTCGCCGGCGTCCGCTACACGTGGGAAAGAATCAGCGTCGACTACAAGGAAAATAACTTCCTTACGCCGTATTCCAACTACAACCCTGTCACCGGCGTCGTATCGGCCGCGCCGTACCTCGCGTTTGGTTCGGCTTCTACTCACCATGTCAACAACCTGTCCGGCCGTGCGGGGCTCGAATATCTGCCGACGTCGGGACTGAACTTCTATGCATCATTCGCCCGTGGCTACAAGGCGCCAGCCGCCAACGTGAGTCAGAACTTGCAGCCTGGCGCCGACCCCATCATCCAACCAGAGATAGCCACCGCTTACGAGGTGGGGGTCAAGGCGAGGCTGCTTGACGATCGATTTGCGTTGAACCTCGCTGTGTTCCATGAAGAGATCAGAGACATCCAGGAGGCGGTGCAGCCACCCAATAGCCAGACATTTAATGACACTCTCGCGAATGCCGGGACACTCACCACCAAGGGCGTCGAAGGCGATATTGAGGCTGCCGTGACGCGCGCGCTGAAGCTCAGCGCCGCATGGGCTTATGTGGATGCGAATTACGGAGGTAACTTCAGCGTCGCCTGCTCGTCTCTTCAAGTGAGTTCCGGTACATGCAACAACTCGCCGGCGCCCGGCCTAGAGAAGACCAATGGTCAACAGGCCGTCGGCGCTCCGCGGTGGAAATATAACTTTGCGGGACAGTACGATGATCGTGTTCCAGGTTACGACATGTCGTATTACGCCCTTGTCAGCTGGACCTGGTCGAGCTCTATTCAGTACCTTCTTGGCGATGATCCGCTCGGACGCGAACCGAGCCATGGCCTGTTGAGCGCGAGCGTCGGCTTGAAAGGGCCTAAGGACCGCTGGGAGTTGCAGTTCTTCGGCAAAAATCTCACCAACAAGTTTTATTACTCCAGCCGAATCGATATCCCCGTGATTGGTCAGCCCATAGGGTTTCTGCCTCGGGACTTTCAACGCTATGGTGGCGGTAGAGTCATCGTGCGCTTCTAGGCGGTTAGTAGTGACCAGGCCGGCCGAGCGGACACTCCGTCGCTGTGCTCTCGGATAGAAGGTGGGGAGAACTGATGTACAAGACCGTTATGATGTTGCGGCGGAATCCCGCGATGACGCGAGAAGAGTTCATTGATTACTACGAGACGAAGCACTCGAAGTTCATTGCGCACCTTCAAGGAGTGCGCAAGTATGTTCGGCGCTATGTGACGAAACCGGCCGATACCCACGGCGAACACCTCGACTTCGATGTGATCAAGGAGACGTGGTTCGACGACAAGGCGGCCGCCGAGGCCGCGTTCGCGCGCATTACCTCCCTCGGGGTTTGGGCTGACATCGTCAAGGACGAGGAGCGCCTCTTCGATAGGACTCACAAGGGCTGGGCCATCGGGGGCGTGATTGACATCGAGTACGAGACAGATCTGTTATCGCCCACCTTCGAGACAACCTACGAGGCCGCGAAAGCGAAGGGTAATAAGTAGCTGTTAGCGATCTCTTACCCCACATGAGGCGGGTGACCTTTGGGACACCCTCTGGCGATAGGAGTCCTCCCTGACCATGTTGGTTACAGCTGTTAAGCTCATGAGAGCCGTGCTCATCGGCGCATGCGCGTGGGGGGTTATTTCCCTGGCCCACGCCGAAACGGTTGTGGACGGGCGCGCCATCGCGGACGAGCGGCAGGGCGCCAACTGGCTGTCCTACGGCCGAACCTATTCGGAGGGTCATTACAGCCCGCTTAGCCACATCAATGCGGGCAACGTTCGGCAACTCGGACTGGCGTGGTCGCTCGAGCTGCCGGGCCAGCGGACACTCGAGGCGACTCCGCTCGCGGTCGATGGCGTATTGTATTTCTCCGGTTCCCACGGCAAGACCTTCGCGGTGGACGCGACGAGCGGGAGACAGCTGTGGGAATTCGATCCCGATGCAGTCCATCATTCGCCGCAGAAGTTGCGCATCAACATGGACGCGCATCGCGGCGTCGCTTATTGGCGCGGTAAAGTGTATGTGGGCCTCTTCGATGGCCGCCTGCTCGCGCTCGATGCCAAGACCGGCAAGACGGTGTGGAGTGTGCAGACCTTCGATGATGGGAGAGCCCGCAAGGGGATTTCGGGTGCGCCGCGCGTATTTGACGGCAAGGTGATCATTGGTCACGGCAACGCGGAATGGGGCACGCGCGGTTATGTGACCGCGTATGACGCCGCGACCGGTCGCCGGCGGTGGCGTTTCTACACCGTGCCCGGAGAGCCCAAGAAGGGTTTCGAGAACGCGGCGATGGCGATGGCCGCCAAGACCTGGAACGGTGCATGGTGGCACTGGGGCGGCGGCGGAACCGTGTGGGACAGCATGACCTACGATCCTGAGTTCAATCGTTTGTATCTCGCCACCGGCAATGGCGGCCCGGCGAATGCTGATGTCCGCAGTCCCGGCAAGGGCGACAATCTATTTGTAGCCTCGATTGTGGCCGTCAACGCCGATACCGGCGCCTATGTTTGGCACTACCAGGTGAATCCCCGCGATACGTGGGACTACGATTCGACGCAGCAGATGGTGCTCGCCGAGCTCACCATCGCGGGCAAGCCGCGTAAGGTGCTGATGCAGGCGTCAAAGAATGGCTTCTTCTATGAGATCGATCGAGCGAGCGGCAAGCTCATTTCGGCCGAGAAATTCGCCAAAGCCACGTGGGCCGAGCGCATCGATCTGATGACGGGCCGGCCTGTTGAGACGGCCGATGCCCGCTATAAGAACGGCCCGGTGGTGATCTGGCCGTCTGCTTTAGGGGCGCATAGTTTTCAGCCCATGTCCTTCAATTCCACCACGGGGCTGGTCTACATCCCGACCATGAAGTTGGGGATGCGTATTGGACCGGCTCAGAGCGACGATGATCTTCGGAACTTTCGAAACGACAAGCGTCGCTACTTTGTGATTTCTGGAGCTCAGATGCAAATGGGCATAATGGAATCCGATGACGGTACCGGCGGGCTCTTGGCTTGGGACCCGGTGACTCAAAAGAAGCGATGGGAAGTGCATTACACGGACAGTCTGTGGAATGGCGGTACATTGACGACGGCCGGCAATCTCGTGTTCCAGGGAACCGGACGCGGCCAATTCCTAGCTTATAACGCCAGCACGGGCGATAAGCTTTGGGACATCGATGCCGGCCTCGGCATCATCGCCGCGCCTGTCACCTATGAAGTCGATGGGGTCCAATATGTCTCGATCCTAGTTGGTTACGGCGGTGCTGCCGGGATGTTCGGTGACAAGCTGCTTGATTACGGCTGGCGATTCAACGAGCAGCCACGCCGTCTTCTCACCTTCGCCTTAGACAAGCACATGACTTTGCCGCCGAGCAGGCCTCCTCGTTTCGACGTACATGCTGTCGACGATCCGGAATTCGTTGTCAACTCGAGCGAGGCGAGCGAGGGTCTCAAGCTGTATGGCTCGACATGCGCATCCTGTCATGGGGCCGAACTGGGAAGCTCGATTGCGCCGGACTTGCGCGAGTCAACGTTGGCGATGAACTGGCAAGCGTTTAGAGCTGTGCTGCATGAGGGGCAGCTCGCGGCGGCGGGTATGCCGAAGTATGACGATCTCAGTGATGAAGATCTGCGCGCACTTTTCACGTACATCCGCCAGCGCGCTCGCGAAGCGGCCAGCCAGTGACGCCCGCGCCCCAACCCTGCCTCGAACTGCGCATGCACGCGATCAGCCTTTCTGGGCGTGTCTGCAGCAGACCCGTTTCCTAAAGCTTGCTGGCAATGCCGATGAGGCCACAAGCGGCCAGCAGCACTGCAAGTTTCGGAACCGAAAGAGTGTCGCCGAACCACAGGACTCCCAGCGCAATGCTGGCAAGAGGCATGGCGGTCGACATTAGCGGAATAAGCATGCTTAGGCTTACGCCGTTGTTCAGAAGCCTGGCCATCAAACCTAACCCGATGAGAAAACCGAGCGAGCCTATCAGCGTCGGAACCGGTCTGGTGAGACCTTGAGTCAACGGCAGCATGGCCATTCCCAGTACTTGGGCCGCCAAAGCGATCGTGAAAGTGATGATCAAGCCTACACTCGCTCCCGCCATTGATGCCTCGGCTTCTTTTCTGATGGGCATTATCCATTGTCCGTATCGGATATTCGGTCCGCAAACGCGATCGTCGTTCGCTTGCCGCGGGTCTCTAATAACACGAATGGCCAATCGTGTTGCTAAGCTCGTATTTTCATAAAGGTATATATCATATAATGTAGATATACAAGTTATTTAATATTATGAACTGGCCGACGGAGGGGATCAAGTCGGCGGTCGCGAGCCGCTTCCATGCGGTGGTGTTCTTCGGCGGGACATTACTCTTCTCTTACGGACCGGGCCCGGCTCACTGGCCGCGCTCAACTCTCCCGATCGCCGGAAATTGTTCAGCTGCTCGCTCGGTCCAATGCTTCGACTTCGGCAACGCTGAGCTTGAGTTCCGTAGCCTCGATGAGACTGCGGAGTTGGGCCGAGCTCGTGGCGCTCGCAATCGGAGCGGTGACGCCGGGTCGGGCCATCAGCCAGGCCAGCGCCGCCGAGGCGGGCGTGCTTTCATGGGACTTCGCCACCTCGTCCAGCGCGCGCAGAATGCCATCGCCTCGGGGCGTGAGATACCGTTCCACGATCCGCGCGCGGGCCTTACCTTGGGTGTCGCCCGATGATCGGTACTTGCCCGTCAGGAATCCGCTGGCGAGGGAAGAGTACGGAATGACCCCGAGATTGTTTCCTGTGCAGACGCTCTGGAGGTCATTTTCGTAATCTGAGCGGTCGTACAGGTTGTAGAGCGGCTGCAGACTCTCGTAGCGCGGGAGTCCGTCCCGCTGCGAAACCCGTAGCGCCTCCTCCAGACGGGCGCCCTTGTAGTTCGAGGCACCGATGACGCGAACCTTGCCCTGGCGGATTAGCGTCGCGAATGAGTCCAGTGTCTCTTCCAGTGGGGTGGCCTCGTCGTCGCAATGCGACTGATAGAGGTCGATGTAGTCGGTCTGTAATCGCCTGAGAGAATCCTCTGCCGCAGCCATGATGTAGGTCTTAGAGAGGCCCTCTTTCGAAGGTCCCATGGACATGCCGCATTTCGTTGCGACAATCACCTTGTCGCGGTTCCCGCGCTGGTGAAGCCATCTGCCAATGATCGTCTCGGATTCGCCCCCCATGTGGCCGGGGACAAATCGGCTGTAGACATCCGCCGTGTCGATGAAGTTGAAGCCGGCATCGACGAACTCATCCAGAATCCGAAACGATCCCGCCTCATCGAGCGTCCACTCGAATACGTTGCCGCCGAATACCAGGGGAGCGGTGTGGATGTCGGAGTTGCCTAGCTGACGCGTTTTCATGTCGACCTCGTTGCTTGAGGGAGACGCTTTGGACTTGATGCCGTACCTGAGGGAGGGCCTAATCCATAGGCGTGGACAGGATCTGGCTGAATGCCGCGGCCAGCATGGCATAGGGGTCGTCAACGGCGTGGATTGAACGGAACGCGATGTAGCCGTCCGGGCGCACCAGCACCGCTCCCTTCGAGGTGATTTTCCGGTTTTTCAGCCAAGCCAGCCTGATGTCCGCGAGGTCACCTTCATCGACGCCCACTCGGACCGCGCGAAGCGGGATGCCGCGCTCCGCCGACAGTGTCTCAACCGCCTTCACCCAGGCCTGGCCGTTTTCGCCCGCGATGAGCGCGAAGTGTCCGTTGTGTACCAGTGAACCCAAAGCCATCCGTTCACCGGCGCGCAGAACCCAGGCGTGCGGCAACGGATGGCCTGGTCGTGTGTTCGGCTCGTACAGCCGCACCGAGTCCAGCGGGACCGGGGCCGGAGTTCCATCGCTGACGATCGCTGCCGAGTCGTAGGTGTAACCGAAGTCAGTGTTGTGCTGACGGTACTCGATCGTCCGCTGGCCGATGTAGGTACTGAACGCCTGACGGCGCTCCGTGGAGCCCGGTCTGTCCTCCCAGAACAGCCGCAGCGCCGCCCGGTTCTCCTCAACACTCTTGTCCCGGGAAACTCCCAACGCCGGCCCCATTTTTTCCAGGTTCTTGGCGGCGCGGACCGCAGTGTCGATGTTGTTCGCAGCAACAGCGCGGCGCTCGGTGTGGTAGGTGTCGAGCAGGCCGTCGCCAGCCCGTCTAGCCAAGACGGCGGCGATCTTCCAGCAGAGATTGTGGGCGTCCTGGATTGCTGTATTCAGCCCGAGCCCTCCGGTGGGTGGAACACGGTGCGCGGCGTCGCCGACAAGAAACACGCGGCCGGCTCGAAACTCTTCAGCGAGAATACTCTCCATCCACCATTCGGCCTTGTAGTGAATGGTCGGGTTGAAATCCGCGATTCCCAACGCCTCGCGCATCCATTTCACGATGTCCATGTCAGCCGGCTCGGGGTCGTTCGGGGCGAACGACATGTTGACGCTCCACTCCTCCGACTTGTACCCCCACTGGTTCGGCCCCATGGCCAACAGCGTAATTCCGAAATGCAAGTGCTCCGGGTGCTCCGGATTGAAGACAAAACGGAACTCAACGTCCGGATCGTCGAAATATTGCGACAAATCCGCGGACATGTGCACCATGACCATCTTTCTGATCTTGGCGGCGCCGCCGATCTTAACTCCAACCAGATCTCCCACGGTCCGGCCGCCATCAGCGCCGATCAGGTAGGACGAGCGAACACGGTAGGTTTCGTTGCTCTCGCGGTTCAACACCGTCGCGGTCACGCCATCGGCGTCTTGCTTCAGATCGATGAGCTCGTGATTGAACCGGATCAGAGCGCCCGGGCTTTGCTCAGCGCGCGCCTTCAGAATCGGCTCCAGTCGGATCTGGGGCAGGTTAATCGCCGCGCATGGGCTCGCAGCGATGTAATCAGGATCGGTGTATCCCGCGCCCCAGCACTCAGCGAATGCCAGCCGGCGACCGTGGCTTGTATCACGGCCCCCACTTCCAAAGCCGGAGTACCAGGCAAAACCCATGCAATTCTCCGGCGGCGTACCCCGGGCCAGGATCACCGAGCCCACTCCCGAGTCGGTGAAGACCTCCATGCTGCGCTGATTCAAAATATGCGCCTTCGGCATTCGGGACGTCTCCGGAAGCCGGGAGACAAGCAGCGATGGAACCCCGAGGTTGGACAACAATATCGAGCAGGTAAGCCCGGCGCCGCCACCGCCGACGATCAGGACCGGAATTTCAACATCGAACTTCTCGGACACAAAATCTCCCCCATTCGTCGTGCATCGCGCCTCAAGCGGCGCGAAAAGTCTTTTGACAAAGATATATACAAGTTAGACAATGCGCAAGGGGGCAGCCTGAGTCGCGAGCGTTTCCAATGTAGCTGCGCCGCGCCAGAATCGCGGTGATCGCCGTAGGGCGAGCGGCGCCGGGTAAGCTCTGGCATGCGTGCCACGGCCCTCGTTATTGTTGCCACAACGTATTCCGCGCCGATTTCGAAATTCACGTTGCGATTGTAGAAATGCTCTATCACAACATCATGTTCACCTCTGGAGAGGGCGTTGCGCGCTTGACACTTAATCGGCCGGAGCGCCTGAACGCCTTCACGTTAGAGATGCACGAGGAGGTCGCCGACGCGTTGAGCCGGGTCGAAGCGAGCTCCGAAACACGCGTTCTGCTACTCACCGGGAGCGGTCGAGGTTTTTGCGCTGGGCAAGATCTTGGCGAACGCAAACGACGGCCCGGCGATAGACCGGCGGATTTAGGCGAATCGCTGGAACTCCTGTATGGACCTTTGATCCGCCGTTTGACGGCTTTGCCATTGCCTGTTGTCTGCGCGGTGAATGGCGTAGCGGCTGGGGCTGGGGCAAACATTGCACTGGCGTGCGACCTGGTCATTGCCAAACACAGTGCCGGCTTTATCCAGTCGTTTGTCAACGTGGGGCTCGTGTCCGATGCAGGTGGAACGTGGTTGCTACCGCGGCTCGTTGGCCAAGCGCGCGCACTGGGATTGGCTATGACCGGCGATGCGCTCTCAGCCGAAACAGCCGCAGCATGGGGGCTCATTTGGCGGTGCGTCGATGACGCGCAGTTCGAGCAGACCGTCGAGGCGATTGTTGCGAAGTTCGCCGCTGGGCCCACGCGCGCGCTGGCGGCGGCCAAGGCAGCCATCCGCGGGTCGTGGTCGGCGCAACTTCACGCGCAGCTCGATTTGGAGCGCGATCTTCAGCGCGACCTGGGGTTCAGCGAGGACTACGCGGAAGGTGTGGCTGCGTTTGGACAGAAACGGCAGCCGCAATTCCGTGGTCGATAAGTCCTACAAGGGAGATGATCTAGAGGAGGGCCCACAGCGGCTTCGCTGGCCGGACGCGGATCGGGGCTTGCGCCTCTGGTCAATTATATATATAAGTTAACTCAATGTTTCGTGGCGTGGATATTCGATCGGTGCGCAGATGCGCGCCAACCTACGGCGACCAGGAAGCTCGGCGCACACGGGCTCCGGGTCAAGTCGCCCCGACCAGGGTCGTCCGCAGGGAGATCGATATCACTGGAGGGGGGGTAAAATGGCGCTTCGCTTTGTTGTGATTGGATTGGGAGAGGACGGCCGATCCAGAGTCGACGACGTTCGTGACGTCGCGGCGGGAATGTCGCCACGTCTCCCCAATGTTCACTGGAATTGCGTCTGGAGCACAGCGCAACAACCGCCAGAACTGCCGGTGCCGCGGCGCGGGCGAGATGCTGCGTGGCTTGACCTCCAATTGCCACCCGGCGCCACCCGCTGGGCAATGTTCAACTTCCATCCGGGCCTCTCCACACCGTTCCATCACACCGCAACTCTTGATTACGACATCGTCCTTGATGGCGAGGTCACCCTCGGGCTCGAGCAGGGCGAGATGCTGCTTCGCGCAGGAGACAGCGTCGTGATTCCTGGCGTGATGCATAGTTGGAGCACTGGTTCCAAAGCTTGCGTACTTTCGGTGATGTACTGCGGACTTGCGGCGCCACCGGAGACATGAGAGATGAACGCACATGACCGACCAAACGGGATCGTCAGGATCTTTTGCCCCATCCAGCGAGGTGAAAAATGAATCGCTTTAACGGCAAGGTGGCTCTTGTGACCGGCGCCGGCGACGGCATTGGTCGCGAAACGGCGCTGTCCTTCGCGCGCGAGGGCGCGACGGTCGTGGTGGCTGATATCAAAGAGCCGGCAGCGGCCGAAACGGTCCGCCTCATCGAAGCCGGCGGCGGAAAGGCGCTCGCCACCACGGTCGATGTGACCAAATCGGATCAGGTTGAGGCGATGGTGAAGAGCTCGGTCGCGGCTTTCGGCCGACTGGACATTCTTTTCAACAATGCCGGACTCGTCGATTTCTCCCCGATGTGTGACCTTGACGAGAGCCGTTTTGACGCCGTGATGGCCGTCAACGTCAAGGGCGTTTGGCTGGGTATGAAGTACGCCATACCCGCCATGGTTAAGAACGGCGGTGGCGCGATTGTCAACGCCTGCTCCGTTTCTGCGCTAGTGGCGGTGAAGAACTGCAGCGCCTACGTTGCTTCCAAACATGCGGTCGCCGGCCTCACAAAGATCGCCGCCATCGAATACGGCATGCAAGGCGTGCGCATCAACGCGGTGGCGCCGGGCGCAACGGCAACCGCGATGAACAAGGCGAACATGGCGCGGTTCTCGGAA
>Ga0185299_10006546_pt1 | contig 12350 bp, 10 predicted proteins | sample PaiPotPPA55metaG_FD_128002 | JGI IMG/M metagenome (GOLD analysis project Ga0185299, IMG submission 128002) | Iron sulfur acid spring bacterial and archeal communities from Banff, Canada, to study Microbial Dark Matter (Phase II) - Paint Pots PPA... ...
TGGCGGAGAGAGTGGGATTCGAACCCACGTTACCCTTTCGAGTAAACACGCTTTCCAAGCGTGCGCCTTCAGCCACTCGGCCATCTCTCCGGCAAGATTTCGGAATAACAGCTTATTGAGGAATGGCACCAATTGCCAGGTTGGCAGCCACTGGACATCCGACGTGTTTCATTCTATGGGCCTTGGCCCCTCAGCGCAAATCGTGGAGCGCTGAGCGCATGTGAATTTCAGCTTTGGTTGAGTGGCAGACGTTAGCTCAGAAGAGTTTATTCGGACCCATCGAATCGGGACTGGCTGAACTTGTGGCCGACGACGCGTTCGACGTAGAGGCTCCCGCCGCGGCGCCTGCGGCTGCGCTGTTGGCGGCAGGAGCAGTTGGAGTACTTTCTGCTGGAGCAACGGTTGCGGGAATCGGGGGCGGCTTGACGCCATCGACGACGTGGTGGCTCAGACAATAGAGCGCGAGTTCCAGACGATCGGCGACGCCCAGTTTGTCATACACTTTGCGCAGATAATTCTTTACAACTTGTTCCGTTGTCCCCACCCGTATGGCGATCTCTTTATTCTTCATGCCCTGCGTTACACAAGAAACGATCAGGGTTTCCTTGGGCGTGAGCTGAACTTTGGGACGTGCTCCGGAAGGCCGCAGATTGTGGCCACGGAATGCTTCCATCACCCAATGAACCGCCTGGTTCTCGAGCCAAGGTTCTCCGGCGGCAACTTTGCGCAGGCAGTCGACCAGCACCTCGGGTTCAACTTCGCGCGATAAAATACCGTGCGCCCCGCGGCGGAAAAGGTCCAGAGTGAGCTGTTCATCGGACGCGGGGGTGACGACGACGATTTTGATTTCCGGCGCCTGGCGCAGAAGTTCCGTCACTGCTTCAACCGGATTAGCCGCTAAGGCGGATTCAAAAATCAAAACGTCCGCAGAAAATTTGGTGACTGCAGATTGGGTCTGAGGAAGGGTTTCGGCTTGACCGACAACACGGATATCATCTTCGAGTGCGAAGATCTTGCGCAACCCGGCGCGAAAGATAGCCTGAGAGTCAGCCAGGATTATACGGATCAGGCGGGCCGAGCCGCCGTCCTCGTGAACCCCGTGATTTTCTCCGACACTGACCGTGCTGGCCATCAGTTTCCTTTTTTACTTATGTTCGCTCGAAATGGTATTCGTCAATCACGACGCCCACGCCTCGACGCCCTTTGTCCTCAAAGCTGCGAACGACGCGGCCGTGGCAGTCGATCTGTATATCGGAACGCGAACCCACGACATCGCCCGGAAGCAGGATGGTGAAGTCCACTAGCGAACCCACGGGGACGTCTCGATCCATGGCGAAGAGAACGCCGTTGGCTGAGATGTTTTGAGTCTCCGCCGAGCACGCGCCGCTTGTCGACTTCAACTCGACTGGTAAATGCAGCGGAAAACGAGGAGCACTCTGCATTTCAGCGTAGTGCTTGGTCGGAGTCTGCTGCTGCGGTTCCGCAGCCAATTGCCGCTCTGTCGCTTCGCCTGACACTGTCCCGACGAACCTTCCTTCCGGATCGCAAAAACGACCGTCCGGATTTCCAGAAAATTCTTTCCGTCAAGTTTCTTGACGAACTTAAGGGCAGCCTACACCCGAGAATCAGCCCGGCAAAGTTACGGAAGTCATGGAACGATAGGGCGTTAACTGCTTGAGGATGAGAGGATTACAACGAAACTGACGCGGTCGTTCATGGCAAAAGCGAGCCCCCGGACCGGATGCTTCTCGACTTAGAACTTGGTCACTTCCGTGAAGTTAAAATCTCGAATCTTCATGGCGGGTACGACCATATCAAACGATTCTTCTCCACAAGAGCGGAGAGGCATACTCATGGCCGCGACCTTTGAAAGCATTTGGATAAGGCTTTGGTTGAAGCGAAAATTGCGGATACCCTTCCGCACCAGTCCGTTTTCCACTAGAAAAGTCCCGTCGCGAGTCATGCCGGTAACGATTTTTTCGTAAGGATCAACTTCGCGGATGTACCAGAACCGGGTGACCAGTACGCCGCGTTCGGTGGAGGAAATCATCTGAGCGAGAGTTTGCGGATTTTGCGGATTCGCAAACACGATGTTGACCGGCATCTCGCCCATTTCGCTGGGCAGGGGAAATCCGTGGCCGGTGGCTGCGATCGGCCCGACCTTGTCTTTATATTCTGAACGTTTCATGCGCTCGGCAGTTGCCCGCGCGTAGACCACGCGCTTGACGATTCCATTCTCGACCAGCTGCACGCGCTGCCGCCGCATGCCTTCGCCATCGAAGGGACAGCCGGTTTGCAAGGGATGAGCGACGTCGTCCCAGATGGTGATGTTCTCGCCGAAAAGTTGGCTACCGATTCGACCGCTGAGGAATGAGCGTTGGTCGAGGATCGCGATACCGGAATAATCCCAAAACATGAACCCGACCAGGTCGAGCACGGCAGCTGGCTCCAGAATTACGGTGTACTTCCCTGCCGGGATCTCCGCAGGATTCGCGGAGTCAATTGCTTTCTTCGCCGCAATCTCGGCCAAGGGGAGCGGATCAAGATTCGTAAGATCGGGCGAGTTACCCTTCTGCCAGCCAGAAGAATCGGCGCCAATCATGGTGATGGAAACTTCCGCTAGAGTTTGCGTGTGCCAGCGGCTGAGACCGCGCGAGTTGAAGATGCCATCGACGGATTCGGAACTGGAAAAAATGCCCGCGCTGGTGAGTTTGTATTTCTGCGCCACATCGACGATTTTTTTTACGCCGATAGCGCGCACCTGCGGCGTGATGGCAGCGGTCTGTGCAAAGTAGCGCGAGGGAAGCTGTAGGGCTTCCGATCCGCGATCCGCATCGCCGGCGGCCTCTCGCGAATCCGGCATGGGCAATAAATCAGAATCTGGGTGCTGTACTCTTGCCAGACTCTCCGACGACGCAACTACACGACGCAAACTATCGTCGTCAAATTTGTTGGTGAAGGCACGAGCCGTGCGTCCGCTAAAGACGGTGCGAACGGAGACGACATGGTTTTCTTCGGCAACATTTTGATGAATCGTGTTATTCGCGAATCGGGTAAGGGCAAAATTTCCACCGGAGAATAAGACCTCAACCTCATCGGCGGCCGAGAGTTTGCGAATGCGCTGAAAGATGTCGGCTGCTTGTTCGTTAGTCAGCATCGAATGGTCAGAATTAGCTGGACACCGGTTTTCTTTGTGCCTCTGTGTCTGGATGAGCTAGCTTTTTTGGTAAGCACTCCCCACTTTGATGTTCCGAAAGCGCGAAGGTGCCGCGCCATGGCCTGTGCCCATCACTTGTTGCGGCTGTCCTTTGCCGCAATTCGGAGTGCCCCAGAGCGTCCACTCGTCGCGAGAGCAGATCGCATCCAGCGAATTCCAGAACTCGGTCGTGATGCCGGAATACGATGGATTCTTTACCATGCCCACGCGCTTGCCGTGCTTAATCTCCCAACCGATCTCACAGCCGAATTGAAAGTTGTAACGCTTATCATCGATTGACCAGGAACGGTTGGTCTGCATCAGGATGCCATGGTCGGTCGAAGCGACGAGTTGCTCCAGGCTAAGCGGCTTCTCGCCGGGCAGGAGGCTGACGTTGGTCATGCGAATCATCGGGAGACGGTTCCAACTTTCGGCACGTAGTGTTCCTCCGGAGCGAGTCTCGCCTATGGTGTGCGCCGTCTCGCGCGAACTGAGATATCCAGTGAACAATCCATTGGTAATGATCGGCGTGCATTGCGCCGGAACGCCCTCGTCATCGAAGCCGAATGTTCCGAGGCCCGGCCCGTGCTCCTGGCGGGCGTCGGCGACCACGTTTACCATCTCGCTGCCGTAGCGTAGACTACGCAACTTGTCGAGTGTGAGGAATGAAGTACCTGCGAAGTTCGCCTCCATGCCCAGCACGCGATCGAGTTCAATGGGATGCCCAATGGATTCGTGAATCTGCAACCCCAGTTGAGAACTGTCAAGAATGATGTCAAACGTCCCTTCGGGGCACTGATCCGCGTGATGCAGAGCAACCGCTTCCTCCGCGATGCGTCGGGCGTTCTCCACGAGTTTCAACTCTTCAATGAGTTCGTAGCCCTTATTCTGCCACTGTCCGCCAAAGGAATTAGGATATGAGCGCTTCTGAATCTCGTTGCCTGCGAATGCGTACGCCGTGTAGCCCGCGCCGGCGGAATACTTCGTCTGATGAATGTCGCTTCCCTCTGACGATAGAAACCACTGCTCCTCGCGATTGAAGTTGAGATTGGTTTCCGCCAACGTGACGCCGGCAACGGCTCGGAGTTCAGTGTCGACTTTAAGCAACAAGGCAATGTTTTGTTCCACCGAAATCGAGAACGGATCGATGGTGTGCGGCGTGGTCCATTCGGCGGCTACCGGCTTTTCCGCGGCGAGGCGAACGTCGTGCTGCTTCACTTGCGCCGATGCGCGGGCGATTTCGACAGCGCGAGCCGCGGTGGCTTCAACACTGGAGCGGTCCAAATTTTCAGAAGCGGCAAATCCCCATGCGCCTTCGGCCAGGACCCGTACGCTGACTCCGACAGATTCGGCGTCGGACGCGCTGCCGACCTTGCCATTCTTTGTCGTGAGCGCGCGGCTTCTCTGATTGACGATGCGCACATCGGCATAACTCGCGCCGCGCATCGTGGCGAGGTTCAAAGCCAAGTTGGCGATTTGCTTCATGCGGAACTTCAAATTTACCACGGAGCAGGAGACCGTGTGGCACGGGCACTGTTGCCGGCAAAGACCGGGAGCGCATGAACTTTGGGTATCGAAGTTTCAGCCCGCTCACGCCTTTGGCTCTCAGGCTCTGAAAACACAATGGCTGCATTGCCTGTGGTTAGATTTCGCGGGCAGGAGTGCCCGTGCCACATTCAAAGAAACCCTTAGGGTGCGGCACGTGTCCCCTCCAGCGCTTGCCTCACTGCTAACAATTCCTTCAACACTTCGCGCAGCTTGGTGGATTCGAGCGCGTTGGCTCCGTCAGACTTCGCTTCCTTGGGATTGTCGTGCACTTCGAGGAAGACGCCATCCAGGCCGGCGGCGACTGCCGCGCGCGCAAGCACGGGGATGAATTCCGGCTGGCCACCACTGACCACCGGGCCTCGTTCGCCGGCTTGAGCAGAAGGGAGTTGAACCGAATGGGTCGCATCGAAAACCACGGGCGCGAATTTGCGCATGATGGCGAGCGAGCGCATATCCACAACCAAGTTGTTATAGCCGAAACTGCTGCCGCGCTCGGTCAGAAAGACGTGAGTGTTCCCTGCCTCGCGGCATTTTTCCACTGCGTGACGCATGTCCCAAGGCGAAACGAATTGTCCTTTCTTGATGTTGACGGCCCGGCCACTGAGCGCTGCCGCGACCACGAGATCAGTTTGACGACACAGAAACGCGGGAATCTGCAGCACGTCGACGACTTCTGCGACTTTACCGACATCTACCACTGCGTGCACGTCAGTGAGCACCGGAACCTGCACTTCGTCTTTGATTTTTTTTAGAATTCGCAAGCCCTCTTTCAGCCCAGGTCCGCGGAAGCTGCGAATCGAAGTACGGTTGGCCTTGTCATAGCTCGCTTTGAAGATAAACGGAATCCCGAGTGCCCGCGTCACACCTTTAATGATCTCGGCCATGCGAACGGCGTGCTCTTCGCTCTCGATGACGCACGGTCCCGCTATGAGAAAGAGACTGCCGGACCCGATGCGGACGTCACCGACTTGGAATGAAGAAATCAAGAAAGGGAACTTTCGACCGCCGAATACTCAGGAGACGCTGGACAAACAATGCTAATAAAGGACAGATCCTAAAATCGGGCCTGAAATTATCTCGGCTTAGTTTTCGATCTCGACGATAAAATGTTTGTCTATCTGCGGGTCACCTTCTCGGGACGGTGGAACATCTCCACCGCGGCAACTTCCTTTTCCGCCCGCCGCTTCGATCCGTGCTCGTAGGCAGCCGCAATGAACGTGCTGAACAACGGATGCGGCTCCAGCGGCTTTGACTTGAACTCGGGATGGAACTGGCATCCGATGAAATGCGGATGGTCCGGCAGTTCCACCATTTCGACGTAAGTGCCATCGGGGGTTGAGCCGGAAATTCGCAGCCCTGCAGCCACCATGGGTTCTTCGTACTCGCGATTGAATTCGTAACGATGGCGGTGACGCTCGCTGATTTCCAGCTTGCCGTAGATTTTGTGCGCCAGCGTATTGGGTTCAATCTTGCAAGTCCATGCGCCCAGCCGCATAGTGCCGCCGAGCTCCTCCACGCCACGCAATTCGCGCAGCTTGTAGATCACGCGATGGGGCGTCGCAGGGTCGAACTCGCTCGAATTGGCCTCCGCCAGTCCAACCACATTCCGGGCAAACTCAACACATGCAGTTTGCATTCCCAGGCAAATGCCAAAGTACGGAACTTTTTTCTCGCGGGCATAGCGAATTGCGATCAGCATCCCTTCGATCCCACGCTTGCCGAAACCTCCCGGAACGAGGAGCCCATCGTAACCTTCGAGCTGCGTTTCGTAGGGTTGGTCGCCGGCCTCCAGTCCTTCGGCCTCGATCCAGTTCAACTGGAGTTTGAGATTATGCGCCAGTGCGCCGTGTACCAGCGCCTCTTTCAGCGACTTGTAGGAGTCTTCATACTCCACATACTTGCCGACAATTCCGATCGTCACCGTGTCCTTGGGGTTATAGACACGATGCACAATGTCTTCCCACTTGGAGAGGTCGCGGTCCTTCGCTTCCACGTGCAGATACTTCAGCACCAGCGTGTCCACCCCTTCATTGGCAAACACCAGGGGCACTTCATAGACCGATGCTACGTCTTTGGCTGTGATCACCGCCTCTTCCTGCACGTTGCAGAAAAGCGCGATCTTGGATTTAAGGTCCTTGGCCAGGAAGCGGTCCGTACGGCAGAGCAGAATGTCGGGCTGAATCCCGATGCTCAGCAGTTCCTTCACCGAATGCTGCGTGGGCTTGGTCTTCAGTTCTTGCGCGGCGGCGATGAACGGCACCAGCGTGACATGCACGAACAATGTGTCCTCGCGGCCGAGTTCCTGCCGCATCTGGCGGATGGCTTCCATGAAAGGCAACGATTCAATGTCGCCGACGGTCCCGCCAATCTCCACAATGGCAACATCCACGTCTTGTGCGACCTTCTTCATCGCAGCTTTGATTTCATTGGTGACGTGTGGAATCACCTGCACAGTTTTGCCCAGATAGTCGCCGCGACGCTCTTTCGCGATAATCTGCTCGTAGAGGCGGCCGGTGGTCCAGTTGTTATCGCGGGAAAGTTTGGCATGGGTGAAGCGTTCGTAGTGGCCGAGGTCAAGATCGGTTTCTGCGCCGTCGTCAGTCACAAAGACTTCGCCGTGCTGAAATGGCGACATCGTCCCGGGATCGACGTTCAGATACGGATCGAACTTCATCAGGTTGACTTTGAGCCCGCGGCTTTCCAGCAGGCAACCGATGGAAGCCGCGGCCAATCCCTTGCCTAGAGAAGACACAACTCCGCCCGTTACAAAGATGTACTTCGCTGGCATCTCTTCCTCGCTTTAAATTGTGATTGAAAATTGGTGCAGGTGGGGTGCACGAACAATTATGGCAGAAGATGCCTGTGGAAAGAAACAGAAGAATTAAGCAAAGGGCGCGAGCCGAAAGCCCAATGATTGGGCGAGCATATTGGCTCGCAAAGAACACCACGCTCATCTGGATGCGGTTAGCTCCTCCAGGGCTCGCTCAGGCCCAAATCCCGGGCACGGTCCTGCGGCAAGGTTCTAGGTTCGGCCGAGCCGAACCTCGAAGATATCAGCATGAGAACGCAGCTCAACCAGACGACCAGCCCGCATTGATATCGCTGCGTCTCATGCCTCCCATCGCCTGGCTGGGAGAGTTCATCCTGGCGACGACTTAAATCGAGGGCTGGTCTCCAGCCGGTTCCGGCGAGCCATCGATTTGGCTCTTGTGGGACCCGGCATCGAGTTCCGCCTCGAGGTTAGATTTGAAGCCGCGGCTCGCCTCTTCCAATTGAGCTTTAGCGCGCGCCAGGTGAGCCAGCGTTGCGTGCAGCCGCTTCGGTCCCAGTACCAGGAGGCCGAGCACGAGTACAAACAGAATTTCCGTGCCAAAACCCACAATTTACTCCTTCGTCAGGCTTTGATCGTTGGCAACTGTGGTTGCTGTGCCGAGGGGCTTCTCTTCGTCAGCTTTCATAGCTGACTTGAAGCCTCGGATACCTTCTCCGATTCCTTTGCCCAGCTCTGGAAGTTTTTTGGGCCCGAATACCAGCAGCGCGATTCCGAAAATGAGCAGCAGATGCGTCGGTTGAAACAGTCCTTCAAACATATGGCTCCTTTAGATCGAGTAAGAAATCTGAAAACCTTATCAGTAAGAAAATGGTTAGCAAGAAAAATGCAGGCGCTGCAGCCGGCAACCAGATGCAGCGCCTGCCCAAACACCCAGGAAGAAGCCTGCACCAATCAGAAACCGCGCTTGACGGAATCCGCCGCTGCTGCCAGCTTCATCGCCAGCGTAAAGAATGCGGGGGATTGCCCCTTGAACAGCCCGTCCGCGGTGAACGCTTTGACAGTGGCCACTGCACCTCCGTTTTCCGTCAAGGTCGGCCGAATCACCGAACATACCGGCAGACCCTTGTTTATGAAATTGCACGGCTCAGGCAGAATCTTGTTGGTCTGGGTGAGTTCCGTGGGAGGGTTGTTGAGATTCGGGAACGTAAGCCCCGTTTCCGGATCGACCACACCCGCCAGAGGCAGAGACACCGCATTCCCCGCTTTATCGTGCCAAAGTCCGAAATGGTCGATCTCGACGCCGCCGATACTTATCAGGACGCGTAAGACTTCTTCATCCCTCGCCTTTAGAGCCAGCGTCGGATAGAGACTCGCTCCGCCTTGCTCGATAAAGGCGAAATGAAAACCGGCTGTATTCGCGATGGCCTGCATGCGAGATTGCTGTGGCGTTGTGGGGGGAACAGGCTGCAACTGATTGGGCGGGGTGTCGGCGTCAGTTAAGGGAATCGCCGGCTCGTTCTTAATCGTAAAGGGCCCTTGGAAGTGGCCGCCTAAATCAGGGTTCTGTCCGCTGCGATACCGCGTGTACCAGCTAAGGTCCACGTTGAGATCCAACAGATTGGTGATTCGTCCAATGTCCTTTGCTCCGGTTGCTTGACTGCCTTTCAAAGTTCGGAATGCATCAAGATCCACCGGCTCCTCGCCTTTGGAGACCAAGTAGGCGTTCAGGAAGGCTGCATGGCTCAATTCATCGTCGGTATTATCTTGGATGTATTGCGGCATGTCGCCATCGAGATTTTGCAGCGCAAGAATATAGGCTGGATTGCCTCCTGTGACCCCGCCAAGTTCCGCATACTGCGTCCACAGATCGGCCTCGACAACTTCAGCCCACGCTGCGAATTTCAGGAGAGCTGCGTCGCCCTTGGAGAGCCTGGTGCTGCTGGTGCTGCTCTGCGCTGCGCCCTTCGTTGCCAGTAGCGCTCCGGCGGAGAGTGTGGCTCCGGCCATGCCAAGGCCTTTCAAAAATGAGCGCCGCTTGACCACTCCCTGCCAATGACGCTGAAGCTCGTCGCTTGTCGTGGAACCAGTCGGTTCGGATGAGGTTGTCTCAGATACTAGAGTTGATAGAGGATTTTCTTCTTTCATGATTTACGCTCCCATTCCTTTGTGCTTAATAATTTGTTCCACTGTTGATGAAACTCCGCTCGTCGAGCGATATTCCCCATTTACAAAGAATTTTTTCTCGACGACATATGTTTGTATCGGGAACTCACTGAGCGATTGTCCGTAGTAAGTAAAATAATTGTTAACTTAGGGGCTTTCGCCTTGCACGGTTGTATCTCGGGACGGTTGTATCTCGGGACGGTTGTATCTCGGGATCTGTTTATCTCGAAACGACCGGTTACTTTCCACGCGGACCTGACCCAACGAATCTTCAGTTCGATGCAGCACATTCATTCAAATGGGGAAGAGGTGCAAGGTCGGCTGCGGAGATCGCCAGCACGAGGCTAAATTGAGCCTGCTCCGCGCTCACGCGCCGAACTGACCAGCCAAGCCACTCCGATGCTAATGGCGTAGAGTGCAAGCATCGGAGCAGCGAACAGACACATGTTCAGGATGTCGCTGGTCGGTGTGACAATCGCCGCAAGAACAAAAATGGCGAGTATGGAGTACCGCAGATTCCGCCACATCCAGCGCGCCGTGATCACCCGCATCAGGGCAAGAAAGAACACCAGAATTGGCATTTCGAAAACCAGGCCGAGACCGATGATGATTGTTGCAAACAGCTTGGTATATTCTCCAATCGTAATCATCGGCTGGAAGCGTTGTCCGTAACCGATTAAGAAGTCCAGAGAGGCCGGGTAGACCATCTTGTAGCCAAAAAGGCCTCCGGCAACGAACAACCCAACCGTACCGAGCAAGAATGGCAAAACATAACTCTTTTCCTTGCGATACAGTCCGGGAGCGATGAACAACCACAATTGATAGAACACGAATGGAGAGGAGACAAATAGTCCGGCGACAAAGGCGACTTCCAGATAAATGTTGAATGGCTCGGTTGGATTTAGATACACCAACCCGCCACCCAGCCCGTGGTGACGAAGTGCCTGAATGATGGGTTGCTGCATCAAACCGAAAATGCGATCAGCAAAGTACCAGCACGAGAAAAACCCTACAAGTACGCCAACGATTGAAAAGATGATTCGTTTCCTCAACTCCTCCAGATGAACCAGGAGCGGCATCGAATGTGCGTCTTCTGCTAGCGGAAAAAAAACTTCGTCAGCCATTGGAAAATCCTCTTCTCGCCAACAGTGTCGTCTCAGGGCAAGGGCGCACCGCAGTGCGCCCTTGCTCGGGCGGTTTGGTTTAATTGATGGAGATGGTTACCGGCGCGGAATGGCTCACCGAGCCGGATGTGCCCGTCACCATTAAAGTTACATGGGATCCTGCGGGAGTTTGTTTTGAGTTGCTGTTGCTGCATCCGAGAGCGAAGAGCGAGACCAGAAGCAGCATACCCAGCAGGCTCGTCCACAGAATAGTTTTGCGTGTATACCGTTTCCGCTTGCGAGTCGTGATCAGAGTTCCGAACAGTCCCAGGCCAGGCAGCAGCACTGCCATCCCGTAGCCGCCAGTCGGAGGGGTGGCAGCGGCCGAGACTGTCAAGGTGGATGAAGCCCCCGCACCGGGAGAAATCGTCGCAGGATTGAAGGCGCAGGTCAGACCCGCTGCTGCTGAACAGGTAAGGGAAATCTGTCCGTTGAATCCTCCAACCGATGCCGCGCTGATCTTGAGATTGGCCGAGCCACCTTGCGTGACGGTGGCACTTTGCGCCGAAAGACTGAGTGAAAAGTCTGGCGCCCCGACCGCAGCCGCGGGAACAAGACTCGCGAATACACTGGTTGTGCTCCCGCCAGCGGGAAAATTAGGTTGGTTGCTGCCTCCCGCCGTGAGATAAAGAGTGCCTGGATCCCCCGAGGTGCCGCCACCTCCGAACACCATATCCCACAAGCCCGGATTGACGAGGACATTGTTCGAAGCATCGGCGAGCTGACCGAGAAACTTCCCGGTCGTGTCAAACGCGTTAATGGTGCCATCGCCAAAATTTCCCACCAGGATCGAGCTCGGGAACGCTCCGAAAGTAGCCGGAGCCGCCACCACGCCCCAAGGCGCGTTGAGCTTACCCCCGGCAGCGACGAAGGTGCTCACGAAATTGCCGTTCATGTCGAAGATATCGATCTGCCCCAAACCGGCACCAGGCTGAGCGTCGTGCTTGGCAGTATCCTGCATGGCATAGGCCACGTAGATCTGGTTTCCAATGACATGGACACCATGGGGAGCGAGTCCCGCGGGGAGCTTTGGATCAGTGAACGAACCGCTCAGCGAAGTGGGGTTGAAGCTGCGATCAAGAACGTCGACTTTGCCGCTGTTGAAATTCGCCGCCAAGAGGAAGGTGCTGTTGAGCAATGCAAGACCTTTGTAAACCGCGCCGCTGGCGGAGTTATCGAAGGCCACCGTTGCTGTGTTGCTCGTGCCCGTCCAGCTGGCGACAAGGCCGTCTTCCGTGTCAAAAATGAACTGACCGCCACTGAAGTAAGCGCCGTTGCCGTTTGACACATTTCCCGTAGGGCAACCAGGACTACAATTACCGTTCGGATTGTGTGTGGCTCCGGGTATGGTCACTACAAGACCAGCATTCTTGTTGCCCTGGTTGTCATAGAGGGTAGAGGTGCCGGCGTTGTTGTCGGCAATCCAGAAATCCTGCCCGGCTATAAAGGAGATCCCCCAGGGGTTTAACAGTTGAGAGTCCGTTGTTTTGGCCACGCTAGCAGTATT
>Ga0185299_10006547_pt1 | contig 12350 bp, 7 predicted proteins | sample PaiPotPPA55metaG_FD_128002 | JGI IMG/M metagenome (GOLD analysis project Ga0185299, IMG submission 128002) | Iron sulfur acid spring bacterial and archeal communities from Banff, Canada, to study Microbial Dark Matter (Phase II) - Paint Pots PPA... ...
TCGAGCGTCGCGGACGTAGTTAGTACGATCCGACCCGTCGCCCGGATGGTTGTTTCTGAGTCTTTCTTCTCGGTTTCGAGTTTCAATTCGGGAGCGCGATTAACGGGATTGAGAGCCATGCAGACCTCCTTCTCGCTAAATTCGTGTACTGCTTTAGAACTCGTACCTCAGGGCGAACTGCATTACGCGGGGCTGTGTCAGCAGGCTGGTGTAGGCCCCGAAATTGTTGGGCGACTGGGTAAGCGAGGTGAGCAGAGACGATCCTACACCCTGCGCGTTGAAGCGAGTGAGGTTCGGCACGTTAAAAACCTCCCATCGAAATTCCAGGCTGTGAGAGTCGTTGTAAGGCATCCTCCAGCGCTTGACCAGGCTCATGTCTAAACCGGCGAAGCCGTCTCCACGGAGGATGTTGCGCGATCCGACTCCGCCCGGGAGGGGCAAGGTGAAATTAGTCTGGGCTGCGGCGGGGTCTGCGAAAACGTTGACACTGCCGTTCCTTTTGAACGTGCCTGTCTTTGGTCGTGAGGTCATTTGCGTGATGGCAGTTAGGAACCAGTCGGTCGGCCAGCGCTGGCCACCATCCACGCTGAAGGGGAATCCGCTGGTCCAGCGGGCCACGCCGGAAAGCTGCCAGCCGCCGATAAAAGCGTTTACGACGCCACTGCTATTGCCACCAATAGCCCGCCCTTTGCCAAAGGGCAGATCGGCAATCCAGTTGAGGTTGAGTTGGTGCGTGAGATCAAAATCGGAGACGGCACGGGCCGTGTCGGGGGAGAATGCATTGGCGAGGCGGCTGCCGACCAGGCCGATGTTGGTATAGCCATAGACGGAGAATCCGACGCGTGACGCCGCAGAAGTGATGTCGATGGACTTCGAGTAGGTATAGTTCAGATCGAACTGAAGTCCGCGGCTGAACTGCTTCTTCAGGTTGACCTGCAGGGCGTTGTAGTTTGAGCTGCCGATGGAACTCCAGCCGTACGCGGAAATAGCCTGGTTGTTCAAGAACTGGCCGGAGTTATTGCCCAACAAGCCGGGCGGGCCGTTGAAGTAATAGGACCCTGAGCCGATGTTGTCTCCGAGTCCGCCGTAGAGATCAATATCGGCGAGGCCAACGATTTCGTCGCCGATTACGGAAAGGGCCGGGTTGTAGTAGAGGTTAAAGACTTCCTGAATCAAACCATCTGTGGGATTGGTCGCGGTGTTAACGAAGCCTGTGTTGAGGGTGTCCGTATATTGAGCGGCGCCCGGCCGGAGTGGAGGCAACATATCGATCCAGTATTTCGCCGTGCGTCCAAGCATGTCGGCGGTGACGCTGCCAATCTGGGCGGTCGTGGGAAAGCCCTGGTAATAGTTGGTGGGCGCCCCGCCGTTGTTGGCTAGTGCGAAGGACCTGGCCAGATTCGACAAGGCAGATGCAGCTTTGTAGTAGTCGATGCCTGTGTTCGGATCCACGATGTCCAAAGGCTGAGTCAAGTCGCGCTGGGTGAGCAGATTGCGGCCGAAGCGGCCTACGTACGCTACCTGGAGAGAGAATCGCCTGGGCAACTCACGTCCAACGGAAAAATCGACGGTATAGGCGTGAGGAGACTTCAAGGTGTTGTCGGTGACCCACAAATTAGCCTCAGCAGCCTTATTTGGCGTCTGTGGAAAGGGGGCCGGGATCGTCGGGGGCGGCGGGAGGAGGAATTGAACCGGGGGCGTACCCAAGTTTTGTGTGGGAATATCGTGGATGCCTTGGATCCGCGGCAAGTCCTCGGCGCTGGTGACACCAACGGTGCAGCAGGTATTCTGGATCGTGGTGGTCAAGCCGGCGGCTCCGATCTGGTCGAAGCTGTTCAGGAGCGCGAAGCCGGCCCGGTCGTAGACTCGGCTGAAACCGGCGCGGATCACGGTCTTGTCGTTGTCGCCGAGGAGCTTCCTGAGCATGCCGCCGCTGGGGCGTGGCGAGTAGGCGATCGAGACTCGCGGTGACCAATCGGTTTTTTCGAATGAATAGAACCCCGGGCCATTGTTCGCCGGGCCACTCAGATTGAACATGATCGCCGGCTCCGCGCCATACCCGATACCCTGGTTCATGTTCCTCACATTCTGGTTGAACTGAGTCCCGAGGCCAAAGGTTGGAGCCGTCTGCAAACCGTTGGTCTCCCAAGGTGGAGGAAAGAACGACCAGCGCAATCCGTAGGTGAGGGTGACGTTTGGCCTGACGCGCCAGGTATCTTGCGCGTAAAACTCGTACCAGTTGAGCCCGTAGTTTCGGTTGACCGGTGCGCCTTGTGCCAGTGCATTGCCGTTCTTATCCAGGTTGTAGTTGGCGACCACGTCCGAGATCATGCCGTACAAGGCCAGCAGAGGACGGTCGTACTGGGTTGCGGTCAATGGTTCGGGTCCACTGATGCCTGGGTGAGCGTTGGGGGCGGTGTTTGTAGGATCCAGAGTGCTGGTGGTGCCGGCGAAGCCGATGGGCGAAGTCCAGTTGGTTGTGCCAAGTCCCAAGGTGTTCGAGTGGAGATAACTGGTGCGGGGATCGCGTGCGATTCCAATCACGGTCCCGAACTGCAAAGTATGGGTGCCTTTGTTCCACGACACGTCGTCGACGAAATTATGCAGCGGCACCTGGAAATTGTGGCTATAGGTGATGCCCTGATCGAGGCCGAGGAAGGTGTTCCACTGCTGGTCGGTATTGCCCACGATCCCGAAGCTCTGGCGGGTGAATCCCCAATGGAAAGAATTGGTGAGAGAGGGGTTGAGAACCGCGATGTAGCCAAGGACGAAACCTTTGCTGTGATCGACGGTGGTTTCTTCCGGAACATCGCCGGGCAGAAAGGGAGCTCCCGGGTTGCGCAAGTCCTGCAGGGCTCCGCGCCAGAACAGACTATGCCGGCCGTCGGAGGTGAGACGGTAGTCGAAGCGCGCAATGAAGACATCGTTGTCGAGGCTGGTGGGTGCGCGGAAAACGAAGCCGGCATAGTTTAGGCCGTCTCCGGCGGAAAAATCGTTGGTTACGGTGCTGCCGGTGCAAAATGTCTTGTCGAGGTAGCCCGTGTGAGCCGGGTTGATCATGGCTTGATCAATCCCAAAACCCCTGGGATCGAGGAGTTGAAGCTGCGCGGCATTCCACGAAACCAGAGAACCGTCCACGGCTATGTAGCGGAAATTTCCCTGGCAGAGTTGCGGGGTAGGAATCACGCGCTCCGCCCGCTGCTGCTCACGCTCGCGGGTGCCTTCGTAGTTGGTGAAGAAGAACAGCCGGTTCTTCTGAATGGGACCGCCCACCGACACGCCAAAAATATTGCGGTTTAACTGCAGAGGTTTGTTCGGCAGGCCTATATTCAACTCCGATTGTTTGACCAGATAGTCGTTCGCGCTGGTGATCGTGTTGCGCAGGTATTCGTAGAGCGATCCGTGAAAGGCATTGGTGCCGCCTTTTGTTACCAGCGCCACTTGTGCTCCCGAGCCCTGTCCCTGATCTGCGCCGTAATTCGTCGTAGTCACCCGGAATTCCTGAACGGAGTCTTGCGTCACGGGCAATACGGACGTGAACGCATATCCGTTGGACTGATCGTTTACATCGACGCCGTCGAGTGTGACATTACTCTGATCGCTTCGCGCTCCGTTCACTGCACCATTGCGCGTGTCCTGGTCCTTGTCCCCAATGCGGTTGCCTGCGTAGGCTACTCCGGCTTGCAGGCTCAGCAAATCAGGAACGTTCCTCCCCTCCAGCGGAATCTGGCGGACTTGCTTTTCGTCAAAGGAATTGCCGACAGAAGCGTCGACCAGATTCAGGGCCGGGGCCTCCGATGAGACCGTCACGACTTCGGCGGCCGCGCCCACCTTGAGCTGAACGTTGGCCGTGGCCGGTGTATTAACCAGCAGCTCAAGACCCTTCTGCTCGTAGCCACGAAAGCCAACTGCGGCTACGTTGAGGGTGTAGGTTCCAGGCGGGATAAGAAGGAACTGGTATTCTCCCTGCCCACCGGTGGTTGCAGTGCGCTCTGTCTTGGATTCGGCGTTCGCGAGCACGACGTTGGCCCCAACTAAGGCCTTGCCGTCGGGATCGGTGACCGTGCCGCGAACCGAGGTTGTGGCCTGCCCTGCGGCCAGGCTGCTCATGCACAGGGCGACGCACACCCAGACCATGGCCGCGAAAACAAGTTGCCGGAGAACAGGCTTCTCGCTGGAAACACTACACGCTATGGACGAGGTTCCGTGCCTTCCAATCATGGCATCACCTTTTTCGTACGGAGTAGGAAGCCCGTGCAACATTACTAGAATTCGGGAAGGTTAATCAGGCGCATGGGCACTGTCAAGTGGGAAATCTGTATCTGAGGAAATCACCGAGATCATCGCCTCTCTAGAGTGGCTTATCGCGCCTTCAGTTTCCAAACACTATCTCGGCAGGGGGTCTTTCATGTTGGTCAGGGCGTAGGCGAGGACGGCCATGGCTGCGGCGTTTTCCCGGAGTTCGGTGGGGACTACCTTGTCTAGCGTGTCGGCGGCGGAGTGGTGGTAGTCGAAATACTTGCGGCCGTCCTGCTTTAGGCCGAAGGCGGGGACTCCGGCTTCGGAGATGGGGGCGATGTCGGCTCCGGGAGAATAGGTGCTGGGCTCGAAGACGGTTGCTCCGATGCTTTGGAGGACGGATTGAAGTGGGCGGAGGGCGTCGAGGGCGGCGGAGGTGATTTTGACGTTGAAGCCCAGCGGGTGAGCGGCTCCGTTGTCGCTTTCGATGGCGGCTATGTGGCGGGGGAAGTCGTTGGCGTATTCGGTGGCGTAGGTGCGGCTGCCGGCGCCTCCGGATTCTTCGTCCATCCAGGCGATTACGCGGAGGGTGCGGGCGGGGCGCAGGTGCAGGCGTTGGAGGACCTCGGCGGTTTGCATGGCCATGACTACGCCAGCTCCGTCGTCGATGGCTCCGGTGCCGAGGTCCCAGGAATCCAAGTGGCCGGAGACTATTACGATTTGCTCGGGATGGTCGGAACCTTTGAGGTCGGCGATTACGTTGTAGCCGGTTTCGTCGGGTAGCTTTTGCGAGGTGAGAGTCAAGTGCATGCGGACTTTGCCTTGGGCTGCCAGGTGGGCTATAAGGTCGGCGTCTTCGGCGGCTACGGCAGCGGCGGGGATGGCGGCGGGGAAACTGAATCCGGTGTGGGGGAGGCGGTAGTCGGCGCTGCCGACCGAGCGGATGAGGGCGGCTACTGCGCCTAGATCGGCGGCGGCTTTGGGTCCGGCGGCACGGTAGCGGACGGCCTCGCCGTAGGCGGCGAATCCTTCTCCGGCGGCGGCTTTTTGCTTGTCGAAGAGTTCGTCGAAGAGGACTATTTTGCCGGCTACCTTGTCGCGGCCCAGGGCCTGGAGTTCGTCGAAGGTGTCGACGGTCAGCACGTCAGCGGTGAGGCCGTCGGGGGTTGTAGAGGTGCTTCCGCCTAGCGCGGTTAAGACGATCTTTTGCGTGGTGTTGGGGACCATTTCGGGATACTCGATCAGGGCGGCGGCTTCTGTGCCGCGAATCCAGTGCGGGACGGTTACCGGTTCGAGACGGACTTCGAGGCCCAGCTTGCGAAGTTCGGCGGCTACGTAGTTGGCGGCGGCGCGGGCTTGAGGCGAGCCGCTGGGGCGGGGACCGATGTTTTCGGTCAGGTGAGATAGTTGGCGGTAGGCGTAGTCGTCATTGAGCGCGGCGGATTTGATTGCGGAGAGTTGCTGGAGGAGGAGTGGAGGAAAGTTCTGGGTGGAGGTTGGGGGGGCGGACATCCAGGCGGGGAGGGGCGGGTTCTGGGGAGGGTTTTGCGCGCTGGTTAGTGCGGGAGAGATTAGTAGAAGTGCGATTGAAAGTTGGATGGGCAAGGATGTTGAGAAGGCCTTGGTCATAGGTGCAGGCAGTGTATCCGAGTGGGCAGTCTGTGGGAAAGCGGCGTGTTAGCGTGAGGCATGGATAAGAAAGAAATCAATTCGACGAAGATGACGCTGAACTTTCTGGTCTGGATTGGCGGGGTGTTCATGCTGCTGTTGTTCGCGCTGCTGGCGCACTTTGTTTGGCGGGTTTTCTAGTCTCAAATTGTCTCCCTCGGCGACTAATAAGCCGCGACTGATTTTGCGAGGCATTTGCGGCGCGGCTCGAAGCCGCCCTTTCAAAGCCGAAGCAAAAAAGCGGCCCCATTGCTGGGGCCACGTTTCAAGAGGTCAGGTTTGGTGGGTTGTCAGGAAAGGCAATGGAAGTGCCCGTTTCGCCAGGCGGAACAGCACTTCGGGAATTGGTGATTGGAAACGAGAGTGAAGGTCATTTCTTTGGGTTTGCGGCCTCTTAGTACATGGAGAAGAAGCACTTGCCGAGCCAAAGGCCCCAGAACCTTGGGCTAGGATCGCGGGAATCCATAAGTAATAGATGAAACAAGGCTTAAGGCTGGGATGGGGGCCTAAGGCGGGCGGGGCTTACGGTTCCGGGGCGGGTAGCGCATGCACAAGGCTTGCATATTGATTGCAGCGGGATGGCTACAGAAGTAGGAGGCGGCTTGCCGCATAAGTGGAAAAAGCCCCGCCCAAGCGAAGCTTGGACGGGGCAGTCCTAATTGAAGGTTCGAACTAGCTGTTGCCGGCCACGGTACGCAGCTTCCCGGGCAGGAAGTGGTAGGGGGGCCAAGGTCCGCTGATGGCCACTTCGCAGTTCTTCAACTGCTTGGCAGCGGTGTTGTAGCGGTTCTGATATTTCTCGACCGATTTGGAATCGATGAGATGGGCGATGTCGATGAGCATGCCTTGCGGAGCGACCTTCTTGCAGCTCACTTCTTCCTCCAGCGGGTTAAACAACTTGTGGACTTGGACCGAGAGGGCGCGCGCCTTGGTTTGGCGTTCTCGTTCGCGGGAAGCTTTGACGCGCAGCTTTGAAAGATAGTCGCCGCCGACCGTGTCGGGCAGGATGACATCAATCATGGCTTCGCGCAGGGACCCGTCCGTGACAGTGAGTTTGATGTGCATTTCGGACTTGCCGCGAAGCTTGGCGACGCTGACTCCAAAGGCGCGCCGGTTGACCCGGACAGCCTGACGGAGGGCGTCGTCGCTTTCGAAGATGGTTCCGAAACGGAACGGTAATACGGTGGAATTGCGGAAGCAGCCGCTGACTACGCGGGCGTGGTCGATGGCAGCTTTCTGGTCAAGTTGTCCGGCGTTCTGATCGTATTCGCTCACAATCACAGCAAATTCACCGCTGGGATAGCTGAGCACAGGGGCTCCGTTCACGCCTTGAACGTTCTCAATTACGAATGGACGACGGGAACGGGTGCCGTTGGGAAGGGTCTGGTGCTCGGTAAGGCAGTATGCGTACCACGCCATATTGAACTCTCCGAACCGGGACGGAGGCGGACCAACCACCTCGTTATGTTTTTTACACAGCCGAGTTGCAAGTTTGGAAGTTAGCTATTAGCGGTACTGGGTCTGGAACACTGGGAAACCAAGTGTCAAACTACGTAAAGCATATTACTTCGGTCACCGTGGGAAATGCAACTTTTTTGTGGCAGAAGGCATCGACAGGGTTTTTGGGGGAGGCGAGGGGCGGTGTTGGGCGGCGCGTGACGCCATCCCGGTGAGAACGGGTGCCGTCCCTTCGGGACATTTTCTACGTCTCCCGCTTCCCCGGCGCTTCCGTGCCGAGCTTTCCCGTTCCGCCCCTCTGGGCTAGCGTTTGCTGATTTCTGTTTCGGCGGCGCGCTGGAGGCTTTCGACTTTACGCACCAAGGGCTTGCTTCCTCACGCGCTCAAGTCGTTTCGTTTCAAAACTTTGAAGAACCTGGGGCTACTCGTAGCGGAGGCTCTCAACCGGATCCAGTTGGGCGGCGCGGGCGGCTGGGACGGTCCCGAAAATCACTCCCACCACCGTGGACACGACTATGGCGATTAGGGCCGACCAGCCATTGATGGGTATGCGGTACTCGGTAAGGAAGCGGGCTGAATAAGGGATCGCCAGGCCGATGAAGATTCCTACGAAGCCGCCGATGAGCGAGATGAGAATGGCTTCGGCTAGAAACTGAAAACGGATTTCGCGGTTGGTGGCGCCGACGGCCTTGCGGATTCCGATCTCGCGGATGCGGGAGGTCACGGTGGACAGCATGATGTTCATGATGCCGATGCCGCCGACCAGCAGGGTAACGGCGGAGATCAACAGCAGCATCCAGGTGAGCATGGTCGCCGAGCGGTCGGCGACCGCGAGCAACTCGCTCAGGTCGGTGACATCGTAGACGGACTCGGAGCGATGCCGCGATTGCAGCACGCGCTTGATTTGCGCAGTCGCCGCAACCACCATGGAAGGGTCTTCCATGGAAAAGTAAATGAGCTTGACGCTGGGTGTGTCGAGGAAATAACGGCTGACCGAGTAAGGGATCAACATGGTGCTGCCGACTACTTCCGATTGATCGAAGGTGTTGACGCGCTCCTTAAAGGTTCCGATGACGGTGAAGGGCAGTCCCGTCAGTTTGATGACCTTTCCGACTGCCGCCTGGGTTGATCCATAGACCTCCTGCGCCATCTTTTCGGTGATCAGTCCTACTTTGTTGTGAGCCTGCGAATCCTCGGCATCGAAAAAGCGGCCGGAGAGCACGACCAGATTGCGCACTTGCAGGTATTCGGGATAGACGCCAAGGATTTGCACTTCGCGCTCTTTGCCGTCGCCGAAGGGAACGCGCTCCGACAGATTCACGACGGGCGTAGCTGCGACCACGCCGGAGATCTGGTTGCGAACGGCTTCCACATCGTCGATGGTCAGGGGATCGGGTGTGGATTGGCTGATGTGCGGCGCGCCCTGGTACTGCGCGTAGATGAGATTGGCGCCGATGGCCTGGATCTGGCTGAGCACGTATTGACGGCCGGTCATGCCGATGGTGACGACCAGAATGAGAGACGCGGTCCCGATCACCATGCCCAGTGCGGTCAGGATGAAGCGGACCTTGTTGCTGCAGAAAGTGTCGTAGGCGAAGCTGACAATCTCGCCTATGGCCATCTTGGGCCGAAGGCGCTCGGGCATAAGGGCAGCGGCCATGTAAGTTAGATGCTACGTAGGAGCTGCAAGGCGCGCAAGGGTTGTCTCGCGGGATGGCCAGTTACCACTTGATTGGTCCGGCATGGTACGGTCGAGATTCGAGAGTCAATTTGACAGGCGTAGGCACGATCATTAGGGTAAGGACGGCGCTTTCGCCGTCAACTCCTTGAGTACTCCCCCTCGATCAGCTTCATCTCCATCCCTACCGAAATGGAAGTCCGCATTCGGACTTTGCCTGCTGACAGTTGGAGCGGTGCTGGTGCACGGTTACCATCCCTTCTCAGAGGACGCGGAAATTTATCTGCCGGGCGTGGAGAAGATTTTGCATCCGGAGCTGTTTCCTACCGGGCAGGAATTCTTCCGGTCGCACGCCAGCATGACGTTGTTCCCCAACGTGGTGGCTTTTTCGCTGCGCGTGACTCACTTGCCGATGGAGGTTGGATTGTTTCTCTGGCATTTGGCGTCCATCTTCCTGCTGCTCCTCGCCTGCTGGGAGTTGAGCGGACTTTTTTTTTCAGATGTGGGGAGGGCGCGGTGGGGAGGAGTCTGCTTGGTGGCCGCGTTGTTGACGATTCCGGTGGCAGGCACCGCGCTCTACATCATGGACCAGTATTTGAACCCGCGGAATCTGGCGGCGCTCGCGGGAATTTTCGTGCTGGTGCGAACCTTGGAGAAGAGGTATTTGCGTGCGTTGTTCTGGGTGGCGTTTGCCGCCTGCATGCATCCGCTGATGGGGGTGTTTCCATTTTCATTTTGTGTGTTGCTGCTGGTGATGGAAAGATTCGAAAGCCGCAGGAGGACGAAGGGTGCGGGCGGGTTCGCCACTCTGCTATGGATACCCCTGTCGCCAGCGGCTTCTGCCGCGTATCACGAGGCGGCGAAACGGTATGGTTTTCATTACATCCAGAGATGGGCCTGGTATGAGTTGCTGGGGATCGTTGCGCCGCTAGCGTTGTTCTGGTGGTTTGCGCGGATAGCGCGGGGCCGGCAGTGGCCGGTGGTCGAACGCGTGAGCCGTGCTTTCGTGGTCTATGGCCTGATCTATCTGGTGGCGGCGCTGGTGGTTGACTTACCGGCTCGCTTTGAAGCTCTGGCACGCCTGCAGCCGCTGCGCAGCCTGCATTTTCTTTACATCGTGATGTTTGTCGTGATGGGCGGGTTTCTCGCCGAGTATGTGCTGAAAGACCGGTTGTGGCGATGGTTATTGCTGTTTGTGCCTTTGGGTTTGGGGATGTTCGTGGCGCAGCGCGCGCTTTTTCCCGCGAGCGCGCATATGGAATGGCCTGGCGCTGCGCCAAAGAATCCGTGGGCGCAGGCGTTTGTCTGGGTCCGGCAGAGCACGCCAGTGAATGCGACCTTCGCCATCGATCCGGAATATATGGATATTGCCGGCGAAGATGAAATCGGATTTCGCTGCCTCGCCGAGCGAAGCCACCTGGCCGACGGGGGCAAGGACAACGGCGTGGTCAGCATGTTTCCGGCGCTGGCTCAGGAATGGTGGGCGCAGGTGCAGGCGCAGACTCCGTGGAAAAGTTTTCACGCAGAAGACTTTTTGCGGCTCAAGACCAATTACGGGGTGAGCTGGGTGGTAGTGCAGCAGCCTGGAGTTGCCGGGCTCGATTGTCCTTACCGGAATAGCGCGGTACGCGTTTGCCGGATTCCCTGAAGGTTATTGAGACGATTCCCCGGCGCGGCAAAATCCGCGCTTGGGATGCGCGATCAAGTACAATTTCAATAATGAGGCGCATCTAGGCATGTCTACTGCGCGGGCTGTCCGTGCTCCCGAACGGCTATTTCCTTACGAGCGGTGGGGATCTCCGCTGCCTGCGCTCGCCCGGCAGTACCGGAAGAACCATCCCTGTCCGCATATTTTGTTGAAGGATTTTCTCGATCCGGAGACCGCGCTGGAGATGGCGAAGCAGTTTCCGCAGGCTTCGACCGCGGAGTGGACGCAGTATAAGCACGCCAACGAAAACAAGCTGGGCATGGCAAAGCGACAGCTTTTTCCGCCAGGTCTGGGCGCGGTTGTCGATGAATTGAACACGCCGGGGTTTGTCGCCTGGGTTTCGGAATTGACGGGGATTCCTGACCTGATGGCCGATCCGATGCTCGAAGGCGGCGGGTTGCATCAGTCCGGGCCGGGCGGTTATCTGAACGTGCACACGGATTTTTCCATGCACCACTTCCACACGCACTGGCACCGGCGCGTGAATCTGATTCTGTATCTGAATCCGGAATGGCGGGACGAGTGGGGTGGCGCGATCGAACTGTGGGAGCGGCAGGATGGAAAGATGGCGCGTTGCGCGGCGAAGTATGCGCCGCTGCTGAACCATGCGCTCATTTTTACGACTGACGAGAGGTCGCTGCACGGCTTCCCTGATCCTCTGACCTGCCCGGCAGGAGAATCGCGCAAGAGTCTGGCTCTGTACTACTACACGATCGAGCCGGACAAGAAATTCAGCGGGCATTCCACGGATTATTTTGCGCGGCCGCAGGATGGCTGGTGGAAATCCGCGATGATCTGGCTGGACAAGCAGGCCGTCAATCTTTATTCACGGGCTAAGGCGCGGTTCGGGTTCTCTGATGAGTTCGCCAGCAGAGTGCTGGGATTTTTGTCCAGAAAAAAGTAGCGTCGGAAGTCGCCACCATTTCATTTCCGTAATAATTCTGAGGAGACCGCCTTACGCGGGGCGTGCTACGTCGGTACGAGCGTAGTAGGTTGGATAGCCGGGCTCGAGTTTGCGGCCCTTGTCGCTGAAACGAGGCAGGTGGATCAGGCCCGTCCTCTGTAACGCGAATTGCAAGGTTGTAGCCAGGACGCCGAATCCGTACTTCACGCTGCGGCGGAAGTTGATGGAGGAGGCTTCTGCGAAATACTTCGTCGGACAAGACACCTCGCCGATGTGAAAGCCGAAGTGGACGCACTGGGCGAGCATCTGGTTGTCGAAGACGAAGTCGTCGGAATTTTCGAGCAGCGGAAGTTCGAGGAGAACTTTGCGGCTGAAGGCGCGGTATCCGGTGTGGTATTCGGAAAGCTTTACGCGCAGAAAAAGATTCTCAAACGCAGTGAGCAGCCGGTTGGAGATGTATTTGTATAAGGGCATGCCGCCGCGGAGCGCCGTCCCGCCGATGATGCGCGAGCCCAGCACCACGTCGTAAACCTCATAGGCGACCATGCTGGACATGGCCGTTACCAGCAGCGGCGTGTACTGGTAATCGGGGTGGAGCATAATGACCACATCGGCTCCCGCGGTCAAGGCTTCGCGATAGCAGGTCTGCTGATTACGTCCATAGCCGTAGTTGCGGTCGTGCTGGAAGACTTGCA
>Ga0185299_10006549_pt1 | contig 12348 bp, 16 predicted proteins | sample PaiPotPPA55metaG_FD_128002 | JGI IMG/M metagenome (GOLD analysis project Ga0185299, IMG submission 128002) | Iron sulfur acid spring bacterial and archeal communities from Banff, Canada, to study Microbial Dark Matter (Phase II) - Paint Pots PPA... ...
TTTAAGAAGCGAAGGTCTCACCGACAATCAAGAGCTACAGTTTAAGAGGGGAGAGATCGGCGCTGAGACATTTCAGCTTTTTCCAACATCCTCGCGGTTCCCTGCTACACCCGCCCGGAGGTCGGCGCGCTGGCGGTCAGCTTCACCTAACTGCTGGCTTGAACCTTCTGGGTCTGGTAAGCCATATTGCACAGATCCCAAAGACAGCCGCCGAATTTGACGTTTGTTGGAACCAACGGAATCGTGCCCAAATGCCTAACGGAGAACGCAGTTCGGCAGCGTCCTGGAAGGTTTCTCCAACGGAAACAAGGGGGAGGCTCAAGGTCTATGTTGGTGCCGGTGTCGGAGTCGGCAAGACTTACCATATGCTTGAACAAGCCCAAGAACTGCGCTCCGAAGGTCACGACGTGGTGCTCGCCTTCATCGAAACCCACGGTCGTCAAGGGACTGCCGCGCTAATCGGTAATCTCCCGATAATTCCTCTTCGAGAAATTAGCCATCGCGGTGTGGTTTTGAAGGAGATGGACGTCGATGCAGTGCTGTCCCGCAAACCACAGTTTGCTATCGTAGATGAGCTTGCTCATACCAACACTCCCGGCGGTCGCCAGCCCAAACGCTACCAAGATGTGGAGGAACTGCTAGAAGCCGGAATCAATGTCATCACAGCGGTTAACATTCAGCATATCCAGAGTCTGAGCCCCATCGTAAAGCGATTCACCGGAGTCACGGTGACTGAAACCATCCCCGACTCGTTTCTTGCGCGAGCCGAGGAGATCGTCGACGTTGATGTATCCACTGACGAACTGCTTGAGCGCGTTCGCGAAGGAAAAATTTATCCGATCGAGCAGGTAAATCTCGCTTTGCGGAACTTCTTCAGGCCGAGCAACCTATCGATCTTACGCGAACTAACTCTCCGTGAGGTCGCCCGCGACATAGGTCGCCAACGGGAGGAGAACGACCTGCGCAACGAATCGCGCGCGCCTCAACGATCTGTCGGGGCGCGGGTGCTCGTTTGTCTACCTTCGGACCAACATGCGGTCGAAGGACTATTGTGCAAGGGATGGCGCGAAGCTGGCCATCTCGATGCTGTATGGTACGCCGTTCACATTCAGACTCCGGAAGAGTCGCTTCGGAAGATTAGTACGGCCGATTTCCGCGCACTACTTGAGAACGTTAATTTGGCCAGCGATTTGGGGGCTGAATTCGAGTGGCTGAATTCGAAAGATGTAGTCAAAACCATCGTAGAATTTGCACATGAAAAGAGGATCTCTAAGGTCATCCTCAGGCGACCACGAATTGGTGCGTTCGCCGGACTCTTTCGGCGCTCGATCCCGGAGCGGCTGTTTTACGAGGCACGCGATCTCGACGTGGAAGTCGTGTGCGACGAATCCTGACTATCTCCCGCTCTCAGGCTTCGGGGGAGGAGCCTCTCTCTGGTGCATTTCTACTACTAATACTCTCGCACACGTGGCATTCAACGCAAAGCTATGAATGATATAGACAATCTAGACTATTGATGGAGGGCGTTGAATCCGGGTTCAAAATGCATGCGAAGCGCTGCTAGGCACTCAGCCGACCCTCGGTCTAAAAAAGTACTTCTTCGGCTGGTGCCGTCGCGTCTTTCATCACACTTGTGCTTTGTCAAAACCTAAACTCGGACCTGCTGATCATGCAGCCCACCGAGAATTGAGATGCTTGCGACCGGGCCGAGCTTCTTCAGGCGCCGAAAATCCGGCGCATTATGAGAGATGCGTCCGAAGCTGGTTGTAATAGCAAGCGTAATTCCTCAGCACGCGCCGCAACTGCGCTTCGTCGAACACGATCAAGTGATCGAGACTCTCGCGCCGAATCGATCCGATGAGCTGCTCGACGTGGCCGTTTTGCCAGGGTGAGCGCGGCGTCATACGGTGGTCGCGGATCGTCATTGCACAACGCGGCGGGTATACGCCGGGCCGAAGGCAAGTCGCGGTCGCGAATCAGGTGACGCGGCGCTTCATCCCAAGAGAAAGCGTCGGCCGCCCGCCCAGCGATTCCTGCTGCGGTCGGATTGTTCGTCACCCTGATGCTCGCCAGTCGCCTCCGGGCGTGGCGAAGAATTACCAGGCCATAGAGCAGCTTGAACGAGATCGTCCGAACCACGAACAGATCAATGGACGCGATTCCGGCGGCATGATTGCGCAGGAAGGTCTTCCAACCTTGGGACGGTGGTCGGCGGCGCCGGACCATATATCTGCTGACGGTTGATTCGGCGACTTCGATCCCAAGCATTAACAATTCGCCATAATTCGCGGTGCGCCCAGCAGCAGGTTCTCGCGGTTCACGCGCCGGATCAGCGCCCGAATCTCGGAAGCAGTTTGGTGGACGGCCGCCGAGGTAGCGGGACTTCCAGCGCCAGTAGGCGGGGAAACCGCGTCGGTGCCAACGGATCACGGTATCCGGCTGAACGATGATGATCGCGTTCAGCGGCGACGATTACAGTCGGTACGACCATAACAGGAGCAGGCGATCGATGTTCCACAGTCTCACGGCCTTCGGGGACCTGCGCTGTAGCAACACCAGCTGCTGGCGCAAGAGAAGATTCTCGGCCTCAAGCCGCGCTCGCCGCGTGAACTACGACCGGAGAGCAAGCAGCAGCTGGGTCAGAACCGCGACCATCGGCTGCTTCTTCACCACACGCCCATCCGCACGCCATCCTGGATAAGGTTTTCGGTAGGCACAGGAGCTCACGCACGAGGCCTGTGCCGCCGTGCCTGAGCTCGCGCGTCTCCGCGCTTGCTTGATCCCGCGATACGCCCCACTCGTCGCGATGCGAGATTAACAGCACCAGCATGCCGGTACTGTTCCGTAAGGTGCTCGTTTGCAGCGCAGGTTGTTCCGAAGTCGAGACGCACCGTAAGTTTGACAACGTTTGAGGTCCGGCGCATTGTCGAGGTCCCGCGCCACTAAGCTTGAACGCTCCACGACGAGGTTGTGGGGTTACGCTGACACCTGCTCAGGATTCCGAGATACGAATGCCGGCTTAGATTTCAGATGTAGGTTTCTCGCCAACACTCAGTCGCAAGGAGGCTCGTATGGCACTGCTGAGATTTTCGTCCGATCTGGATCCGGTGAGCAATCTGCTGACGTTGCAGACCGAATTGGAGCGTTTCCTGCGCAATCCCGCAATCAGACTGGGTGTTTCGGGTCCCGGCGACTTCCCACCCGTGAACATATTCGATGACGGGGACGGAATCGTAGTGATGGCCGAGGTCCCCGGGATGGATCCAGCAAGCCTCAACGTCTCCGGACAGAGTCACACCCTGACCATCAAGGGTGAGCGCAAGCGCGAGACGGTCGGTGACGCCGCGGGTTACCACCGACGCGAACGACCGTTCGGTGAGTTCTCCCGTTCGGTCCAACTTCCCGATGAACTCGATCTCGACAAGGCGGCTGCCACATACGAGGCCGGGATGCTGACGGTCAGGGTGCCCAAGGCAGAATCGGCGAAGCCGCGGCAGATCGCAGTGAAACCGGCTTAGGACCCCGAGGACGAAGGATTCGAGGCACCCTCGAAGGAGGAAACCGACGATGGCCGAACAGGAGATTACCGCGAAGGAGAAGCAGCAGGTAGAGGGTCAGGAGAAGACACGCGCGGGTCGTTACTTTCTACCCAGGGTCGATATCTACGAGTTCGCCGATTCGATCAAGCTTTGGGTCGATATGCCGGGAGTAAAGGAGAGCGACGTGGTGGTAACCCACAAGGACGGTGTTCTTACTATCACTGGTACCGTATCGACCGAGGCTTATGAGAAGCTGGCGCCGTTATACACTGAGTACAATGTCGGAAATTACTTCCGGCAGTTCGAATTGAACGAGGACGTCGACGACCAGCAGATCGCAGCCTTGATGAAGAACGGAGTACTCGAACTTACGCTGCCCAAGGGTGAGCGCTCGCAGCCCCGCCGGATTGAGATCAAAGCGGGCTGACCGTCGAACGGAGGAATCTCGAGTGATGGCGTGGAAAGATCCGTATGCCATCCTCGGTGTCGGGCGTGGCGTGCCGCCTTCAGAGATCAAGCGCGCCTACCGGAAGCTCGCTTTCAGCCTGCATCCCGACGTCGGCGACAACCCGGATGAGACGCGCTTTCGGGAGGCCCGCGAGGCGTACCAAGCCCTGTTACAACAAACGGAGCAGGGGCGACCGCACAGTATCAAGGTCGTGCGGGCTCCGGATCGCTCTGGAAACGCGGGAACGATGACCAAGTTATGACGAGAAAAGCAAACCCGTTGCTTCAGGTGGTAAGTTTCGATTTGAGCCCTCTTTCAATACAGACCCGCCAAAGCAGGTAAAATCATGCCCGAGGAAACAACCAGCGTCGGAAGTCAGACGCCCGCGGAACCTCTCGAGCGACGCATCGAACGTCTCGAACGGGAAAATCGCTGGTGGCGAGGCGCCTTGATAGCCGTCCTCGCTCTCGTTGCCCTCCTGTTTCTCGTGGGCCACCATCACCGTGCTCGCATCGATGTAGTTGTGACCGTCCCACCGTGGGCATTGAGAATGCCCTATTGGGGTTATGGTCCCGGCCCATATCCTCCACCTCCGTTAGGTTGGGGTGGGGTGCTTCCCGGACAGGGAGCAGCGCCAGGCAGAGGTCCGCGCCCACAGACTCCACAGTCTCCACCGGAGTAGTTCTGACCGGAGTAGTTCTGACCGGCATCACGGTTATAGTTCGCAAGGCCGCTCATCACTGAGCATCGTGTGCGCCGCCGATGCGACGGTGCGTTCGATCTCGGGTACCGGCAGACGCCAACCGGCTCGCCCTGGATCCGGCGTTCCATTGATCAGGTTGCGCGATACGTAATAGCGATATCTCGCTCACCCTTAGACAGCCTGACTCGGCGCGAGGCTCTGGCCGCTATCGCCGAACAGCTTATCGGTCAGCGAGAAACGCCGAAGACTTTTGAGTCTTCGAGACCAGCCCCAATATAGAGCTCTGCGCTGGCAAGATATCCGCTGGGTCCAATGCCGCCGGTGATTAGGACCTTGGCGTCATCAAGCAGCGTTGCCTGCTGCCCGTTGCGACCCGTGGCCATGCTGCCAGTGACGCTGAAGGTCCCGGTCGAAGGATCATAGAGCTCCGCGCTGGCAAGGTAGCCGTCGGACCCGAGGCCTCCGATGACCAGGACCTTGCCGCCGTTGAGCCGCGTCGCGGTGTGGAGGTAACGGCCGGTGGTCATGCTGCCGGTAGGGCCGAAGATCCCAGTCGAAGGATCATAGAGCTCCGCACTAGCAAGGTAGCCGCTGGACCCGACGCCTCCGATGACCAGGACTTTACCGCCGTCCAGGAGCGTCGCCGTGTGCCCGTCACGCCTAGTGGCCATGCTGGCGGTTGGGCTGAAGATCCCGGTCGAAGGATCGTAGAGCTCGGCGCTGGCAAGATAGCCGCTGGACCCGGTGCCTCCGGTGACCAAGACCTTGCCGCTGTTTAAAGGAGTCGCTGTCTGATAGATGCGGGCCGTAGCCATGCTGCTGGTGCGGGTGAAGGTGCCCGTCGAAGGATTGTAGAGCTCTGCGCTCGCATTAAGACCGCTGTACCCGATGCCTCCGGCGACCAGGACTTTGCCGTCATTGAGCAGCGTCGCTGTGTGGAAGATGCGGGCCGCGGCAAGGTCACCGCTGGGGCTGAAGGCCCCGGTCGAAGGATCGTACAGCTCCGCACTGCCGATATGTTGAAGGTTGGTCCGACGCCCGCGGTGACCAGGACCTTGCCGCCGTTGAGCAGCGTCGCCGTGTGCCCGACACGGCCCGTGCTCATGCTGCCGGTGGACTTGAAGGACTGCGCACAGGCGGTACGAGTTGAGATAGTCAGCACCAGCGAGATTCCCACTAGGAACAGCGTGGCCCGCGGTCTGGCGGGGACCATTGTGCTACCTCCTTCGAGCCTCGATGACCGCAGCACGGGCTTCGAGCGCTGGACGCCCTCAATAAGCCGTCGACCCTTGATGATCCGAGCCGGTTCACTCCGGGCTTGAGCATCTATACGCCGGGTTGCGGGCACGCAACGGTTCAACGTGGACATTCGCTTCCTTGGGCGTATTACATTGGGGATCGCCCCGGATTGGGGTGAGGTGGTCTGCATATTCCGCCCAGATGTCTATAGCGAACTGATTGAACACGGCATCGGGCCCGGCGCAGTTCCTCACCGCCAACGGCGCAAAGAGAGTTGGCAATTGGTCCGGTTGGGCAATGAAACATTTTTTCACAACAAACTTTTAATCAACCGGAGTTCGTCACGGACGAGGCGCGGCAGAAGGAAGTTAAGCCGCACGTGCTCACGTCCAGCGCGCCCAAAACGGCCGCGCTCGCCCAGGTGTCGCAACAAATGGATCGCCGCGACGGCGCATCCCTCAACGTCAGTTATGAGATAGCGATCGAATCCTGCTGGAAACTGCATCGGTATTCCGCCGGCGCTTTCGGCGACGACGGGTTTTTCCTTCCACAGCGCTTCAGCCACAACCAGGCCAAAGCCCTCGCGGATCGACTTCTGAAGTACGACGTCACATCCCCGTTGGAAGACATTCACCTCCATGCTTCCGACTCCCGCAACGTTTGTGAATACGAAAAGGTTGGGATCGCGCGCGCTCTCCTCCTGCACCCTGTCGAGCAGTTGCCATCCTTCAGGATCGTCGGCCGCCATTGCACCAATCAATGCGAGCTGAACCCCTGGAATCTCCGTCTTCACCAGACGATAAGCCTCGATCACGCCCAGCGGGTCTTTCCATGGATCGAAGCGCGACACCTGTAGCAGCAGTGGACGACTCACGTCGACGCCGGAGTCGGCGATCGCGCGCTTGCACAGGTCCGGTGATAACTCCATGTTCTTCGTAGCAAAGGGATCTATAGCCGGCGGAATCACTGTGACCCGGGGCTCATCAAGCATGGGGAGAACAAATTGCGCCATCGTGAATACGAACGCATCGTATTCTTGGATGTAGGGCACGAGAAACTCACTCACGCCCGGGTCGGGCGAAGAGCTATCGATATGGCAACGCCAGATCCACTTCGCTCCTCGAGCACCGGCGAAGTGACGGAGCGCGGCTGGTTGTGGATCGTGCACGATGACCACGTCGTAGTTGGTGTCAAGCAATTCTGCGCTCTGCCTGTTGATCTTGAGATAAGTATCCTGCTCCGATTCGAGCAGATCGTAATGACCCCCTTGGAGCGCGTTATGAAAGGCCTTGGTGACGCCGAAAAACGCCGGATCGCCGTGGACCAGGCGCCACTCGGCCGAGATCCCCAGACCTTGCAGGAGCGGGAGGTAGCGCGAGAGCGACTCGGCAACTCCGCCCCCATAGGCGGTTGAGTTGATGTGGCAGATGCGGACCTTCTTCAGGTCACGTGCGAGAGCCCGTAGCTCATCGATCGTCTCATCGCCGACGAGCGATCGATAGCTTTCGATGTTGGTCTGGACTGATCGATTGGGTCGGCCGATTGCAACCTTTGGCAGCATTGGCTTGCACTCCGTTGGATTCAGCCCAGCAGCCGACGGGCGCCGGTGAGGGCCAGAACCTCGTTGGGTCCCTGTTCGACCGACGCCATGCGCGCATCGCGGAAGAGCTTCTCAACGAGGCTGCCCTGAGCAAGACCCCTCGCTCCCAACATCTCAACCGCGTCTCCCGCCACCTTGAGCGCGGCCTGGGAACAGAAGATTTTGGCCGCGAGCGCCTGTTCAAGCCGCGGCTGTGTTCCCCCGACTTCGGAGCTGAGCGCGACTGTAGCTAAAGCCCGACTCGCTTCGACTTCGACATACATGTCGAAAATTCGCTTTTGCACAAGTTGATGTTGGTAAAGCGGCTTGTCGCCCTGGACTCGACGCTTCGAGTAGCTGAGCGCTTCTTCGTAGGCGGCCCTTGCCAGACCGGTAAAAATCGCGCTCAGACACGCGTTGGCGTGACCGAGGATCTTGGTCAAGCTCTGCTCGTAACCCTCGATCTTGGTGACACTCAAATTACGTGGCACGCGAACGTTCTCGAAGATAATCTCGCCCTGATTGAGTTCACGCTGGCCGATTTTGCTGAACATCTCGCCTCTCGATATGCCGGGCAAGTCCAGCGGAATGAGAAGAATGTCCCGCGAGGCCATCCCCTTGGATTCGATCGTGACGTGGGTAAGCGCATGAGTTGCAATTGTGCCATTTCCGACCCAAGTCGACTTGCGCCCGGTGAGCACGTAGTCGTCGCTTTCCGGACGGGCGATCAGCTCGCCGGCAATTTGCGGATAGCGGAACTCCGATGCGCCGACCGCCAGCACATACGAGCCGTGGTGCGGCTCACTCATAGCCCAGCATCCAACCAGGGACGCGCTTCGGTCGTTTGCAAATGGCCGTGCGAACCTTTCGACGAGCTCTGGATCCTGCAGTCGTACCACGCTCGAGAACGGTATCGTGCTCGTCAGCAGTGCACTTGCCAGCCCCGCGCTTCCCCATCCCAACTCTTCAAAAACGACCTCAAGTTCCTGCCCCGGTAGCGCCAATCCGCCAAGCTCTCTCGGCAATTCCGCGGCGTTATACCGGAGAGAATAAGCGCCTCTCAAGGCCGGCCAGAGCGGGGAATCCGGATCAATCGCCTTCCCGGGATCATTCGTTCGGTCGAGGGCCAACGCCGCTGGGCGGAAGGTCTCACTCGCCAACCGGTTCGTTTCATTCCGTCGCCGGTCCAATTCCTTGGACACATTCCGAGATTGTGGCATCGTTCACCTCGGGATAGGGACTCTCCGATAAAGGCTTCCTTAATAACCGTGCGAGCAGCGCGCCTTTACGCAATCTTATGGACGCGTCTCGTGGGCTTGAACCATCGCAAAAATGCTGCGCAGCATGGAACTCCTCTGCAGACACTTCTTGCCTCACTTTCGACGGGAACGCACAGTCGAGAAGCCGGCCTGCGTCGAACGGCCCGGTGCGTCGCAGGGGGTTCAGCCAAGTGCAGTCGTCAGAAGGAGCACACTTTCCTCACGCGCTTCGACGCTATGGGGAACGTCGCGGTCGACCGCCAGGATAGTGCCGGCCGCGAGTTCGTTGTGCGCATTTGCTCCGACGAAGAGGACGGTGCCGGAAACTACCTGTAGTGTGAGCGGACCTTTGGTGCGATGCTCATGCAGACGTGCGCCTTTTTTGAGCAGCATCAGCATCACGTTAAGACCATAATCCTTAACCAGGCTCGCTGCCTGGCGGGCTTCTTTTGACGATTCGAGTTTTTGTCTCAATCGCGAGATCTCGTCCGCCAGTTGTATGAGCGCCACTCCGCCGTGGGTGGGACGCAACGCTTTTGGCCCGGTCTGGCTTTCTTGCATAACGAAAACGCTCCGAATCTATAGCTAAGGAATCATCGCACTCGCGGCAGCTCAGTGTACGCGTTCGCGGCCGCCAGGATGTCAACCTCGCACTCGAATACGGCGGCCAGGACGTCAGCCTCGGTATCGCACTCGCCGAGATCAATCCACAGCGCTCCGCCGAGGTTGCTGTCCGTCGTCTCTGGGCAGCTCAGCCAGTATTGTCCCGCGCCGGTGAAATCGATTTTGACCATCGTACGCTCCTCGTTCGCCGGGTCCGCAGCTCAATTAGCGATTCTTTACTCCCACCCTGGAAAGACGGTCGGCTTTGAGCCACAGCCGTCGCAGATCCTTCGGCAACTGGCTCAAGATGTGTCCTGCCTCGCCCTCCTGCCCGCTTGGACTGCCGAAGAGCCGATGAAGCGCGGCGAAGACCGCGCACACCGCCCGTTCCGCTTCGAGATCGTCGGATAGCCCCGCCATCTTGCGTACCTCGCCGACGAACTGGCCGGCGTGGACGCGTCTCACCTGCCGCGCCGGACGGTCAAGAGCGCGCCACATCGACTTAAGATGGGAGTCCATCTGAGCTTCGGCCTGTTCGACCTCGCGGACGGTCAAACGATCGCGCAGCTCCTCAAACACCGCCAACGATAAAGCTTCGGCGCGCACTGTATCGCATTCAATTCGGTCCGCAACTTCGCGAAAAAACGTTGAGTGATTCATCTTCGTGAGCCTTGACCGACCATCCTTGACGGGTGGCTCGGTCCTTTGCAGTTCCCATACTCTCTTAGAGTAATGAGCATCGAACGTGCCTTAGCGAGTGATCCAGAAACACCTCAGACTTCGCGCCTCGGTTGTAGAGATAGATGCTGATCGTTGCCGCCGTTGGCGACACCTGTAGCCGAGGGATACACCGCTACGCTTTGATCGAGCAGGAAGCCGGTAGTAGGGAGTTGCTTAGGATTCTGAGGAGGACACCGGCCCCCGCGCGTTGCTCGCCTCGCGGAACGAGCCCCTGCGGGTTTCTTTCTTTTCGTCATTTGTCCCTCCGCCACAGCAGTTGTAGCCATTGCCTATTCGCGCGCTGTCGAGCCGTCGCCAAGCAGGGTGTCGGGCCGGAAGGGAAGGAAATCACTTATGGCACGGCGATGGCTAAGGAGTTGAGCTCGGAAGAAAGATTTAGCGAGGAGCCTGGCGGCAATGGCATTTCCGTACAGAAGGATTTTGAATCCAATCGAATTTGACGGGAACTCGATGGAGGTGGTTGAAGTGGCAGCGGGTTTCGCGCGTCAGAACGACGGGACCGTGCTCCTGCTCCACGTCATACCCGCATTCCCCTTTCCACGTGGTCCGCTTGATGATGCCACCGGTGGGTTGCCCACCCACACGATCGCGGAAGACGAGGCGCGCGCGAAACTCGAAGAGATCACGCGCAAACACCTGCAGGGCGTCGAGAATCAGCTTCTGATACATCTCGGCGATCCGGGCGCCGGAATTCTTAGGGCAGCGGCCGATCTGGTGGCGGATGTGATCGTTATGGCGACGCGCGGGCGCACGGGTTTCTCCCGGGCGTTTTTCGGGAGCATCGCCGAGGAGGTGCTGCGCGAGGCTCCGTGCCCGGTGCTCACGGTTCACTCTTCAGCGCAGATGTTCGATCATATTTTGCCCGAGCGATATCCAGGTACGCCGCGAAACGATCTGTAGCTTTCCCACGATTCAGAACTTTCGGGCGGAGACTTTCAAGGCTATTCTATGACTGATTGGGTTAGAAACGCGACCATCGGCCTCTTCTTTAACACACGTCCACAAGCCCGTCATCCCGGATTGAGGTTTCGGAAGGGACAGGTCGCGGCGCTGCGCGCTCATGACTCTGCACTCGCTCGGCCGCACGCGGTTGAAAACGGAAAACGAGCAGCCTAAATGACTATCGAGCCGTTACTCAATTCCAACAACGCAGCGGACATTCCCCGCGGGCTCCGAACTGCGTTTTTTGCGTGTCATTATTGCGATGGCCGAGGGTAGTGGATAAGAGATTATGCTGACTCGCCGGCAATGTAAAATAAAGCTGTCGTAAGACCGATGGGACCAAATTGAATCTCACGCAAAAGGCCCTATGGCAGACGAATCGAACAATCTCGTCAATCGCCTCGTGATTCTCGGGTCGGGACCCACCGGCGGCGCATTTTTCAAGGCCAAGGAAGTAACCATAGTAGGCGGCGATACGGCGAGGAAGAGGCGATCTTCCTGACGCGGTTTTGCAGCAGAGTTACGATCGTCCATCGCCGGGACACCTGTGCGCCTCGAAGATCATGCAGGAGCGTGCACAGAAGAACTCGAAGATCGGTTTCTTCTGGGATGCCGCGGTCGATGAAATATTTGGTGAGCCGGCCACCGGAGTTACCCGTGTGCGCCTGAAGAATCCCCGCACCGGTGAGCATACCGACTTTCGCATCGACGGAGTCTTCATGGCGCTCGGCCATCAGCCGAATACCGCGATTTTCAACGGACAACTCGACATGGACGAACTCGGCTATCTGATTGTGCGCCCCGGTTCGACCTACACCAACGTCGAGGGTGTTCGCCGCGGGCGACGTGGCCGATCGGGTTTATCGGCAGGCGGTCACGGCGGCGGGCACTGGATGCATGGCCGCGCTGGATGCCGAGCGCTGGCTTGAAGCGCGTCTCGAATAGTCGCGCGGTACCGTAGAAGCGGTGTTCGACGGTTGAGACGATGCGCTGCGCTACGGACGGGCAGGCGTTCGTATCGGAGCGTGGCCGATGAATCCCGGCCGCCGCGTCGGCCTCGGCCTCGCGATTGTGGCGGTGCTGACTCTTGCGGGCAGCGCCGGTTACATGCTCATCGAGCGGATGTCCTTCCTCGACGCGCTCTATATGACGGTCATCACGATCACGACCGTCGGCTATGAGGAGGTGAAGCCGCTCGATACGGCGGGACGCCTCTTCACGATCGTGATCATCTTTGTCGGCGTCGGCACCGCTTACTACGTCTTCGCCGCGATCACCGAGGTCGTGGTGAGTGG
>Ga0185299_10006553_pt1 | contig 12336 bp, 10 predicted proteins | sample PaiPotPPA55metaG_FD_128002 | JGI IMG/M metagenome (GOLD analysis project Ga0185299, IMG submission 128002) | Iron sulfur acid spring bacterial and archeal communities from Banff, Canada, to study Microbial Dark Matter (Phase II) - Paint Pots PPA... ...
GTGTACAACGTGCTCGCTGCGGCTGCGATTGCACTTGAGCATGGCATTACCCCGTCAGAAATCGCCGGAGCTCTGCCGTCCCTGCAGCCCGCCGACAAGCGCGGACAGGTCGTCCAACTGGGTAACATCACCGTGCTGTACGATTGCTACAATTCAAGTCCGAAGGCGCTTATGGCTGCCGTGGATACTCTGGCTGCCATGCCGGCGCGACGCCGGATTGTCGTCGCCGGCGAGATGCTGGAACTCGGCGCAACCGCCGAGCAACTGCATCGCGAGTGCGGGCGCTACATCGCAGGAAATGGGGTAGGAAGCGGGGCCGGAAGTAAAATTGACTTCCTGCTCGGCGTGCGGGGCTTGGCGAAGCCGATGGTGGAAGCGGCTCGCGAAGCGGGTATGAAAGGGGAATTCGTCGTGACGCCAGAAGAAGCCGGCAAGTGGCTGGCGCGCGAGACTCGCGAAGGCGATGTCGTATTGTTGAAAGCGTCACGCGGCGTGAAACTGGAGAAAGCATTGGAGACTTGGCAACGACAAAGCGGCATCCCCTAGCCCCTGGCACTGGGAAACTGGTGTCGGAGGCGGATTGCTTGAGGGTTTCCCCTGTGATCCTCTGTGGTAGAGAACTAAAGCCTGAACCACAGGGACCACAGAGGTAAACACAGAGCTACACAGGGGAGCGCTATTGCGGCGTGAAACTGAAAAACGAAAAAGCGGCATTCCTTCCGCCCAAGGCGCAGGGAACTAATAACTGAGAGCTGACAGCTGAGAGCTGACAGCTGGTGTCGGAGGCGGATTGCTCTACTGGCTGCTCTACCTGAAGCTCTACCATTATTTTCCGCCATTCCGCATTTTTCGTTACCTGACGTTCCGCACAGCGTTCGCAAGCCTCACCGCTCTTTTCACCGGACTGATCGTCGGGCCGGTCGTGATTCGGCGCCTGCGCGATTTCCAGATCGGGCAGTACATCCGCGAAGAGGGTCCGCAGGCCCATCAGAAAAAAGCGGGTACTCCAACCATGGGCGGTTTGCTGATCGCCATCGCCATCCTGGTGCCCACGTTGCTCTGGGCGGACCTGAGCAATCCGTTTGTCTGGATCGCCGTGTTTTCCACGGTGGCCTTCGGCGCGATCGGTTTTACCGATGACTACCTTAAAGTCGTTCATCACCGCAATCTCGGCCTTACTGCGCGCGCCAAGCTGGGCCTGCAGGCCGCGGCCAGCGTCCTGATCGCGATCGCGCTGATCGCTTTGCAGCACCGCGGAGAGTACTCCACCAGGCTGCTGGTGCCGTTCTTCAAGCAGTTCCACCCGGACTTGGTGATCCAGAGATTGGCGGTTCATCCTCACCTGTGGCCGCTGGCGTTCCTGCCGTTCGTCGGTTTTGTTGTGTTTGTGATTGTCGCATCGAGCAACGCCGTAAATCTTACCGATGGCCTCGACGGGCTGGCCATCGGTTGCACTGTGATCGCGGCCGGAGCGCTCGCGGTTCTCACCTACCTCAGCGGCCACGCCACTTTTGCGACCTACCTCGAATTGCAGCGCATGCCGCAGATCGGTGAGCTCACTATTTTTTGCGGAGCGATGGTCGGTTCCGCCATTGGATTTCTCTGGTACAACGCACATCCGGCGGAAGTGTTTATGGGCGATGTCGGCTCGCTGGCGCTGGGCGGCGCAATCGGTACCGTGGCCGTCATGATCAAACAGGAACTGTTGCTGCCATTCATCGGCGGTATCTTCGTCATCGAGGCGCTCTCGGTGATCCTGCAGGTTGGTTCCTACAAGCTGCGCAAAAAACGCATTTTCAAGATGGCGCCAATCCACCATCACTTCGAACTGCTGGGCTGGTCGGAGTCGAAGGTGATTGTGCGCTTCTGGATTGCGTCGCTGGTATTTGCGCTGTTTGCGCTGACTACGCTGAAATTGAGATGAGAAGAGATTTTGTAATTTTGTAATCGGGTAATTTGGTAATTTTAAAACCGCAGACCAAAGGGCATGCACAGTTTCAAATTACCAAATTACAAATTACCCAATTACCGATTGAACTTGATGGATCTCAACCACAAACGCGTCCTCGTCGTCGGCCTCGGCAAATCCGGCGTGGCCTCGGCGCTCTTTCTGAAGTCGCGCGGCGCCCGGGTCACGGTGTCGGACTCGAAGCCCGAAGCCGAGCTTCGCGACGAAATCCTGCTCCTGCTGGAGCATGGGATCACCGTCGAAACTGGTGGCCACGGCGACCGCACTTTTCGCGGGCAGGACTTGATCGTGGTTAGCCCGGGGGTGCCGGTCGATGCGCCGCAACTGGTGCAGGCGCGCAACCTGGGAGAGAAGGTCATTGGCGAAATCGAACTCGCCGCGCAATTTCTGCCCGGTCCGATCGTCGCCATCACCGGAGCCAACGGCAAGACCACCACTACCTCACTGGCCGGCGAAATTATCGCCGCCGGCAAGTTCTCCACAGTGGTTGGCGGAAATATCGGGACGCCGGCCATCAGTTTGGTGGATCAGGCCGGGCCCGCCACCTGGACCGTGCTTGAAGTATCCAGCTTTCAGCTGGAAACGATCGTTGAATTTCGTCCTCGAATCGCGGTGATTCTGAATATCACGCCCGACCATCTCGATCGCCACAAAACTTTTGACAATTACGTCAACGCCAAAGCGCGCGTCTTCGAGAACCAACGCGCGGACGATTTCACCGTCCTCAACGCCGACGACTCTACGACCGCTGGATTGTCGGATCGTACGCACGCGCAGTTGTTCTGGTTTAGCCGAAAGAAGGAGATTGAACGAGGAGCGTTTGCCCGCGGGGCGCATATCTATTTCCGGGACGGGCCGAGCGAACGCGAGATCATGCCGCTCGCGGAAGTGCTGCTGAAAGGCGCGCACAATTTGGAAAATGTGTTGGCGGGAGTTTCTATCGGCATGCTCGTTGGCTGCGAACCCGAACAGATCCGACAGGCCGTCCGGAATTTCAAAGCGGTCGAGCACCGGCTGGAGTTCGTGGCCAGGTTCGCAGGCGTGGATTACTACAACGACTCCAAGGCCACGAATGTGGACGCGACCATCAAGGCGCTGGAAGCGTTCCCGGCCGACATTCCTCCGCACCTGCACCTGATTCTCGGGGGCAAGGATAAGGGCAGCGACTATACCGTGCTCCATGCATTGTTGCGACAGCGGGTGAAGCGCGTATACACCATCGGGGCCGCGGCCGCGAAGATCGAATCGCAGATTCAGGGCGCGGCCGAAATCGAACATGCGGAAACTCTCGAAAACGCTGTCCGGCGAGCAAGTGAATCCGCCGTGGCGGGCGACGTGATTCTTCTGGCTCCGGCTTGCGCCAGCTTTGATCAGTTCCAGAGCTACGAACATCGCGGGCGAGTGTTCAAGGAGACGGTGCATTCGTTGGCACTGTCGCGATCGGTGTAGTGGTGGAGCGACGGGCGCCTCGCCCGTCCGGCAGTACGGCGGCCGGGCGGGGGCGCCCGGCTCTCCACCAGCGAGTATTGTTGGAACCAACTCAGTTATCACCTGCGCAAAATCCCCGGCGAAACTCCTCCATGTCTTCGTGTCTCCGTGGTGAAATGGATTCTCTATGGCTAAGCGAGTCAGCGTCGATCGCTGGATGTTTACGGTGACCACGATTCTGGTTTTTGTCGGACTGGTCATGATCTTCAGCGCTTCCGCCGTAATGGCGAAGGAGCGCTACGGATCGGCTTACGAATTCCTGCTGAAGCAACTGGTCTGGGCCGTTGCGGGACTCGTCGTGATGGTCGTCGCCACGAAGGTGGACTACAAACGCCTGCAACATCCGGCGCTGGTTTTCTTGCTTCTCGGATTTACGACGCTTCTGCTCATCTCCGTTTTTTTTCTTGATCGCGCCCACGGCACGCATCGCTGGTTCCATGTGGGTCCGATTTCGTTGCAGCCTTCGGAGTTGGCCAAGCCCGCGCTCATCCTATTTCTCGCGTGGTTTCTCGAAAACAAGACCAACGCCATCGACGACTGGCGCAATACGCTGATTCCGGCGATGGTGCCTACTGCCGCTTTTCTCGGGCTGATTGTTTTTCAGCCCGACCTCGGCACCGCCATCGCTTGCGCGGGCATTGCGGCTTGCATTCTGTTCGTCGCCGGCGTTCGACTGCGATACTTCGGATACGCGTTCGCGGCCGCGCTGCTGCCGCTTTATTTTCTGATCTTTCATGTGTCTTACCGGAAAGACCGCATCCTGGCATTTCTGAATCCTTACGCTGATCCGAAGGGATTTGGCTTCCATATTATTCAGTCGCTGATTGCGGTCGCGACCGGCGGCGTTACCGGGCTTGGACTGATGGAAGGGAAGCAGAAACTGTTTTATCTTCCCGAACCGCATACGGATTTTATTTTCGCCGTCACCGCCGAAGAATTGGGGCTGGTCGGAGCGCTCACTGTCATCATCCTTTTTGCGATTTTTCTCTGGCGTGGGACGCGCGCTGCGCTGCGCACGCAGGATAACTTTGGCCGTTTTCTGACTGTCGGAATCACCAGCATGATCGTGCTGCAGGCGTTCATCAACATCAGCGTCGTGCTGGGGCTGATGCCTACGAAGGGGATTCCGCTGCCGTTCGTTTCCTACGGCGGATCGTCGCTGTTTGTGACCCTGATGTGCGTTGGCGTGCTGCTGAATATTACGAAGCAGGCAGAGTAGGCGGCGCCTGGGTGAAGTCCACAAGAATCCTTACCACAGGGGGCACAGGGGAACACAGGGGACAAACCCACAGGGGCCGTTACGGTGACTTGCCGCTATACTAGTTTTTGCCAAGCCAGTTTTTGCCGAGCCATCGCTCAACGGAGAGGGCATGTCGAGTCTGAAGGAATTCCAATGCGAGATTTGCGGGATCGTCAGTGAGAATCCGATCCATTGGTTTGTAATCGAGTGCGGAGATCAGAAGCTCGCGGTCATCAAGTGGGATTTGACTGCCGCTACCAGCCCTACTGCCCGGCATTTCTGTGGCGAAGCTCACGCCCAGGTGTATATCAGCCGTTGGTTTGAATCCGTGTGCTGGCCGCGCAAACCAGCATTCAAAATCTCCTAGGCTGGCTGTACGGGTCCAAAAGGGTTGTGGGACACGGGATGTAGGCTGAAGACTGTATTGGGAACTGGGACGGCGCAGGGATAGAATAGCGCTCAAGAAGAGAGGTTGGTCTCCGTCGCCGAAGCTAGGCCTCCGATAGCCTCGACAGCGTAGACCGGAAATGCGAGCGATGAACTCCCCCTACCGCAGGCTCGTCCTATCTCTCGTCGCTGCCATTCTCTGTTCCTGTGGGGGCGGTGGACAGCCATCCCCTGGGTCCGGCTTCTCGATCGCCGCCAGCCCTGCGACCCTCGCGGTGATTCCCGGCGCGAGCGGCACCAGCACTGTGACCGTCTCTCCGCGCGATGGTTTCACCGGTAGCGTGAACGTGACCATCTCGAATGTACCGGCCGGTGTGACGGTCGCTCCCAATCCAATTCAATTTTCAATTTCCTCGTCCCCCGTCTCGCTGCCGATCACGGTGAGCGCAGGATTCGATGCGCAGCTTCACAACACTACACTCGCGCTCACCGGAACCAGCGGAAATGTCAGCGCTTCCGCCAACCTCAATTTGCAGGTTCAAGCGCTCTCGGTCACCACCTGGCATTATGACAACGCGCGCACCGGCGTGAACCCCAACGAGACCATCCTCAACCTCGCCAACGTGAATCCCAACGCGTTCGGGAAGCTGTTCGACATTCCCGCCGACGGCGCGGTCATCGGACATGTTCTCTACCTTCCCAACGTCGCGATCCCGGGAAAAGGCTCGCACAACGTGGTGTATGCAGCGACCATGCACGACTCCGTTTACGCCTTCGATGCCGACAGCAACACCGGCGCGAACGCGAGCCCGCTCTGGCAGGTCAGCCTGCTGCCCCCCGGTGCAACGCCCGTTCCCATGACTGTGCAAGGCTGTTCCGGCGTGACGGGATGGACTGAGGTCGGCGTCGTTTCGACGCCAGTAATCGCCGCCGCATCCGGAACGATATACGTTGTGGCCAAGACCTACGAGAACGGAAACTCGGTCTTCCGTCTGCATGCTCTCGACGTCACGACTGGCAGCGAGAAGTTCGGTGGAGCAGTGCAGATTACGGCTACTTACACCCTCAACGGCCAAACCGATACCTTCAATCCCCTCGCCGAGATAAACCGTCCCGCGCTGTTGCTGACGAATGGCCACGTCTACCTGGCATTCGGATCGAATGGGTGCAATGCCTACGGCGATCAAGGATGGGTCATTTCCTACAATGCTTCCACCCTCGCCCAGGAAGGCGCCTTCAACACCGAGCCCGGCAACATCCTGGCCTCGATCTGGATGAAAGGAGGAGGTCTCTCGGCCGACAGCGCCTCCAACATCTACGGTGAAGCGGCCGAAGGGAACTTTACTCCGGGCACGAACTTCGGCAGCAGTGTCTTCCGCCTCACGCAATCAGGGAACAGCCTGCAAGTAGCGGACTGGTTCACGCCTTGGAACGAGGACTTTCTCAGCAAGGGCGACCTGGACCTCAATGACGCGGTGCTGTTGCTTCCCGATCAACCCGGATCTCATCCTCACCTTGCCCTGGCGGCGGGAAAGGAAGGGACGATTTATTTGCTCGACCGCGACAACATGGGCAAGTACTGCGCCAGTTGCACGGCGGGAGACACGCAGATTGTGCAGGAACTCCAGCAGGTGGCGAAGCACACGGGCTCTCTCGTTTATTGGAATGGGATGGTCTACTCAACCGGCACCTCATATCCCATCATGGGATGGGCGCTCAGCAATGGCATCTTGTCGACCACGCCGGTGGTGCAAACGCCGCCGCAGGTGGGCGCACATTCACCCATCATTACCTCGGCCGGCACGGCGAATGGGATCCTGTGGCAGCTCAATGGCTCTAATCTGACCGCTTACGACGCTACGACCCTCGTCCGGTTGTATGTGAGTTCGCAGACGAATGGCCGCGACACTTTACCCCCGATTCCGCATTTCGCCCAATTGATGGTCGTGAATGGGAAGCTGTATATCGGGACGAACAGCGGAATTACGGTTTTTGGATTGCTCTAGGTTCGATTAGAGGCGATCCCCTGATGTTTTGCTGCCTGAGAGGGGCAAGCCCCCGTCTCTACGGTTGCTTTTCCAGCGCCAGTAACTGCTCTTTGCGCTCGATGCCCCAGCGGTAGCCGCCTAGTTCTCCATCCTGGCGCACTACGCGGTGGCAGGGAATTGCAACCGCTACCGGGTTGGTGGCGCAGGCTCGGGCTACGGCTCTCGCGGCTTTTGGCATGCCGATCTTCTTTGCTACGGCGCTGTAGGAGCGAGTTTCTCCCCGGGGAATTCTTTGCAGAGCTTCCCAGACTCGCCGTTGAAACGCGGTCGCCCTTATGTCTAGCGGTAGAGCGGGATTCGTCTCGCCTCCCTCCATTAAACGGGTGAGATTCACGCGCCATTCGGCCATGGCGGCATCGTCGCGGCGGCGGGTGGCAAAGGGGAACTCGCGCATCAGGCCTTGTTGAAGTTGCTCATCGTCGTCGGCGAATTGGATGGCGCAGATGCCCTTGTCAGTGGCGGCGATCAGCATGCGTCCTAGCGGCGAGGTGGCGATGGTGTAGCGGACTACGGCGGCCACTGCGCCGCGGCGGTACTTCTCCGGGGTCATGCCTAGTTGGGTGGCGGTGCGCTCGTAGAGACGGCTGCTGGAGCCGTATCCGGCGGCGTAGAGGGCGGTGGTCACGGAGTGGCCGGCCTGCAGATTGTGTTTCACCTGGCGCAGGCGGATCGCGTTGATGTAGGCCTTCGGCGAGACTCCTAGTAGGGACTTGAAAGTTCGCTGCAAATGAAACGAACTGAGGCGGAATTCTTTGGCCAGCAGGCCGAGGGTGAGGCGGTCTTCGATATGCTGCTCGATGTAGCGGCACATCGCGCGCACCAGCGCGGATTGCGGGTTTCCGTCGACTGCCTTCGGACGGCAGCGCAGGCAGGCGCGATATCCGGCTTGTTCGGCCTGGAGGGCATGATCGAAAAAGCTGACGTTCTCGCGGCGCGGGCGCTTGGCCGGACACGACGGACGGCAAAATATGCCGGTGCTCGACACCCCGAAAACGAACGCGCCGTCGAGTGAGGCGTCGCGATCGAGGACGGCCTGCCAGCGGCGGTGTTCCATTCGTTCCGGAGTTGGTTTTAGAGTTGACTTCATTGCTTCTTCTTCTAAAAGTATCGCATTGGTGGCCATGCAGGTAACATAGGGCAGTCGGGCCGCGCGGGCTATCCGAATGTTGCAGTCAAACGATTTTTCCTGGCCTGTCGGAAATCCGCTGACTGATGTAGTATGGCGGCCTGCGTTCTCCTGTGCCTCTGTGGTTGAAGAAGTCTTCACCACAGAGGACACAGAGGTACAGAGGTACACAGGGGAAAATGAAGGGGACTCTCCATGAATGGTAATTTGAACCGCATTTGCCAGATGGCGTCGCTGGTTGTCTTAGTATCCCTCGCGTTGGCGCAGGCTGGCGCGCAAATTCTCACAACCGATCAAGTTAAGAAAGTTGCTCCGAACTCGTTTTTCTTTTCGGGCCAAAGTGGGGCAGTGCAGTTGCGAAATACCACCGGCTTGAAGAATTCCGCCGGCAAGCTAGTGCTGGCGGGGCTGGTGGACACATCGGGATATTCAACCGCAATTCAGGAGAAATACCAGGGCTTCCTGATCACCGAAACCAAGCTCAGCTTTGACGGAGCCACGCTCGATCCAGGAGAGTATGGATTCGGCTTCAAGGACGGCAAGTTTATTGTGATGAACGTGGCGGCGACGGATCTGTTCTCCATCGCCAGCGCGAACGACGACCAGCTCAAGCATCCGGTTCCGCTGAAACTTGAAAAAGACGGGGCGGGGTATCGGCTGTACGCGGGGCGGAAGTATGTGGTGGTGAAAGCCGATTAGTCTAGTCAGCGGCCGAAAGCTTTAACCACCAAGGGCACGAAGGTCCACGAAGGAAAGCCTCGCAGCTGCGGCGCGATGGACAATGCTTGTTTCTCTCAATAAAATCTGAGCATTCACCTGCGGCAAACTGCGATGAAACTTGTCACTTTTGAGAACGCTGCGCGGCAATCGCACATTGGCGCGCTGCTGGGCGATCATCAGGTCGTTGATCTTCATACGGCTTGCGCGCTCTACCTGCGCGACGTCGAGAGCGAAGCAATTTTTTACCGCATGGCCGACGCACTTGTCCCGCCTGACATGCGGGCGCTGTTCCGCGGAGGGGACACCAGCCTTGAGGCGGCGCGCAAGGCTCTCGACTACGTTGCCCATCTCGGTGCGGGTGGCGGGGACGATGCCGAAGTGACTGGTCCTCGCGGCGAGACGCTGATTTATTCGCTCAGCGAGATACAGCTCAAGGCGCCCATCATCCCGAAGAAGTTTTTTCACACGGCGGGCAATTTTCGCGAGCACCACGAAGAGGCCACGAAGGCTGGTTTTTCGCATCCGGTGATGCCGTGGATCGTTTTCTTTCAAAACACCGACGCGATTATTGGACACGATGAGCCGGTGATTTATCCCGAACACCTGACACAGGAACTGGATTACGAACTGGAACTGGCGGTCGTTTTAAAGAAAGCGGGCAAGCACTTTACTCCGGAAGAGGCGTCCAGCTACGTCGGGGGCTACGTAATTTTCAATGACATCACGGCGCGCGACATTCAGCGCCGCGAAATGAAGTCGGGCGTGTTCAGTTTTTGCAAAGGGCTTGACACCTTCTGCCCGCTGGGGCCTTGGATCGTGACCGCCGACGAGATTCCCGACGCGCATAATCTGGCGATGGAACTACGCGTGAACGGGGAGGCGCGGCAGCGCTCGCACTCGAGCAAAATGTCGGTCAAGATTCCGGAGATCCTTTCGCACTACTCGCCGATGGGATACAGCGCGGGAGATGTCGTCTCGACTGGAACCGTGTCGGGCGTGGCAGCGTTTTCGGGAGATCCGAAGGCGTGGTATCTGAAGCCGGGCGACGTGATGGAATGCGAGATTGAAAAGATTGGCGTGCTGCGGAATCCGGTGATCTCTTGGGAAGAAGCGTATGGGCAGAAGGCGGCGATTGCTACGGTGAAGAATTTGTAATTGGTAATTTGTAATTGGTAATTTGAAACCGAGCCAATCTCGGGCTCTTCAGACGATGACAACCAATTCTAAAATCTGGGTAAGCGAACTCAATGCCCGGCCGGAGGTACGGAACGCGTTTCCCAGTACGCCCGTCCGGTTTTACGATACGACGCTGCGCGATGGGGAGCAGACGGTCGGGGTCGTGCTCTCGCCGCTGCAGAAGGTGGAAATCGCGCACAAACTGGATGAGCTTGGAGTGAGCCGCATTGAAGCCGGCTTCCCGCGCGTTTCGGCGGAAGATGCCGAGGCCATTGAGCTCATGCAGAAGGCGGGCATCAAGGCCGAGCTCTGGGGATTTTCGCGCGCGGTCAAAGCCGACGTCGAAGAGCTGGTGCGGCTGAAGCTTCGATATTCCGTGATTGAGGCGCCCACCAGCGCGATCAAGCTGAAGGCGTATGGCATTTCGCGGGAAGAAGTGCTGCGCCGGATTCGCGATGCGGTCTCGGCGGCGCGCGAGGCAGACATCGCGGTTGCATTCTTCGCTGTGGATGGCACGCGCACCGAGTTGGAATTTCTGAAAACTGTTTATCTGTCCGCGCTCGACGCGGGAGCGAAAGAACTGGTCGTCGTCGACACGATCGGGGCTTGCGGGCCCGAGGCGGCGGAATATCTCACGCGGCAAGTCTGCCAGTGGGCCGGCAAAGGCGTTCCGGTCCATTTTCACGGACACAACGATTTCGGTATGGCGACGGCTTGCGCGGTGGCGGCGGTCCGCGGGGGAGCAACCTGGATTCAGGGCACGATCAACGGTATGGGCGAACGCGCGGGGAATGCCGATATCGCCGAGATTGCACTCGCGTTGCGCTGCCTCTACGACGTACGCGTGGTACTGAATCTGGACAAGGTGCGCGAGGTTTCCGAGGTCGTGAGGCGGGCCGCTGGGTACACGCTCGAAGCGTGGAAGCCGCTGGTCGGCCAGAATTTGTTTATGCGCGAAAGCGGCGCGGTGGCCAGCCAGTTTCATCTCCCGGAGGCGATCGAGCCCTACTCGGCGGAAATTGTGCAGGCGGAGCGCCAGATCGTTCTCGGCAAGAAAAGCGGGCTGGACAGCATCGACCTGAAATGCAAGGAACTGGGAGTTGCGATCACGGTCGAGCAGCGGGGGCCGGTGCTGGCCGCGGTTAAGCAGGCCGCGGTCAGGGCGGCCGCGGCGGGCAAACCTGGCCTGGTAAGCGACGCTAATTTTCGGCAGATTCTGGCAGGCATGCACATTGTCTGAGATTCGGGGTCTAAAATCGTGACCTTCGCAAATCTGCGCCACCAGAGTTGTTCAGCGCGGGCTGAGACGGAGCAAGCCCGGTCTCTACACGAGTTCTTCAGCAAGCTGTGAAAACGGATCGTTCCCGAAGGGCAACTTACGGCGGTAACGCTGGGAACGTTACTCATAAAGTGCAGATGGTTGCACCCGCCGACCCGGCCCGATCCGGTTGTCACTTATTAACTCCATTCGCAACAAACACTTACATCGTGCCTTTCAGATGGTTTCACGGGTGCACTGTTCCTTGATGAAGCCCGGAGCGTGCGGGCGAACTTGGGGGCAACTTGACCGTCATTTATAACTACAGCGCTGAGAGCGTAGCTCCTCGAACGAGGCGACCGGCCGCCATCCTGCCGCTGCTGGTGATTTTGTTCATCGTCTCCTACGGCATTCTTACCATGCTGGTTTTCGAGCAGGGGCAGACCATCGAATCGCAACGCGGTCTCATCCACGAGATGTTGAAGGACAGCACCCAGTTGGCGACGCTGAAAGGCAAGCTGGCCCGGGACGACAGCAAGCGGTTTCAGAACAAGACGTCGGTACAGGCGGATCACAAAGACGTCGAATCCGGCAATCCGGCGGCAGGGATCAAAGGATCGGACGCAAAGGGATTGGACAAGGAAACAAAACGGTCCGGTAAATCGGCTCGTTCGATGAAGCAGGTTCCCGGGAAGCCGGCCGCGGATTTAGAGGATGTGCGGCGCTCCACTCGAGTGATCTAGCAGTTGTACGTAGCCTGAGTAGGCCGGATCAGAGCAAGCGATTCGGGTTTTAAAAGGTTCTGTGAAGACGCGGTCCATGTGGGGGCCGTGTTGCGAGCGTGTCTCAATCATGAAGGCCCTGGCCCTGGCTCTCGTCTTGTCTCTTCCCGTCCCGAGGTTGGCACCACCAGCTCAGCTCTCC
>Ga0185299_10006554_pt1 | contig 12334 bp, 10 predicted proteins | sample PaiPotPPA55metaG_FD_128002 | JGI IMG/M metagenome (GOLD analysis project Ga0185299, IMG submission 128002) | Iron sulfur acid spring bacterial and archeal communities from Banff, Canada, to study Microbial Dark Matter (Phase II) - Paint Pots PPA... ...
TGATCTGGCACGAAAGCTGCGCAAGTACATCGAGACTTATGCCAAATCAGCAAAACCTTTTCGCTGGACTTATACCGATCCTCAGAAGCGAATTCGTATTAACGAAATCACCGGGACGGCTTACTAGTAGGTAGCAGGCTGCTGAAAAATTCCTTTACGAGGCCAGCTGTCCCCTCAGTGGCCTGCCTGCTAGAGTATTGTAGATTCAAGTGCGATCCTTGGTTACTTCCGACTTTGCGCTACCGGATCCTGATCCAAGGACCTTGAACGCCTTGCGATTTGTCGCTACGACCGCGGCCATCCTGTTTTGCGCCGCACCCAATCAATCGCAGGCGCGTAAAATGGTGGTGCTCAGCTATCAACAAATGCTTGAGAAGTCCGATGTCGTGCTGATTGTCACCCCACAAACCAAGACAACCGATACAAAAGAACAGGCGTTTCTTCCAGGTATCTGGCTACAAGATAACGACGGAAAGCAAAGCAAGATCAAGTCGATCGGCGTAGAAACTGTTTTCGCCGTATCTGCCGTCCTCAAGGGAGACGCGACTGTTAAACAATTCACGCTGCACCATTATCGCGAGGCGCAAATTAGCGCCGCATTGGACGGCCCGTATTTAGTTTCTTTTGACCCATCAGACATGTCGAAGCGTAGTTCCTACCTGCTTTTTCTTGTTCGCGAACCGGATGGTCGCTTCGCCCCAATCGGCGGCCAGACAGATCCCGGCGATAAAGCAATCAGCCGACTTCCGTTTGAACCGAACTAGGCAGGCCCCTTATTGCTGTTTCCAATCAATAAATTGCCTTCCCGTACAGCAAGACCGCCTTCGGTAAGCAATTCCGTACCGCGGCCCGGTCTTTCAGCTTTAGAGCGATCTCGCCGGCCTCCGCGAAGATTGTGAAGTCGTGGATTCCAACCGCCAAGGCGGTCTCGCTCTGCTTGCGGGCTGCACGTCTTCACCATTGTCGTGCAGCACTAAATGCATAATCGACCGTGTGTGCCTTATGATGCCACGCCTACTCGTGTTTCGCCACCACTAGCGCTTTGGGTGGCTGGTGCGCTTGATCGATAAAGTAGAAGACAAATCGCGGTTGGAGTGTCTTCTCTCGCTCAGCATGTTCTTGATGTCTTGCTGAGCCTGACCCTGCCGGTGTTTCCGGGATCGACTACCGCAGACACTATGACATACCAGCAGGAGCGCAGGTGCCGAATGCTTATAGCGCAACAGTAAGTAGAGCGGTTCTGGAATAGCAACTATAGAAATTATTGATTGGCTCTTGCACTGACAACACAGGTAAGATGCATCACGTAGACGAACAAGCGACGACGGAGCTAAGCAGAAGGTATTAGGTAAAGCTATCGTCGGCTTGCCCTTCCAGGTTGCCAAGGGACTTCACTCTGAAGTGATTACGGAATCCACGAAGCCCAGCTCTATATCACACCATCGCTGAATTAATGAGCGGATCTCCATCTGTGACTCAGAAGGGCGGAGCCATGCAGCAACAACCCCAGGGACGGCTACCCTCATTGCCGCAATCGCCAGCGGCAGTGCCGGGCGAGTGGTTTGCCGTACAGACAAAACCCCGCCACGAAAAGAAATCGGCTGCCGAACTCGAAGAAAAAGACATTGAAGTGTTCCTTCCCATGTACTCTGCGATCCATCACTGGAGCGACAGGAAAAGAGAAGTGCAACTGCCTTTGTTCGCCAACTACCTCTTTGTTCGAATCAGCGAAAGTCGAAGTGAACGTGCTTTGGTTCTGCGAACCAATGGCGTGCTGTCCTTTGTAGGAACGCGCGGCGTAGGAAGTTGCATTCCAAACGAAGAGATCGAGGCTGTGCAAAGAGTCTTGGCTTCAAAGGCGCCGTTCACTCACTATCCGTTTCTGAATGTTGGCCAGAAAGTGCGCATCCGCGGGGGAAGCCTTGACGGAGTCTCTGGAATACTTGCGGCAGTCAACAATGATCGGAGCCTGATTATTTCGGTAGAGTGTGTTCAGAGGTCCATTGCCATTCGCATCGACGGGTATGGCGTTGAAGCCGCATAGCCTGATGGGCACTCGCCTCATCCAAACTTTAGGGAATAACTAAGTAACATCCGATGCAACAATTTAGCAGGAGAAACTCATGAAACAAATTCACACGATGACGACAAGGAAAGCGTTGTCCATTGGATTTTCGATTCTTCTTGGGGGCTTAATGGCGAGAGCGGGTGCGCAAACTAGCCCTGTTGTTCCGGTTACTGTTGCCTCAGCCAAATCCGCTGATTTCAAGCAGCCGAGTCCGGATACTCCGGCGCTTCAGCAACGCAATCCCCGATACCGGGTGACACGAGAAGATGTTCTGACGTTATCATTTCCTCTCTCCCCAGAGCTTAACCAAAAAGCAACCATACAACCGGATGGGTACATCACCTTGCAGAATGTCGGAAGTCTATACGTCCAAGGGATGACTGTCCCGGAACTGGTTGAGGCGCTGAAGAAATCCTACGCCAACATCTTGCACGACCCCATTATCGATGTGGACCTTATTGACTTCCAGAAACCGTTTTTTGTGATCTCAGGACAGGTGACAAAGCCGGGTCAATATGACCTGCGTGCCGATATAACCGTGTCAGAAGCCATCGCTGTAGCTGGCGGCTTTCTGCCAACTGCCAAAACGCAGGTCTTTCTTTACCACCGTGTTTCTTCTAACTGGGTCGAGGTCAAGAAGCTCAAGCTGAATGACATCCTGCACGGCAAAAAGCTAGAGGAGGATGTACAAATGCAGCCGGGCGACATGCTTTTCGTACCGGAGAAGTTTATTACCAACTTCAGAAAGTACGTTCCGTACAATCCGGGTGTGTACGTGAATCCGGCGGTGAACTAGTACTGCCGACTGTGTACAAGACCCGATTTAAACACTGCCCTGTCGTGAGCACCCGCAAAAGGAGCAAGCAATGAACGCACCTCGGCTTCGAGAACAAGCCGCAGCTTCGCCTGATCTCAACATTCGTGACCTGATGGCTCCATTGTTTCGTCGTAAGGAATTGTTAGGCTTAGTATTCTTGGGGATGCTTCTGGTTGCCATTCTAGTTACGGTGGTTGTGTCCGGTTTGTACGCAAGCAGTATGGAAATACTAGTCAAGCGGCAGCGGCTCGATCCGATGGTGACCTCCGAACCAACACTCCAGCAACCACCTTCTCCGCCGCCCTTGACGGAAGAAGAAGTGAATTCTGAAATCGAATTGTTGAAGAGCGGCGATTTACTGCGGGAGGCGGTTCTCGCTAACGGCCTTCAGGAGCTTGAGAAGGGAACTCTGTCGTCGTTTTTGTTTTCCCGAGGACAGGACGAATGGTACGTGTCTAAAGCGGTAGATCGTCTGAGCAAGAAACTAAGTATCGACGTTGTGTCGAAAACGAACGCGATTGAAGTTCGCTACAAGTCGAGGGACCCGCAGGTCGCATTCGGAGTGCTAAACAAAATGGCTGACCTCTATATGCAAAAACACCTTGCCGTCCAGCGGCCAGGCGGTTCGTACGACTTCTTTGCGAAAGAGGCGGAAAAGTATAAGCAAGCATTAGCGGAATCAGAGCAGCGTTTAGCCAATTTCGGAAAAGAACAGGGCGTCGTTGCTCCGGAAATCGAACGCGGTGGTATGGCGCAGAAAGTGGTTGATTCCTCAGCAAGCCTGCAGCAGGCGCTGCAAGCGATCGCCGCCGACGAGCAGAGGATCAAGGCCGAAGAGGCCAAGATGAAGGCGACACCTGTCCGATCTTCCACGGCGGAGACTTCCAATGACGCCAATCTTCTTCTGCAGCAACTGCTTGCAAACTTACTGACCGCCCAGCTCAAGCGGACTCAACTCGCATTGAAGTATGACGCCAGCTACCCTTTGGTTCAAGAAGCTGACCAGGAGATTGCGCAAACGCAGGCTGCCATCGCGGAAGCAAAAAAGACGACATATGTAATCCAAACGACCGACCGTGATCCGACGTACGAACTGGTGAGAGAGGATGTCGCAAGGACACAGGCCGATTTGGCGTCTCAGGAGGCCACCGCCGTTGCGCTCGGACAGAGCATCCAGAGTATGCGGCGTCAAATGGTCGACCTTGATGGAAAATCGCTGCAGCAGGGGGATCTGATTCGCGAGACGAAGGCTGACGAGAGCAATTATCTGCTTTACCTGTCCAAGAGAGAGCAAGAACGCACCTCTGACGCACTAGATCAAAAGAGAATCGGAAATGTGGCGATTGCCGTACCACCAACCCTTCCCATTTTGCCGGCATACAATCCTGTGACTGTGCTACTGGTCGGAATCATCTTCGCAGGGTTTGCAAGCGTTGCCGCCGTATTTACCGCAGAATATCTCGATCCATCCTTTCGCACTCCTGGGCAGCTCAATGAGGTTCTCGGAATCCCGGTGTTGGCGTGGTTCCCGCGACAGGCTAGTTAGCCGACAAGTCAGGACAGAATGTTCTTAAAGTATTACAACTTAGCTGACCAGCCGTTCGGGGTAACCCCCGATATGCGCTATCTCTATCACAGTCCTACGTACAGAGAAGCGTTGGCATCCCTCGCGTACGGTGTCCAATCTGGGCGGGGATTCATGTCCCTCATCGCTAAACCCGGGATGGGAAAGACCACACTCTTGCTTCAGCTGTTGCCGCAACTCGAGCGTTCCGCCAGGACGGTCTTTCTTTTTCAGACACTTTGCAGCCCAGTCGACTTACTCCGCAGTATATTGAAGGACCTCGGGAAGGAAGCGCAAAGCAGCGATCTGCCCGACATGCATTCGCAGTTGAATGATTGTTTATTGGCTGAAGTTCGCCGAGGTAAGCGTCTTGTCGTTGTCATTGATGAAGCTCAGAATCTTTCCGACTCGACACTTGAGCTTCTCCGAATGCTCTCCAATTTCGAGACTTCCCGCGAGAAACTGATACAGATCATTTTGGCAGGACAACCTCAACTTGCAGAAAAACTGTCATCGCCCGCTTTAGTTCAGCTTAGGCAGCGGATATCGATTGTTGCCCGCCTGAAAGCGCTGAATCTCCAGGAAACGAATCAGTATGTGGCGCACCGCCTAAGAATAGCCGGATACGACTCACGCAGTCCTGTTTTCACCCGGTATTCTGTAGCGATGATTGCTGAGCATAGCGGAGGAATTCCTCGCAACATCAACAATATCTGCTTTAACGCGCTTTCACTCGGCTGCGCTCTAAAGCGGACGCCGATCGATGATGAGGTAATCCGTGAGGTTATCAATGATTTGGATTTCAGCTCGCAGGAGCTTGGTTTGGAGAATGGAACCGCGACTACCGTTCGCGAGCCGGGGATCCCAGATTCCACAGCGTCGACAGTTTTCGCTAAGGCAGGTGTGGGAACTTACGGCTGGCGTTGGCTATCGCGGGGCGCGGCGGCGGCGATGCTTTCTCTCCTGCTAATGTGGCTTTTGGGCGGTAGCCGGCGAGGCACAAAAGTACCCGCGTCAGACACTTCCCCGGTGGCCGCGATCAGTGCGGCTGGATCTTTCTCGCGAAGTCCTTTGAATTCGTCGAGCGTCCACGATGCCCAAAACTCGGATGTGGTGGCGAGGGATTCGTCGGCTCCGAAGGGTCCAGTTCTGACAAACGCTCGCGCCAGAATTGTTCCGCCTTCTAAGGCCGCTGAGACTTCACGACGTGTGGAATGGCGCTCTGGAAAGACCAGGGTGATGAGTTCAGAGACCGATCCGGCGAAGCTATGGAAGCAGGTAGAAAAGAAGAGTACGACAGCCGAAGTCGCGCTGGCACATCTCTATCTCGATGGAATCGTGGTGCCGCAGAACTGCGCGCAGGCTCAGGTGCTTCTATCGGCAGCATCTCAAAAGGGAAGTCAGGATGCCAAGACTCTCTTGTCTAGATACGAGAAACGATGCGACTGATGCGGAGCAATCGGCCAGTAGTTCAAAGGTCCGGTATAAACCCGATGCAACCCACTCCGGCAGAGTGTGTACATCGCCGCCGAAGAACTGTGATAGTGAGCTGCCGCCTTGTCGTGCTGTCGCTGAAGGCAGGTTTTGGGCACGTGGCTTCGATTGCTAACTCCACCTATGGAGGCATGTTATGAGCAAGAACTTTGAACTACTGCAACAGGCCGGAATTGAAGTGGAGCGTGAACCCGCTATCGCGTGGGTAGACCGGGACGAGAGAAGCTTCCCCAGCAAGGTTGATGTTGCACAGGGCCAGGTCGCTCGGGAAGAATCGCTAAAGCTCGTGCAGCGTCTTTTTCTGGGACAGGGCGCGCAGCGCCCGCGTGCCGTGGTCTTTGCAGGCATTGACCGCGGAAACGGATGCACTCGGCTTTGCGGCGAGACCGCCCGCGCTTTAGCAGAAAACATTACTGGGTCCGTTTGCCTTGTCGATGCGAACCTGCGTGCACCATCACTGCCGCAATTCTTCGGCGTTACGAACCACTGGGGACTGACTGATGCGCTTCTGAAAGAAGGTTCCATTCGCAGTTTTGCAAAGCAGGTAGAGCGGGATAATCTGTGGCTTCTTTCTTGCGGATCGCTGGCAGAGGACTCCCCGAATCTTCTGAATTCGGAATATTTGCGAGTGCGTTTAGCCGAATTGCGCAAAGAATTTGACTACATTCTTATTGATGTGCCGCCAATAAATCAGTACTCCGACGCATTGGCGTTGGGACAAATCACCGACGGCTTGGTCATGGTAGTTGAGGCAAATTGCACTCGCAAGGAGTCAGCACTGAAAGCGATTGAAAGCCTGCGCGGTGCCCGGGTCGACATTCTCGGGGCGGTCTTGAATAAGCGGACCCTTCCGATTCCAGAATCCTTATACCGTCGTCTGTAGCGCGCCCACCAGTTCCAACTGTTTCTTAACTAAGCAACCTTTTGATCCTATTTCCAGCCCCCTCTCGTGAACACGTCTAAACATCGCTTTCAGGTCGGAATCCTGAAAGTATTAAATTTGACCTTCATGGTCCTGTCCTTTGGACTGGCGACCATCGTGGACGTTCTTCGTGATGGCGGAGGGGTTACCCTATCGGGTTTCCTTTCGATGCGGGTAAGGCTATCAAACTTTGCAGTGTTTGCGATCCTCTTACTAGTGTGGCATCTCATTTTGTCCCTAAGTGGCCAGTACCAGTCACAGCGACTCGCGAGAAAACGATCTCTCATTATGGACGCGGTGAAGGCGACTACGCTCGCCACCTTTTTGCTGGCGGGACTAATGTACGCTCTGCGGATCACAATGGGCACGCCGAGTTTTATCATTGCTTTTTGGATCTTCGCTTCCGTGCTGGTCGCCGGTGGGCGCGTGCTCATTCGAGGGTTTCTCGAAACGGTACGAGCGCGAGGTCACAATCTTCGTCAGGTTCTGATTCTGGGGACCAACGGACGAGCGTGCGCCTTTGCCCGTCGATTGGAGGCGAAACCCGAGCTGGGCTATCGAGTTCTTGGATTCGTCGATGATTCCTGGAGCGGACTACAGGACTTTTTCCAGACTGGCTACACCCTGTGTTGCAGTTTCGATGAGCTCGCAGACTATCTGCGGCACAATGTGGTCGACGAGGTTGCGATTTATCTTCCGTTACGCTCTTTTTACGAGCACTCCTCTCAAGTGGCTGCGCTTTGCGAACATCATGGGATCGTCATGCGTTTCGATTCCGATATCTTTAATTTGAAAGTCGCGCATTCACGCGCCGATGAACTGGATGGGGACTCTCACATCACGGCATATTCCGGTTCACGGGATGGTTTGCCGAATCTGGTAAAGCGCTCGTTAGACGTGACTGTTTCTCTTGTATTGCTGGTTTTTCTGGCTCCGCTACTATTGGCCGTTGCAGTGGCGATCAAATTTACTTCCAAAGGCCCCGTTTTGTTTCTGCAAGAGCGGGTTGGCCTCAACAAGAGAAGGTTTCGTATATACAAATTCCGCACGATGGTGCCGAACGCAGACAAAATGCTGCCCGATCTGGAGAGACTGAATGAGGTCAGCGGACCGGTATTTAAGATAAAGAACGATCCTCGAATGACGCCGATTGGGCGACTGCTCAGGCGCGCTAGCATCGATGAGCTTCCGCAGCTGTTCAATGTCCTGCAGGGTGATATGAGTCTCGTCGGCCCTAGACCGTTGCCGGTACGAGACTATGAGGGCTTCAGCGAAGACTGGCAGCGGCGCCGTTTCAGCATTCGTCCTGGTATTACCTGCCTCTGGCAGGTAAACGGACGGAGTTCAATTTCGTTTGAGAAATGGATGCAGCTGGACCTTCAGTATATCGACCAGTGGTCTCTATGGCTGGACTTTAAGATTTTGGCTCGTACCGTTCCCGCTGTGCTGAAGGGGTCCGGTGCCGCGTGAGAAGTTCAGGGAGTTTATCGAGACTAATATCAGGAGTGAAAACACAATGCGCATAACAGTTATCGGCTCGGGTTACGTCGGCTTAGTTTCTGCCGTTTGCTTTGCGGAACTGGGACACGAGGTGCTATCGGTAGACAACGACCACGCTAAGATTGCTTTGTTACGGGAAGGACAGGTGCCTATCCATGAGCGCTTCCTTCCGGAACTGCTCAACCGGCATCGGGGAAAGCGCCTAACGTTTTCGACGTCCGTCAGGGAAGCTGTCGATCAGTCCGACGCTGTGTTCATCACCGTGGGAACTCCGCAATCAGAAACCGGCGAGGCAGACTTATCCTTCGTAGAGGCCGTGGCCCGGGAAATTGCATCTGCCATTCACGATTTCAAAGTAGTCGTTGAAAAGAGTACCGTGCCGGTGCGCACCTGCGAATCATTGCGCAAGACGCTCCTGTTGAATGGCGCCCGACAAGACTTATTTTCGGTTGCCTCGAATCCCGAGTTTTTGCGGGAAGGCACGGCGGTCACCGATTTTCTGTATCCCGACCGAGTGGTCATCGGTGTGGACGATCAGGTGAGCGCGTCCTTGCTTTCGTCGATTTACCGACCGCTGACAGACGGTAGTTACTATCGCCAGGAGAATGCCATTCCGTTAACCGGATATGCGCATGCTCAAGCCCCCATTATTGTTACCGATGCGAAGAGCGCGGAACTTATCAAGCATGCTTCGAACGCTTTTTTGGCCATGAAGATTTCCTTCATCAATGCGGTTGCTAACATCGCGGAATCCGTCGGTGCGGACATTGAGCAAGTGTGTGAAGGCATTGGCTCAGATTCGAGGATCGGAAGAAAATTTCTGAACGCCGGCATCGGTTATGGCGGCTCGTGCTTTCCTAAGGATGTTCAAGCGTTCCGCATGGTCGCGGAACAATGCAATTACGACTTTGGCCTGCTCACTGAAGTGATGCGCGTCAACACGGAGCAACGCACCCGGTTTCTAAAGAAGGTACGAAGCGCTCTCTGGACTCTTCGTGGAAAGCGGCTGGGAGTGCTGGGACTCGCGTTTAAGGGTGATACCGACGACATCCGCGAATCCGCCGCGCTGGAAATTATCTCCGCCTTACTCAAAGAGGGTGCCTGCGTGTGCGCTTACGATCCAGCCGCGATTCCCAAGGCTAAGGAGGTTCTGAAAGAGAACAATATGTCGTACGCTGCCGACCCGTACATGGCGGCCGCCGGCTGCGACGCAGTACTGATCCTGACGGAATGGAAGGAGTTCGCGCAACTGGATCTGGAAAAGCTTCGTTCGCTAGTGAAGCATCCCATCTTGATCGATGGCAGAAATCTTTATCGGCCGGCGGATGTGGCCCGGGCTGGCTTTGTTTATCACAGTATTGGCCGTTCCGTTGCGATTCCTGAAAGCATGACCTTCGACGGGAAATCTGAGGCGACACGTCGTGAATCTGCGATTCGCCTGGCCACGATCCCAGGCTGGAGCCAGGAGCCGGGTCAACCGTTGCAGCCGGCCTCTTAGCCTCTCTGCGAGTCCACCGCCTTAAACGGGCTGCGCGTGGAACTCTCTACCAATCCAACGCGAACTGCCCCGCATCGCTTCGAATTTGTCTGCTTGACGGCCATTTCCCCTCATTCGCCCAGAGTTTATTTACTGCCGTAGATTATTCACCGTTTGCAAGAGCCGCACTGTCGCAAACAATGACATTCAAGGGAGGACAATCTTGAGCGTTGCCATTATCACAGGTTCGGCGGGCCTCGTAGGTTCAGAAGCGGTTCGTTACTTCGCTTCCTTGGGGATGGATGTGGTGGGTATCGACAATGGCATGCGGGCCAAATTCTTCGGCGAGGAAGCTTCCACTCGATGGGTCCGCGAGCAACTGGTGCGAGATCTTCCGACCTACCTGCACTACGATGTTGATATTCGCGATACGTACGAGGTCTCACGTATCTTCGATCGCTTCGGAAGTGATATCTCGCTGATCATTCATGCCGCGGCTCAGCCGTCGCATGATTGGGCGGCTTCGAACCCCACGCTCGATTTCACGGTCAACGCCAACGGCACTTCGGTCATGCTCGAAGCCACGCGAGGGTTTGCTCCCGAAGCGGTATTCATCTTTATGTCGACCAACAAGGTCTATGGAGATCTACCCAACTACCTTCCACTCGTGGAACACGAGACACGCTGGGAGGTTGCGGCCGACCATCCCTACGCCGCCCACGGAATTCCGGAAACCATGTCCGTCGATCAGACGGTACACAGCCTCTTCGGCGCCTCCAAAATAGCGGCCGACGTTCTGGTGCAAGAATATGGGCGTTACTTCGGCATGAAAACCGCCTGTTTTCGTGGGGGCTGTCTTACCGGGCCGAACCATTCGGGGACTCAGCTCCACGGGTTTCTTGCTTACCTGATGAAGTGCGCAGTCACGCAGACCCGATACACAATTTTTGGCTACAAGAAGAAGCAGGTTCGCGACAACATCCACAGCGCGGATCTAATTCGTGCCTTCCACGAATTCTACAAACAGCCACGCAGCGGAGAAGTCTACAACATGGGTGGCGGCCGCTACAGCAACTGCTCGATGCTTGAAGCCATTGCGATCTGCGAGCAGATCACCGGCAAGCCACTCGAATCGAGCTACGTGGAGCAGAACCGGCGGGGCGACCACATCTGGTGGGTGAGCGATATTTCTCGCTTTCAGCAGCACTATCCAGATTGGAAGATGGAGTACGAAGTGCCACAGATTTTGCAGGAAATTTATGAATTCAACCATCAACGATGGAGCCACTCATGCGCGACTCCTGTAAGCGGAACGTCCTTGGCATCATGATGGACGCCGTCGATTATCAGATGGCGCTGGACTTCGTGTTCGAAGCGGCTGAAGAAAAGCGCGGATCGGCTATCTCCGCGCTCGCGGTGCACGGCTTAATGACCGGCACCATCAATCGCGAACAGAAGTTCCGCCTCAACCACTTTGATTTACTCGTCCCCGACGGCCAGCCCGTACGCTGGGCGCTAAACCAGCTGCATAATGCGCAACTCGGGGACAGGGTCTATGGCCCCAAGCTGACCGGTAAGATCTGCGAACGCGCGGCCGAGGAGGGCGTGCCCGTTTATTTTTACGGCAGCACGCCGGAGGTCCTGGAGGCGATGCGAAGGAACCTCAAGGTGAAGTATCCGCGGCTTGTCATCGCCGGCATGGAGCCCTCGAAGTTCCGACGCTTGACCGGTGAGGAAAAGCCGGAGTTGGCCGCACGCATTCGCGCGTCCGGCGCGGGGATTACTTTTGTCGGTCTAGGCTGTCCCCGACAAGAGATTTTTGCATTCGAGTTTCGCGAAGCCTTGCAGATGCCGATTCTCGCCGTGGGCGCGGCATTTGCTCTTCTGGCAGGCAAGGTGGCCCAAGCTCCTCCTTGGATGCAGGACGCAGGCCTGGAGTGGGCTTTTCGCTTGGCGTCCGAGCCGCGACGATTGTGGCGCCGATACATCTACCTGAATCCCGCCTATGTGTTCCTGGTGTCGCTGCAGGCCCTCGGCCTCTCGCGCTTCACGACTGATGGCAAGTGTCCGACCGCGGAATTGCTACACGGGTGAGATTGAGGAAAGTTCCGACGTTAGATTGCGCACGGGACAAACATGACTAGAACTCGACGGATCCTGGAAGTCTCAGTATTAGCGGCGCTGGGCCTGACCGCCGTCTATGCGACTATCGCGTTTCAAAATCCCTGGATCGCCATGATTGTTGCTGGCGTCTTGGGATTCGTCCTGATGGTGCCAAACCTGGGTGGTGCAGCCATCGTCGGACAGGCGCGCCTGCTGAGGTCTTTTTCTTGGTGGCAGGTTTTGTGGTTTGTGATGCTTTTGAGCAGTCTTGTTTTTCGCGAGCGGAGCGCATCTGAAATAAGCGCCTCCCCAGTGGACGGATGGGCTCTGTTTCGAATTGCATGTACTTTGCTGGTCGCTGCCGTTTCGTTTTTTCGCTTGACGTTCCG
>Ga0185299_10006555_pt1 | contig 12334 bp, 8 predicted proteins | sample PaiPotPPA55metaG_FD_128002 | JGI IMG/M metagenome (GOLD analysis project Ga0185299, IMG submission 128002) | Iron sulfur acid spring bacterial and archeal communities from Banff, Canada, to study Microbial Dark Matter (Phase II) - Paint Pots PPA... ...
GGGCACTCCCAGATTTTGGTACTTGTTCCGTAAGGCGTGCAAAGCGTACATCGCGCAGTCCAGAGCCTCTGTCTCTTCGCCGTTATCGCCGGCGGCCCGAAACAATTCCCGCGCCCGCAGCACAACTTCTCGGCTTCTGCAATGCGTGCCGTTTGCTCTCTTCAATCTCAAAAAGTGCAGCTCTGTACTGCTGCCTGCAATATCTACTGTCCGAAGAATTGGAAATACCGGTACTCATAATGCCTCTCCTCGTTGTTCGCATGCTGACGAAAGGTTGCGGTTTCAAGACCGAGAAATACCCCGACTGGTCGCACACGATGACGCCTGATGTGCACCGCCATCGTCCCACAAAACTGGGGCAGAAACGGTTTTCCTTATAACGCCAAAGATTGCGTACAGGATCAGAAGCGCGAATACTATCCGAACAACGATTACAGTTTTATTCCGTCGCATCTTTTCACCCCGCTGGAAATGGTTTCCCACACTCTAGGCAGAACGCTTTCGAGCGTGACGTGATTAACCCGCAAGACGGGCACATCCTTTGTGACCCGAAACCAGCGATCTGTGGTTTCAGTCTTATGAAGCGCGGTGATGCCTTGAAGTTCCTAAAGGAACGAGTGATGAAGGTCGGCAGTGTACGAAAAAGACGACAGGACGGACGGAAAACGGGTTCCATAAACGAACCCTCTTTCTATCGGTTGCGCAGGGTGCCATCGCGAAAGGTGGGAACGTCAAAACAGCGACGGAGAGATGCGTAAGGGACCTCTTAAGTTTAGACTCCTGCGCTAGAAAAGCAATACAATTCGTGTTCATGGCGTGCCGTGAATCGGCGCACGGTGACGTTCCAGCATAGGTGGGTCGTTGAGGACGCTCAAACCGCAATCGCGGCAGGTCTCTATTCCGGCTGATAGTGACGGGCCTACAATCAGGCTTACCCTCGCGTGTGCTCGCACTTGTGACCTGGTGCCGCCCGCTGGCCAAACAAAATGGGGAGGCGACGTAGGCCGCCTCCCATTTCTCTCACTGACAAATCGTAACAAGGTAGCTAGCCGCTGGTTCTACGCGGCCTTGCCCGGAGCCTTGGCTTCGAGGGTCTTCTCGCTGCCAACATTCACCTTGATCTGCTTGGGCTTGGCTTCGGCCTTCTTGGCAAGGTTAATCTTCAGCACGCCCTTGTCATAGTGGGCGGTCACTTGCCCCGGATCTACCGAGCTGGGCAGCGTGAACGACCGGGTGAACTCTCCGTACTGCCGCTCGACGCGACGGAAGTTCTCCTCTTTCTCTTCCTTCTCGATCTTGCGCTCGCCATGGACAGTCAGGGTGGTGTTCTCGATGCGGACATCAATGTCTTTTTCGTCGATGCCCGGGACTTCCAGCTTCAGAGTAATGTTGTGCTCGTCTTCGTAGATGTCCACCGGCGGTGCGTAGCTGGTGGTTGTCAACGCCTCCTCCGGGCCTTCGGGGCTATACGACTCACGGAAAAGACGGTTCATGCGGTTCATGCGGTCTTGCATGTTGGAAAACTCACGGAAAGGTTCCCAACGGGTTAACGTTGTCATAACGCAGTTCCTCCTTCGGGATGGGTGATCTAAGAGGAAAAACTTCAGATGGGCTGACTTAGTTCAGTGAACCTGAAAGAGTAAGAAGAGGCTTGCTCGATAACAATGCTAGGCTTGTGCGCTACCGCTGTCAACGTGCGTTAGTGTGCGGGAGTGTGCGGGTGTGCGGTAGTGGATCAGTGTGAAATCATTATCTGCTGATGTTGCGTGGGCCTGACACTCAATCCGCGGCGATCAGGCGTCGTTCACGATGCGGCTCTGTACGGGGCTGTCCTGTGCTGAGTTCGCACTTCTCTCCCGGCCCCGCGCCGCAAGTCGGACACCGGACTCCTTGTACCTGTTTCGGGGTGAGCTTCTTCGCCTGCATGACTATCGATGACGCATCAAACCAAGAAAGAAAAATGGTCAATCTTGCACAGTTGGGAGGGTGGAGGGTATTTTCTTGTCGCGTTCGTCTAGCGCTTCAGACAATTCTTCGCTGAGATTCCGCCATGCAAGTCTGGCGGTCTTTCAAACTGACCTACTACCTAGCGCCCTAATTGTGTGTTACTACTTCTTTGACAGCTCGCCCTCGAAATGCCTTTCCACGTCTCCACGACTAAGCGTGGTTTTTCCTTTGGTCAATATGATCGAATAGACGACTTTGTTGCCTTCAATTTGAGCAGTGATAAAGACCCCGTCGTCCAGCAGTTCTTGGATGGTGAATTTCACTCTTCTGCCATCTGCAAGTGTTTTAATCCACTCTTCGTCTGGCATTCTTGGTTCTTTCGGGGCGAGTCTCAAGTGTGGTTTCGCGTTTGGCCGTTGCTTTGTCTAGCAGGATGTGTGTAGTGGATGGGAGCATTTGTCGGCCAGTCTCTTCTCAGAAAATTCTGTCGATGGGAGGTTCGACTTTGAGCTTACAGCACATACAGCACCTCGGGAAGACGTTTTGAAGTGTGGCGCGTATTTCTCGAATCCAGGCCCTACGGCAGAGGTCTCGGAGGGCTGGATATTCAGCATTGCATCGCCTCGATCGCTTCCGGTGTACACTCAGCGGGAGAGACGCGGCACGAACGTTACAAGCCTTTTGCATAATCGGCGTTCTTCCCTCGTATCAGCCGTAGAACCCTTTCGCGACGGGCCGGATTGTAGGGCTCGTGGGAAGGTTCTGATGTGCCCAATGGGGAGGCCCCCTTTCTGTGCTATAGGGGGTAAGCCTCAGCACGGAATCGACAATCCGAAATCGTTGCCGCGAAGCATCTGCACAAGGCCGCTGGGTATTGCTCCAAACGAACACCCTGGGCACCGAGGCAGTTTGGCTCTTGAGGACAGTCATGAAACTGATTGATGCAGGAAAGCCCCGAGAGGAGCTGCGGGACCTGCTCGCCACCATTGGCACGCAGGGCATTGACGTGCTTGGGGGCCAGCGCAAGCTCCTTTCCTCGGCCCTGAAAAGAAAATTTGGGGAGGAAGTGCACCCCGAGGGGGACATAGGGTTCGATCTGGCCCGGGGATCTCTTGAACAGACTGACGATCCGGTCCGCATCTACCTGCGCGAGATGAGCGTAGTCCCTCTGCTGACCCGTGAAGGGGAAGTGGACATCGCGAAGCGTATCGAGCGCGGACAGCTTCGAGTGCTGAAGGCGCTTTCACGCTCGCCCATTGTGATCCGCCAGATTGTGGCCATTGGCGAGGATTTGAAGCGCGGTGTACGCTCGATCAGGGAAATTGTCGTCTTCGATGAGGAAGAGATCACGGAGAAGGTCCTGCAGAACGGCATCAAGGAGACCACGTGCCGCATCGACGAGTTGCAAAAACATTACAAAAGAGCTAGCCAGCTAGCCGGACGGCTATCGACCATTCCGGCTGAAAAGAAAGCACGCGAATACAGCCGTTGCCGATGCCGGCTTGGCCGCCAGGTCGTTCGGATTTCGCTCAGCATCCGCAACCTCGGTTTCACGAACTTAGAGCGCAAACGCATGATTGATCGGGTGAATAAAACCGCGGACGTCATGCGCTCTCTCGACCGCCGGGTCAGCAACCTAGGAAGGAAGATTGAGAGCACGCGCAGCGAAGAACTCAAGAAGGATTACCGCAAGACGCAGCGGCGGCATCGCGCCGACTTGGAAAGGGTGGAAAGCGATGCCGGCGTGAGCTTTAAGGACCTGCACCGGACGCAGCGCGACATGATCCAGGCCGAGATGGACGCGGAGCAGGCCAAGCACGAGCTCATTGAGGCCAACCTACGCCTGGTGGTTTCCATCACCAAGAAGTATGCCAATCGCGGGCTGCAGTTCCTCGACCTGATTCAGGAGGGCAACGTCGGCTTGATGAAGGCGGTGGACAAGTTTGAGTACCGCCGCGGCTACAAATTTTCCACCTATGCCACCTGGTGGATTCGCCAGGCAATCAGCCGGGCCGTTGCCGACCAGGCGCGCACCATCCGCCTCCCGGTGCACATGATCGAGCTCGTCAACAAGCTGATTCGCACCTCGCGGCAACTGGTCCAGGAGTTGGGCCGCGAACCCAGGTCGGCAGAGATTGCCCAGCACATGGACATTCCCGAGGCCAAGGTTCGCAGGGTCTTCAAGATCATGCAGGTACCGATTTCGCTGGAGATGCCAATTGGCGAGGAGGGGGATTCCCACCTCAGCGACTTGATCGAAGACCGCGCCGCGGTCTCGCCCGCGGAGGCCATCATCAAGCTGAACCTGAAAGAACAGACCGCGCAGGTGTTGCGCACTCTGACCCCGCGCGAGGAGAAGATCATGAAGATGCGCTTTGGTCTGGAGGACGGCTCAGAGCACACGCTGGAGGAGGTTAGCCGCTCCTTCGCCGTCACCCGCGAGCGCATTCGCCAGATCGAAGCCAAGGCGCTGCGCAAGCTGCGCCACCCCGCGCGCTCCCACAAGCTCAAGGCATTTCTTGATGAAAATGCATGACGCCGGAATTTGTGCACCATGAGCATGAGATAGTCGCTCAGACCCTTGAAGCGTGAGCGTTCCGCGCGCAACTAATCACAATTAGACCATCTCCGCGATGGTTGGAAAACATCGCGCGTCGCTAGAGTCCGTTCTGGTGGTTTTGAATCGGGTGCGGTGTTTCGCTGCCGGGTGCGGTCGGCTGATGTCGAGCAACGACCGGGACGGGGGACTCCGACGCTGTCCCCGGGTTCTCGACATACCATCCACCTCGTTGTGGATGAGATAGCCATTTTTCTTTCCCGCATCGATGAGTCCCGTAATGTCGTCAATAGCCAAGCGGGGTCCATTCACTGCCGTCCTGCATGGAAGTGAGACTTTGCGTGAGACAACAGACTGATGGCAGAATCAGGGCAAGCGGGGATTTAGGGCGTATGATCGTGCTCATGATGGATGCTAACTACATTTCGGAGCGCCTCGCAAGCCTGAAGCAAGAGATGAGCGATCTCGGAATTTCTAATGCTCGGTTTTGGAACCGGAAAGAGCATACCGCGCTGGACAAGTCAGCTAGGGCCCTGCGGCAGTCACGCCTTCTGGAGATCAACCGGGAATTGGCGGACATGATGAAACGCTGCGCATAAAACTGAGCCGAATCACACTATCGAATCGGTGACTACCAGCGCCTTCCACCTGCGATTTTCGGAGTCTCGGTCTCGGAAGCTTCCCGGTTCTTTCTTAGGACGCGCCTGATTCACGTTCAATGCACGTTCGTAGCAGAGTACCATTGAGGGCAATGATGGCTTTCTCTCCATCCTCCGCATTCGCCATCTCGACAAAGCCGAACCCTGGCGCCTTGCCGGTGTAGTCATCCATCATGATCTTGACCCGCTATCTGCGACTTGGTGGGCAATAGCTGTCCACGCTCGGCGCGCCCCTTTACCCATCGTCGAAGGAAACTTGGTCCTGGGATTTGAAGCAAAGTCTGGCGGAACTTGAGGGATAAATCCAAGAGGCCCTACTGTGGGTTGCGTTTCAGCGGCTTGCCAATCGCGAGCAGGAAGATGGCACTCTTGCCTTTCGCGTGCGGCGAAAAGAAGTTAGTCACGTCATCATCGAAGAAGGTCAGCCCGGTGGCACCCAGGTGCTGGGCGTACGCAGCCAAGTACATCCTGCCGCCGATGGCGCCCGCCTCCAGCTGGACGGCCCGGTAGCCGCGGTTCCCGTATCGCTCCAGGATGCGGTTTAAGTCGGCGAGAAAGAAGATGTCCCCGCAGGCGTCCGCCGGCAGCTCTTGCTCCAGTCCAAGATGGCAGGCCTCGGCGCGGAATTTCCCCTCCTTCAAAAGCTCCAGGGTTTTCAGCTCCCGGCGGAAATAGTAAGCGCCCGGCTTGAGCCCCTGCACCGAATGCACGATCAGGTAAAGATCGTTGAGCTGTACGCCGGGAGGCTCAAGGAAGTCAGCCGGAAGACCTCGCGTAGCGCAGTCGAAAATGGTTGAGAGTTGCGCCAGTGTAATGGATGCTGTCTGATCGAACGTGCGGGTAGAGCCGCGGCGCAGGATCACCTGCTCGATCGTGTCCTTCGGCTGTTCTTCTTCCGGCAGTCGCTGGAGGAGAACTGCCTCGCCTGCCGGAGCGGATGGGAGGACCGGTTGCTTCCCGCGCCACTGAGCTACATCCTCTTCGAACTCAAGCGAAGACGCGTCGTGTATCTCAAGCATGGCGGGATACTCGACTTCGCGCTGCGAAAGCGGGATCGTCTCAGGGCCGAGCGCCACAACCTCTCTCATAGGTGGCAACGAACTCTCCGATGTGCGCCCGATCGGTACGAGGCACAAGCAAACCTCCTGCCGCGTATCGAGATCAAGCAGCAGGTTCATCTCGGTGTCTACGAACCCGAGCACGATTTCGGCCGGCAGCCCCGAAGCCGCAGAAACAGCCAGCATGTTCGCCAGCAGGGTGCCGCTATCCCAACCGAAATGGCGATAGGTGCGCGCTTGGTACTTCCAGGCGTTTCGCCAGTAGATCCCGGTGCAGATGATCGTCGCGGGCGCGTGAGCCACCGCTGGTTCCATCGCCGTCGCCTGGGCCAAGTTTCCGCGAAAATCACCTTTTCGCAGAAGCCGTAGCGATACGTCCGCTGGATTGAAGTGATACACGCCGGCGTCCAGGCCCTTGAGATCGCCAGTCACGACGTACAGCTCGATCTCGTAGAGAGCTCCTGTGCAGGCTGCAGCGCGAAAGAAGGTTTCTCCGCCCGGATATTTGCGCTGTTTGGTAATTCCCGCCGCGAAATGGAAGATGCGCGCCAGATCCCGGAGGTCAGGGACCGAATCGCCTCCCGCCCAGGACACGGGCCCTAAGATCGCGGCGAGCGCGGCCACCCCCGTTTGCGGCACCTCCCGCGGCAGCAAAAACGGCTCTATCTTCGGATAGATTTTGAAAGGCAGCGGCCGATTTGCCCAGTCCAGGAAGTGAGGATTGTTACGGATACTCCAGTAGGAGTGCTTCGTGCCATCGTGATACGTCCAAGTCGCCTGGATGTCGCGATTCTTCATCGGTCACTACGTCAGACTAGCACTTGCACGGGAGCACGGGCGCAACCACTGAACCGGCGACTGCGGATTGTGCCTGAATCACGTTAGTGCTTTATCGGAGGCGCGCCGCTCACAAGAAGCGTGGGGGGAGCGGCGGACGCGGGTTGCTATGGGAATCCAATCGATTTTTGCCTGAAAAGCCTTGCCAGACGGGGATTTTGGCCAAAAGGTTGATATTGATTCTCATCGATGTGGGACGTCTGGCAACCATGCGTCATCCTACCGCCGGCGCCATCCGTTGTTCAAGGGGAAGTTCGGAGGCTGGTGTCTATACACGCGCTAGCGTCCGCCGCGCGAGCGGCTTCGTTCTAACGGGCAAACAGGAAGTTGGCCGCTCAAGGAGAGCGGATCGGTACTGACAAACGCTAGTGCTGTATCGGACGCGCCCCGCACGACGTCCCGAACCTGCCTGCACTCTTAATAATGGGGCGCATCCGATACAGCACTAGCGTTTATCAGGACTTAGCCTACTGAACCACTCATTTGTTTTCAGCGAATCGCAGGGAGACTATCGTCTTCGTGCGGCGCCGACGCAGCGACTTCGATGGCCTTCTATGCCATGCGCTAAGGATCACCCGTAGGTTTCGGTTTGACTGCGTTCACCAAGGTCAACCGCTTATCGGGCGTGGTGACATAGCTGATCTGCAGATTGTAACCATTGGGGGTGGTCGTGTGATAACTCTTGTAGGCGGCGACGTGAATGTCATCACGTGTGGAGGTATCGGTTTCCGCTTCGAGGCCGCGTTTCTCGAGCGCTGCTTTCACTCCGTCCGCATCCCAGGGAGAGATGCCAAACGAGATGTGATCAACCTGCGCGCTGCGTGCTCGCGCGGTGCCGCCTTTTCCAAAACTGGGGTCGTTTGGGTTGCCTCCACGGACGATGACGTCTCCGACTTCACCGATCATCAGCTCGTGCTGACTTCCTTCGTCGTACGTCTCTTTCCACCCCAGGAGATTGGAGTAGAAAGACGCACTTTCCTTGTAGTTTGTCACCTTGAACGAGAGATGGTCCAGCCACACAGTCTCCCATCCGGTCGGCTCGAACGGCGCCGGGGCAGACAGCTTCCCAGCTGCCGGCATCTTGCGGGCCTTCGCGAGGCCGTTTCCGTTGCTGATCTGTAGATCCCATCCATCCGGATCTTTCACATGAAAACTCTCGAACCCCTGGCCATCGTTTTCACCTACCGGGGTAAGGCCACGCTTCTCGGACTCCAAGCATTATCCTCGCCTTTGCGAATTACTCGGCTCAGACCCTTCATTGCATAGGGTCATTCTTCAGAGTTAGCTAATCACACACGCCAATCACCCACGGGTCCCTGCGCCTCCTGGAGAAAAATATCAGCTGAGGCGAAATCCGGGTACAATCTGGGTACAATAAGGGGACGATAAGAGCTGACGTACGGTATCACGCCACATCAAACAATGTCCGCCGACACCGTTTGATATCAATGAGTTACATCTTGTTGCTGCCCTGTCACGGCAACGGCCAAATGGAACGACAGGGAACCGGACGACACCAGAGCGAATCGCTCGGAATTTGGAAGGCACAATAATAAAGGTCAAAGATCTGTCCCATGCGGGGGGCGTAGTTTAGCTGGTTAGAAGGCCTGCCTGTCACGCAGGAGGCCGCGGGTTCGAGTCCCGTCGCTCCCGCCATTTTCGATTTCGAACTTTCGAACGTAAACTGCCTCTATTTTCGCTACCAAGCAGTAAACGTCAGCTTGTCAACCCATGCGTAATAAGAATTCCCCGCGCGGTTCCCATCCATTTGAAAATGGACGCCAAAACTATAGGAGCTTGGCTTCGTGGTCGGATAAAACGACTGGTTGATCGTATGTGTCGCGCCATTCAAGGTAAGGGAGAGGAATACAGCTTTCCCATTGCTGATTGCGGTGTTGACGGTGAGGTTGTCCCAGGAGTTAGCCGCCGGCCGCGTGCAAGGGATACTGGTAGCCGACCACCGTGCACCAGCCGTGTCCCACACACTGAATATGCCTTTGTTGTACGAACACTGCACGGAGAACTTGTACCACTGGTTGCCAACGTGCTTGTTAGAGGAAAACTCGACGCCCTGAGCGTAGGAAGGGTTGCTCAAGCGATAGTGTGTGTCGAGCCTGAAGTGTGTAGCCGTAGTGCTCGATCCCAAGAGTATTGGCCACAGACAATTGTTGAATTGCCCAGTGGGACCAAGATAGAACCGGCCAGACGTCCCATCGAGCGAAGGACTGGATGTAATGGTCGGCTTTGAACTGCAGACCGGATTCCCCTGGTCTGGATAGGTATACCAACCCGACATCTGCTCAATACTAGTGTAAACAAGCGAACCTGAGGTGGTAGTAGATGGCCCCGCGACAGTGCTCGCGAGGGTGCTCGCCGATGCAGTAGGAGCGGAGACATTTACCCAGCGAGAACCAGATATCTGAGTGCCGTCCAGTTGCAGGCCGTTTACGGTCAGAAGGTGGTTTCCTTCGGCGACCGGGATGGTCAGGTCAAGCGGCGTTACCGCACCCGCCTGATGAACTTCGATGTTGTCGACTGACACAGTAATGGACGCGATTTGCGCTGTGCGCGGAAACCCTGCAACCACACGTACAGGAGAAATCACAGTATGGTTCGCGGCAGGGGAGATTATTGTGACCTCTTGTGCGAAAACGATGGTTGACGCGAGGAGAAGTAGCGACACTGCGAGCATGCGCAATGATTTTACAGACATCAAAACAGCCTCCAGCTTTGTGTCCGTCCAAGATACGCATCCGGGCAGCGTCGTGCAAGGTTACTTAGGGGCATTTTTAGCAAAAGCTCTAGGAACCCGCTGGGGTCGTGAAGAACTCTTTGGGCCATTGGCTGAGGACTGTCTGCCTCAGGGAACGCCTCATAAGGAGCTGACTCGCTCGACCAACCGATGTCCCCGTGGCTTAAAGCAGGGTTCGGAACAGCCCTTGCAGCAGCCTGAACAACACAGCTCATTTCTGGTAACTCTCCGAGCAAGCGAGCGTCTCAATGGCTGTACTCATCTCGATGTCATTCATCAAAGCGACTTTAGCCAACGACCCTTCCTTGTAATGTTTCCACTGCCATAATCCGTAGCCGTTTGCGAGATAGAACCGCTCCTCGTCCTTACAGTGCTCGAAGTTTTTATCGCAGTTGTAGTGGTAATGCAGAACCCGAGTCCAGACGTGGCCGATGTTTCCACCGGCTTCCATCTCCGCCGGTGCATCCAGGTCATTGAACGCTGTTCCGACAGTGCTTACTTTGTACGGGCGGCAGGAGGAGAAGTAGCGGAAGGTAGTGTCGGGGACCTTAATCTCCGGAGCCGGCTTTCCTTCGGTGACACAGCGGGCCGCAATTGGCAGGTCGCGAACGAACCGTTTGAAGGTGCGATTGTCTTTCCACTCCAATTCTGTGGACCGCATATAAACACGCTCTTCGTCAAAGGCCTTGACGTCGAATCCATGCGCCTTAGGGCCTTTTAGCCAAAACCAGTACCCAGTCGAAGCGAAGTCTTGGTCGGGAAACACCCTGGTGTAGATAGGATTGGGTTTTCCGTCGACGAAGTGGGTAGCCCTCCGATCTTTAGACATAACGAAATATTTCATTACGTCGGCCTGACCGTCAGGACAAACGAAGTTTTGCGCGGCAGCATTTGCCGAAGTCAAGGCACTGCACAAGAGCAGTATTTCGATCGATCGCATAATTTCGCATTTATATCACGGTGATCCGTACGCCAGCACTTTGTTACAGATGCAAGCCTGAGCTTAGACGAATTTCGAACAGGCGCGGTGCGCGGCACTGTATGTTCGGTGGCGTAGATAGGATCGCCGATTGCGTGGCATCAGAAACAGACCCTCGGTCAAAACCCGCGCCCCTTAGGGGATCTAAAGGGAAATAGTTCGAGACGAGAACAAACACCAGGGTACCAGCAGCATCTTATTCCCGCTGTGGAAGGATGCAATGTAAGATGGGTAGCTCTAGTTCTTTTTCTTCCTGTCCCGCGAGGATTACACACTCAACTAAGCTCAAAACTGCGATTTCGTCGCATTTGGCCCTCATTTTCCTTGTGTTCAGTTCGACGGCATATGCGGGGACGGTAACCATCACCAGCCCAGGCAATGGATCGATGGTGAACTCGCCGGTCCACGTGCATGCCACTTACAGTTCCACAGTAACCGCGACCTATATGAAGCTTTGGGTGGATCACGTTGCTGGAACGCTAGAACAGAATACCAACGTGTTCGACACTCAATTATCGCTGGCCAACGGAACACATCTGTTGGAAATGCAAGCGTCCGATCCATCTACCGGCAAGATCTACACGACAGCGGCACAGATCACGGTGGCAGCTCTGGCTGTCAATCCGCCGTCCACGAGCCTACCGCCGGGTGCTATGCAACAGTTCACTGCCACCGAAAGCACGGGTACCTCGATCACATGGTCGGCTACCGGCGGCACCATAAACAGCGGTGGACTTTACACCGCAGGCTCCAGCACCGGAATGTTCGCGGTTACGGCTGCTGATTCGAGCGGGAACAAAACTATAGCGCAGGTGGTCATAGCCTCGTTACACACGGTCACGATCGAGAATCCGAAGACCGGTTCGACTCTATCGTCGCCAGTGCTGGTACACGCGACTTATGACGGGACGGTGATCGCAACTTATATGAAGATATGGGTAGACCATATCGCGGGATCGGTACAGCACAATACAAACTCGTTCACCACGAGTCTGTATTTGGCGATCGGGCCACACCTGATTGAAGTACAGGCCTCGGATCCATCCACGGGGCAAGTCTACACCACGCCGACGAACATAACAGTGACTGGAGGTTCCGCTGGAACGGTTACGGTGAGCCCGGCCTCAGCAACCTTGCAAACTGGTGGAGCGCAGCAATTCACGGCTACTGACAGCGCCGGTCTGCCGGTCACTTGGTCGGCAACCGGAGGAACGATAAGCAGCAGTGGCCTGTACACGGCTGGGACGACCACCGGAACATTCACCGTTACTGCCACGGATTCGAGTAACAGCAAGGGCACAGCGTCGGTGATAATCCAGAGCTCAGCCCCTACGGTTACGGTGAACCCCTCCTCAGCAACCTTGCAAACCGGTGGAACGCAACAATTCACAGCTACGGACAGCGCTGGTCTGCCGGTCACTTGGTCGGCAACCGGAGGAACGATAAGCAGCAGTGGCCTGTACACGGCCGGGACGACCACCGGAACATTCACCGTTACGGCCACGGATTCGAGTAACAGCAAGGGCACAGCATCGGTGACAATCC
>Ga0185299_10006556_pt1 | contig 12333 bp, 8 predicted proteins | sample PaiPotPPA55metaG_FD_128002 | JGI IMG/M metagenome (GOLD analysis project Ga0185299, IMG submission 128002) | Iron sulfur acid spring bacterial and archeal communities from Banff, Canada, to study Microbial Dark Matter (Phase II) - Paint Pots PPA... ...
GTGATGCCGCACTGGCGCGCGCACGAAGCCAGCGCGGAATCGGAGAGGGTGTAATTCAGATTCACCGGGACTTTGCCCGTCAGCAGCGCGGCAAAATTCACCAGCGCGCCGGGAACGCTCGGCGGCAGCAGCAGCCCGACCATTTTCTGCCCGGCCCATACCCGCTTCAGCCGGCGCGCCAGAAAAATCGTCCGCGCCAAAGCGGAAATGAACCGCACCTTCGGCGATTGCACGTCCGCCATGGCGAAACGAAAGGGATGCCGGCGCGCGGTCTTCACGAAAGCGCGATGGATGGGCCGCATGCGCGGCTTGCGTTGCTGCCAGGCCTCGGCCATCAGGTCTTGCACCGCCTGGCGCACTTCAAATGGACTCGCCGTGCGCGGCAGCGCCTTGCCGAAGTTGACCGTGACCGGATAAGGAATGTGCCGCGGCCATTTCCAAAGGAACCGGCCTTGCTCGAAGCTGAAAATGCTGCCCCACACCCCGTCGAGGGCCACCGGGATGATCGGCGCGTCCACGTCCTTCAGAATCCGCTCGAATCCGCGCCGGAACGGCAGCATGAACCCGATGCGCGTGATCTGGCCTTCGGCAAAGATGCACACGACTTCCCCGTTGCGGAGCGCCTCGCTGGCGGTGCGCAATGCCTGGAGCATCTCGCGTGGGCGCTGTTCGGAGGAAATGGGGATGGCGCGCAGAACACGGGCGAACGGCTTGATCCAGGGCTTCTCGTACATGCCCTTGAAGATGATGAAGCGCACGTGCCGATCGGTCGAGGCCAGCAACAGCAGGGCATCGACGAGCGAGAGGTGATTGCACACGAACAACGCCGCGCCCTTGCTGGGAATGTTGTCCCGGCCCAGGATTTTGATGCGGTAAAGCGAGTGCGTCAGCACCCACAGAACGAAACGCAGCAGCGCGTCCGGCAACAGCACCGTTGCGTAAATCGCGCCCGCCAGCGTCAGCACCCCGCCAAACAAAAAGATATGCAGCGGATTCAAGCCGGCCACTTGCACCAGCAGGTAATGGGCGGGCCAAACCAGGAAAACACCCACGAACGAAAGCAAGTTGGCCGCCGCCAGAACTTCGCCCTTCTTGTCCTTCGCGGGCCGGTGCTGCAACAGCGCCGTGACGGGCACGATGAAGAAGCCGCCCGCGAACCCGAGCAAGGCCAGGCGCACCAGCGCGCCGGCCATCGACAACCCGGGCATGGCCAGCAAACAGCACACGACGGAAAGCCCGAACGCCCCGAGCGGCACCAGCCCATATTCGATCTTGCCACCCGAGAGATAACCCGCGGCGACGCTGCCCAGGCCGATGCCCAGAGCCAGCGCCACGTTCAATTCACCAATCTTGAGTTCATTGACGTGCAGGACGTCCGCGCCGTAGAAAAACAAATTCAGCAGGAGCAGCGCACCGAGAAAACTGAAATAGGTGTTGCCCGCCGCCGCGAGGGCCAACGGACGATCCTTGCCCATCGCCCGGACCTGGCGGAACAACTCGCCGAGGAAATTAATTTGGAATTTTCTGGCCGGGTCGGCCGGCGGCACGCGCGTAATCGTGAGGCTGGTCAGCAACCCGACCAGCGCCAGCACCACCAGAACGACTCCGGACCACGCCGGTTCGCCCCGGAAACACTCCGCCATGCTCGCCGCGGCGACCGTGCCCAGGATGATCGCCATGAACGTGCCCAATTCGAGCACGCCGTTGCCCCAGGACAGACGCTTCTCCGGCAGCAATTCCGGCAACGACCCATATTTGGAAGGGCCGAAAAACGCGCTGTGCATGCCCATTAGGAAGACGCCCGCCAACAGCATCCAATTGCGGTTCCAGGCCAGACCCGCGAGCGCGAAGAGCATGACGAAGACCTCGAAGACTTTCACCCCGATCATCACGCTGCGTTTGCTGTGCCGGTCCGCCAGATAACCGCCCGCCATCGAAAACAGAATGAACGGCAGCGAAAACAACCCCGTGACTTGCTCGCCGATGCGGTGCTTTTGCGCGAGCGAAACATTCAGCCCCAGCATCATGAACACGACGAGGTTTTTCAGGACGTTGTCGCTGAACGCCCCTTGAAACTGCGTCACGAACAGGCTCCAGAACCCGCGCAGCCCGCGCGGTTCCGCTTCCGCCGTTCCCGTTTGCGAGTTTGGCTCGGCCATGCTCAGGTTAGATTATGGACCGCGCTCCTGCGGCTGACGCCAATTTCGTCGAAATCCGGCAAACAAGCACGACATTAAATTCCAGTTGGGCGCTCGACCGACACGGCCGGGAACTTGCCGGCCGGAACGGCTGAGAGGCAAGTTGCGAGACGGCCTTCTTTAATGGGTCAAACCGTTGTCCCCGTTCCGTCCGGCGAGTCGGCTGTTCCAGCTCAGAGCCACTTCCATGCCCGATTATCTGGCGGCGTTTGGTTGCAACCGCCGCCACCGATCCGTGTAAAGAAAGAATACCGCCGGGCCAAAGGAAAAAAGCATTACCGAAAGGCCGAACGTAATGCCAATGAAGGTCATGAATCCGGCGCAGCAATATGTTTGGCGGCGCACCCAGATGTGCGACGGCACAGCCACAAGCAATTCAAGGATGCTGCCCTTGAGCAGCAACCGGCACTGGTGGGAAATGATCTCGCATGGACCGAAACTATGGCCCAATCGAATGTGTCCTGGCGGAAGCTCGCCGACGGATGCCTTGAGCGCGGCGGCAGGGTCCAGGCGGCGAGTCATGCCGAAAAACACGGCGCCCCAAAGGCACCAGATGAGAACGCCTGCGGCGGGGCCGCTCCACCAAACCCAGGGTGGAACATGATCCAGATCGCGAACGAAAACCTCGACCAGCGAGTAAATTGCGCCAACCACCAGGCTGCCCATCATCAACCCAGCCGCGATGACCGGCAATAGGAGAGAACGGCGAGCGACGGGACGGCCTTCGGCCACGCGGACCGGGACGCCTAACAACGCTGCCTGACCGAGAACCATCACTGTCACCCAAAGCCAATAAGGCCACATCGCGAAGACGCCGAAAGCGTCCACAGGACTTTCACCCTTGCGCGGTACGAAAGCCGCCCGAATCACCGGCACGGTGAGGACAATCAGGATGAGCAAATACAAACCGAGAACGACGAGTGCCCAGCGTTTCATCGGGCCGAATCTGGCAAGAGACGCCTGGGCTGACAACTCGCATTCGTCCACGCCGGTCGTTCGACGGGCGCCATGCGCGTCACATCGCGAAAATCTTGTCCATCCGCTTCGAAAGATCGCGCAGTCCTTCGGGACTGTCGCCGCCGGGTTGTTCGGCGATGCCCCAGCCGTGGTAGCCGATGTCGTCGAGCGCTTTCATGATCGCCGGCCAATCGTTGTCGCCCTCCAAATACGCCACTTGAAATCCCTTCCAAAGGCCTTCGTTGTCCCGCTTCTTGCGGCTGAATTCCTTGATGTGCAGCTTTTGGATGCGCTTGCCCAGGATGCGAATCCACTGGTCCGGCCAGCCGTAATTGAGGCTGTTGCCGACATCGAAATGCCAGCCCATGAAGGGACTTTCGAACTCGTCCACGTAACGCGCGGCTTCGAGCGGGGTCAGGAGGAATTGGTTCCAGACGTTCTCGCAGGCAATCTTGACGCCCAATTCCTGGGCGAGCGGAATGGCCTTGCGGATTTCGGCCTGAGAACGCTCATAAGCCTCGGTGTAAGACACCTCCTTGCTGACCACTGCCGGCACGAGCAACACGGACGTAGCGCCGTAACGCTTCCCATCCCGCAAGGTTTGCCGTAATGCTTCCAGCCCTTCCGCGCGCACCTTGGGATCAGGGTGCGACAAGGGCTTGGCCCAATGCTGCGACCCGCAAACGCTTGGAATGATCAGCCCCGTCTCGTCGCGCGCGCGCAGCACTTCGTCCTGGTCCATGTGGCTCATCATCTCGACGCCCTCGAACCCGGCTTCCTTGAGGGCCTTCATTTTTTCCAGCACCGAACCTTTGAGCCCGATCGTGGCCCACATGATGCCCTTTTTGAGGCGCGGTTGGGTCGCCGCTACAGGCGCGATAGTTTTCTCATCTGCGGCCAGGGCGCGCGGCGCAACTGACGCCAGCGTGAAGGCGGCGGCACCCGACTTAAGAAACTTGCGGCGATTCATGATGCGTGACGCGTGATCGAACTAAACCCGAAGCCCGACGGCCGAATCCCGAAAGAAGTCCGAGGCCCGAAGGCCGAATTCGGATTTCGGATTTCGGGCTTCTTTCGGCCTTCGGGGATTCGGATTTCGGATTTCATGGAAATCGGGGTGGCGTTGTGGGAGTTGCCATAAGCTGGTGAAGGGTGATGTGCAAGGAATCAGTCGCAATAAGATCGTTCATTCACACAAACCTGGTCACGCCCGGCATGGCCATCGGCGCGGCCTCCAGTTTCATTTTCCAATCCAATTCATCGGGCACGAGTTTCTCTTCCGAATGCAGCGCCTGTTCCCAGCTAATCTCCTGGCCGGTGTAGGCCGCCATGCGCCCCATGATCCCCATCAGCGTGCTTTGCGCCATGCGGATGCCGTCGTTGATCGGCGCGCCGCGGCGGATGGCAGCGAACAATTGATTGTGTTCCTCCTGATACATGTCGGTCTTGGGCCCGTGGTAACGCCAGCTTTCCTTGCCCGTGTAATAAGGCGCCTGCCAGCCCGGAATCTTGCCCGAACCCGCCGCGCACATCAGGTAGTCGGAGTTCTCCGTGTAAGTGTCGCCCATTTGCCGTTGTCCCACGAACGCGCGGACCTCGTCGGGATATTCATACACCACGAACATGTGGTCGAAAATATTGCCCTGGTTGTTCGGGCTTTGGCGGCCGCCGACGGCCACGGCTTTGAGCGGCGGCACATCGCGCATGGCCCAGGCCACTTTGTCCACGCTGTGGCAGGCCTGCTCGACGAAGCCGTCGCCGCTCAGCCAGACGAAGTTGTACCAGTTGCGCAACTGCCATTCCAAATCTCCCACTCCGGCGCGGCGCTCTGCCGGCGCGGGCATCGGCTTGACACGGCCCGCGTAATACGTCGCGTATATCGCGCGTACGTCGCCAATCGCGCCGCCGTGGATGCGCTGGTAAAACTCGCGCCGCGCTCCTTCGTAGCGCCAGCAAAACCCGGCCACCAGCGACAGGTTCTTCTCCTTGGCCAGCTTCACCGATTCGAGGACCGACCGCAGGCCGGGCGCGTCCGTGGCCATCGGTTTCTCGCAAAAAATATGTTTGCCCGCGGCGACGGCGGCCTTGAGATGCGTGGGCCGGAACCCGGGCGGCGTGGCCAGCAGCACGACGTCCACTCCGCTGTCGATGACCTTTTGATAGGCGTCGAGGCCGACAAAACACTTGTCCGGCGTGACCTTCACCTTGTCCGGCTGGTCCTTTTGCAGCGTCTGGAGGCTCGCTTGCAGTTGGTCCTCGAACGCGTCGCCCATCGCCGTGAGGACGACGTTTTCGTCCGCCTTGAGCGCCTGGCTGGCGGCGCCGGAGCCGCGCCCGCCGCAACCCACGAGGCCGACGCGCAGCGTGGCCGTGGTTTCGCCCGCCAGCAGCTTTTCGGAAAGTATCGATGGCGCGGCCAGCGCGCCACCGGCCAGCGCGGAGGTTTTGATGAAATCGCGGCGATTCGTGAGACGAGGTGACGATGTGTTCATGACGCTATTTGCCGAATGAAAGAAATAATTCAAGCGCCCCGCTAAGAGCAACGTCAAAATCGTCGGCCTGAACGGCGGGGGCGCATCTTGGAACCACGGCCAACGGCAATGCGCTGGAGCGCGACTGTGTCTGAAAGACCAGCCGCAGGGCGTCCCGAAGGAGTAGTGTGGCATTGGGTTCCGTAGACTTCTCCTGGCGAAGCTGCTGCGGCTGGCCTCGGAGGCACAGCCGCGCTCCGGGGGCAGTGTCGAGATGCGCCTGAATGGCGGGGCGCAAATCAGTTTTGGAGGAGATGAATGGCGGGGCCCTGCCTGGGCAGGCCCAATTTCTCCGCGACCTCCTTGTCGGCGACATATTTTTCCTGCCGCCTCCTTCTCCCCTGCTGGACCCGCCACAGCGCCACAGACCGCATAAACATTGGGGATTTTTGATGTCGGACCCGCCACAGGAGCCGCCACATGGCAGCAAACCCGCCACAACCCAATAGACATGGGCGTTTTATGAGTTTTCGACCCGCCACAGCCAATATTGACGGGGCAAAATCGCGATTTATCCCCACGCCGCGTAGCGACGGCTCGACTAAATGTTATAGCGGCACCGGTGTTCCGAGGGCGAATGGTTGTGCATCCGTCTGAAAGCGCGGGAAAAATAGAATTGATCGGAGAAGCCAAGCTGGTCGCTGATTTGCTTGATGGACAACTCCGTGGTGTTGAGCAATTGCACGGCGCGTTGCATGCGCAGGTGATTGACGTAGCTCTGCGGCGCGTAACCTGTCAGGCGCCGAAAGATCGTCGCGTAATGGGACCGGGAGAGATTCACCAGCGCGGCGAGCGTGGCGATTCGCAAATTCTCCCGCAGATGCCCTTTCATGAAGACTATGCTCTTGGCGATACGCTCGCGCACATTGGTTTCACCATAATAAAATTCGTCCTTGTAGCGCAGGATCAGGCCCATCAAGTGGGTCAACGAGTGCGCGGCATAAATCAAACGCGTCAAGGTGAAGCCGTGTTCGAGCCCTTCCTGCACCTCCTCCAAAAGCGAGAAGAGCTGCACATCGCCCCCCAGGGGCACGACCGGCTTGTCCCTTGTCACCCCGAGCCGTTCCAGATAAAAGGGCACGTTGGTTCCCACCGCATGAAACCAATGAATGCTCCACGGCTTCTCTTTGTTTGCGCCATACGCATGGGGAGTGGAAGCGGGAATGACCAAAAGCTGATTCTCGGTTACGGGGTGTGTTTTTCCCAGCATTTCGCACCAGCCCGTCCCTTCGGCGCAATAAATAAAGATCACTTCCGGGCAGCCTTTTTCCCGGACGCAGGTGTGGCCTTTTGCTTTCGGGTAATAGCCCGCATCGGTGGGCAGCAATTGCTTGAGCAACGGATCTTGCAATGCTGACGCCACGATGGAGCGCGGCACGACCACGAGACGCTGTCCCGCAAAGCCCTCGTGCTTTTCACGCCGTTTCATGCACAACCTTGTTTGCTGAGGGCAGGCCGCTCAAGGGACTGGGAGGCTAACACATTTGCATTTGCACCGCAACTCGTTCCAGCCTCGATTTGCCCTGATTGGCGCAGGACAAATATCCTCGCTAGCCGAGGCGGCTCTCTACTGGGGAATCTTTGAAAAACCGCCAAGCAAGGCGATCAACACCTTGGGCTTCGAGGCCCTCCACCCCTTTCCAGCCTCCGGTTTTGCCGGAGGTCACTGATTCTTCCGTCTGCGCACAAATCCAAACAGCACAGCCATTCCCATAAGGTCCAAAGTCCCCGGCTCGGGAACGTTAAAACCCAGGTTGGCAGCGGGATAAATGGAATCCTGGACACTGGTCTGGTTCGGCGGCTCATTGGGATAATCCGCCGACGAGTCATACCTTCCTCCCCGGGTAAACTCCCAACCAAGGCCTAATTGCACATATTGAGAACTCCAGTTAATCTGCCCGTTGTTCCCATTGTCCGGCGAGCTATTATTAATGAGGTCTCCCCATAAATCCGCCCCATCCGTCTGCGCCCCTATCACATAATAGCTGCCATAGTTGAGTTGCACCGTTGAGGGCAATTGCACCCAACGGTACCCGCCTATCAGCGGGGCCGCGGTTCCAGCCGGTACCGTCGCCGAGGCGATGATCTGCTGGGAACTGTTGTCCCAAAGCGTCACGACATGGCTGTCCACCAGCGGGGCCCCGGTTGGGTCGGCATAGCCCAGATAATTCACTTGCGGATAGTAGCTGTAGGTGGTCAAAAAAATGCCCCCCACCGTTCCCGTAAAGGTGTTTTGCGACAGCGTCGTCAAGTCAACATTCGGGGTATAAAGCATGCTGCCGTTGGTCGTTTGTGACCGAGCGGCGGGAATAGTTGCGAGGCCCAAGGCAACACCAACGATAATGGAGAGGGAAGTTTTTTTCATACGTTTCTGATTTATTCCCGGTCGTGCGACCCGGCATCGCTAGTCGAACACAGGCCTTCGATCGGCCTTTAGATTCACGCCTTGACAATGCCAGTTCTTGTCCTCCGTGGGAATAGACGAAGCGCCGGACTGTATGGACTTTTGACCGCTGGCCAAGCCGAGTCGCAACGTCACAGGGCAGGGGAATCGCCTATTTGACAAGCTTAACCAGGTCTCCAATTCTGAGTTGGCACTTTGCCATATAAAATTAGGTAAACAAAATTACGATAATGAGCGGCAAAAGTAATAACGACCAGCCGAGGATGAAAATGATCAAACCAGGCGTCGAGGCGGTAATATTGATGATACCCGACGGCCCGCTGTACTGACCCATTGCCCTTGCGAACCAAATACAGGCCAAAGGTAAAATCAGAAACAGGCTGATCTTAAACGACGACTCCAGGCCGCCATGGGCATACGCAACAGCGAGATAAATCCCCGCAACCAATCCCGAAACGATTTTGCTCCAGTTCATAGCGCTGCGAAGCACGATCCAGCAACGAATCATGGTTCCATATTTTACTCCGCGTCAGCACCTTACGCAAGCGCGCTGGCGGCAGGGCAGGGGGGTGCTTGACCGTGCGCCCATTTTCTTCGAATTTCCTGTAATGGCCTCTTAAAACATGTCTTCTCGAGAGCGGCTGGTTTTGGGGTTGTTTGTGGGTTCGTTCCTGCTCTTGCAAGGCGTGTGTGGTGCCCTGCTCGCTCGTCGTCTCAAGTTGAACCCATTCCTTTGGTTCCTGGCAAGTATGCTCCCGCTGGTCGGAGTCTTCGCGCTCGTAACACTCCAGTCCCAAGTAGTTTCATTGCGCAAGGTGAACGAGGAGGCGAAACCATTCTTGGCAACGGCGTTCACCTTCAGAACTGCACGACTGCGATTGATATTCGCCATGTTTCTCTGGTTGGCCGTGGGCGCGCTACTGTCGAAATTCTTGCCGCTGCCGGCAATCTTAACCTTGCTGCTTTGGCTGTCAGGCGGCGCGATCATCGTGGGCAAATTGAATTCACGACTCCCAGACTGTCAGTGCTGCGGAAGAAACCTCGGCGATCTTTTCGGCCGCTATGGTCCTGAGTGTCAGGACGCATTGTCGCCGGGCGCGACAAGCGTCGAGGCGAACTGAGCTTCATGCGGCAAAACCCTGCGCAAGGGCGGAGGGAAGCAGGGAAGAAATTTCCGTATTTGCGGTTGTTCGCATTGCGGCCTTCGATTGGACGAATCCGGCTTGCGGTAAGGCAAGTGAAGTAAATATAACAAACATTGTGCGCAATCATTCCAAACCATCATCCGTGAGTCGCAAAGTTTCTTAATGTGTGAAAAGTATGCATATGCGCGTCCTGATTGACACCACCTGGTCGATACGTCTTTATTTTTTCTGTTCTACGAACCTAATTTTCATGCCACCGCCCTCACTTTCGATAGTCTCCACAAGTGAAATCCTCTTACTCATCACGAAAAGCTTCAACCGTCCGTAGTCGCGAAACGCTGTTTGGCCTGCCTGGACAACAATGCAGCGGCGTCTTTTCCGATACGACAAGATTGGTTTACGATGTAAACGATGTCAAGGCCCTCGATTAGTGATGATAGCCCCGTCCAAATCGTTTCGTATTCGGGCCACTAAGCGCGCAAAGAACCGCTCATTGCGGTGGCCAATGAGCGCGGTAGAACCGGCTTGAAAAACCGACGGCATTCGTATCCTGGAAGAAAAACAGTCCGTTTGTGCCCGTGACTCCCGAGCCAATGTTCGTCCAATTGGTCAGGTCCGTGGAAGCCTGAATCGCAAAGCTGGTGTTAGGCGTCGAAGAAAGTTCGATCGTGAAAACCCCATTCGTGCCAAGGCCCTGCTCCGTCAAAATGGGTCGCGCGGGCGCCACCGGCACGAGGGTCACTGCCGCGGTGTAGTAATCGAGGTTGGCCGTGCCGTCAGGATTGTCGCCGGTGGAGTCCGAGTCATCGGCCCACGCGGGATGAAAGATGTTGGCATAAAAATCCAGCCCGATGTAATCGCCCAACTCGTTGCCGGAGCCCTTTCCCACACCGCTCGTGGAGCCGGCGCTAATCTTGACCTCGGACAGGAACGTCACTCCGCCGTCCACGCTGACCGTTCCCCAGAGTTCCACACGGTTGTTCGCGGGACTGTTGCGGCAATCATACCACGCCACCGCGATGTTGCCCGTGGTCGGGTCCAGGGCGATTTTGGAAAAAAACTGGCTGTTCGTGCCGGTGTCCGTATTGACGCGCAACGGACTGCTCCACGTGGCGCCGTCATTGTCCGAGAACCGCGTGAAAATATTCAAGTCGTTGGACGTGGTGGACGGCGCATCGGTATAGACCAGGTAAAGCCGCCCGCGATGCGGACCATTCGAAATATCGTAAGCCAGACCCAGTTCGGCGTCCACGGAACGGCTGGGCTGCGCGGGAATCAAGCGGAACCCACCCACCATCGTCGAGACCGTGCCGGCAGCCACGCTAAAACTGCCGGAAATGCTGCCCGAGAAATTCACTGCTGTATAGATTGTAGAAGGTCCGACGCCGCCCGAGGGCGATTGATAAGCCACCGCCACCTTTCCGTTGGGCCCCAGGGTTATGTCACCGAAATTCCCTCCGGTTGATCCCGGAATCGCCAGCGCGGAACCGAACGCACCAATGGATCCGAATCCCGTTACGGGCGCGCCCCGTGCCACCAGGCTCGAACCGGACAGATGAGTTATCCAGACGGCCTGTTGTCCTGAGATAGGCCCCGGACCTGCCTTAATCGTCGGCTGGTCCAGTGAACCGCTAATCGTCAGCAGCGCAATCGAAAAAGTTTGCCCGGCATTGGTGCTGGCCCGCACGAGGATGCTGCTGAAACTTGAGTCGAACGAAGCCGCAAAAAGATTTCCAAAACCGTCGAAGCTGCATGTCGGGTCGCCGCCCAGCGCCGGCCAGCCATCCGAGCCTGTGAAACGCGAGGTCCAACTGGCCCCGCCGTTGGTGCTGAACCCAGCCGAATTGCGGCTGTTCAAATCGTTGGACCAGGCAAAGAGCCGATTCGGATTCGCCGGGTCAATCGCAATCGCCTCCTCCGCCTGATAGCCGGTCTGGCGATTGATATTCACGCCCGGCCCCACCGACAACGTCTGAGCCCGCAGAGGAACGGCGACTATCAACAGGATTGCTCCAGCGAGGGCGCGGGTGAGATCGTGCCGCCCGAAAAGTCTGGCGGTAAACGTTGCGCGATTGACGGGCAATTGCCATGGCATGCTTGTTATCAGGACCCAATGAAATCAGAAAGAGGTCGGGGTGTCAAACCCCATTCCTTGCCGCTCAAAGTCTCCGGATCTTCCGTGGTTCGTGCTAACGATGATACCCCCACCCAAACCGATCCGTTATCGGCCAGTACACAAAGAATGATTTACCGATGACGTTGCCGGCCGGGAAATCGCCCCAGGCGCGGGAGTCCAGGCTGTTCATCGTGTTGTCGCCCATCACCATGTAGTGGTCTTTGGGGATGACCACGCCCTCGGGTTTGCCCTGGAAAACGGGCGCGAGATAGGGATTGTTCACGTGGCCGGAATAATGGCTCTCGCGCGGCAACTCGTTGGGATTGAAAGAATAGACTTTCTCGAAATGCGGGGTCGAGGCGTCCAACCGACGGCCATTGATGATCAGGTGCCGGTCGTTGCCGATTTGCACCCGTTCGCCGCCCATGGCCACCATGCGTTTGATGTAAAATTGGTCCTGCGGCAGTGCGTCGATGCCCCGGGTCTCGAACACGATGATTTCGCCGCGCTTGGGCGGCCGGAAATTGTAAGTCACCCGATCGACGAACAGGTGGTCTCCGGCGCTGACTCTGAGCTTCACGATGTCGTCGCCCTTGTGAAACGTCTGGCCCCTAGACAATTCGGCCCGCGCTTCGAGCGTCCCGCCCGGGGGCGCGCCATAGTCCGGCGGAAACCAAATCGTGTAAGGATGTCCTCCGACGACCAATGTCTGCTTGATGTTGAAGATGAGAAAGCGCACCGGCGGTTCGACAGCTTCCAAATCGCCGTCGCTGTCCGCGACGACGTGAACGTAAGAGACGCCCTCGAACCATTCACGGACGCGCGCCCAACCGGTCGGAACGACGTAATGCGAATCCCTGAGCAGGTTCTCGGAAGTGACTCCGAAGAGCGTTGGCTGCATGGAACCGGTGGGAATCTTGAACGGCTGCAGGAAAAAGGTCCTTATGCCCATGGCCACGGCCAGGGCCACGAGAAGCACCTC
>Ga0185299_10006557_pt1 | contig 12333 bp, 14 predicted proteins | sample PaiPotPPA55metaG_FD_128002 | JGI IMG/M metagenome (GOLD analysis project Ga0185299, IMG submission 128002) | Iron sulfur acid spring bacterial and archeal communities from Banff, Canada, to study Microbial Dark Matter (Phase II) - Paint Pots PPA... ...
TAACATCGACGTGATGATATCGAGTCAATACTCGCCGCAGCTCGCCGATGCCATTTTGAAGGGAAACGTCGATGCAGCTTTTCTTCGACGCGAACAAGGCCTGCCAGAGTTGGCATTCCGTCTCCTAGTCAAAGAGCCCTTGGTGGTGGTCTTGCCTAGTGACCACCGTCTCGCTGCGCGCAAAGCCATCAGTCCTAGAGATCTAGTGGGCGAAACATTCGTGGGTGTCTCGCACACGGCTCCTGTGCTGCGTGCGGTCATCGACAATTACCTGAAGCGGTCCGGAATCAATATCACGCCAGATCACGAGGCGGAGCACGTTGTCATGGGAGTGTCCTTAATAGCGTCGACGGGCGCCGTAGGGCTGTTACCTGCGTACGCCCAGAACTTTCTCACTCGGTCTGTAACGAGCCGTCCGCTCAAGGGAACCACGCCGACTGTCGAGCTGGTCCTGGGATACAAAAAGTCGAACGAGTCTCCCATCCTAAAAATCCTGCTTTCGAGATTGGACGAGTTGATCGCCCGTGTCTCGAAGAAGGCACCATAGTCTGAGGTGCTTAATCCGCGCCCTTCGCGGCAGCTTTCTCAAGGAAGTTCACTAACTCAGAGTTCACTTCGTCCGCATGCGTCCACGTGATGCAGTGCGGCCCGTCCTTCACCACCACCAGGCGCGCGCCCTTGATCAGCTTGCCAGTCCGCGCTCCCGCGGCACTGATCGGCAGAATTCTGTCGGCGTCTCCGTGCATTACCAGAGTTGGCACATCAATTTTGCTCAGGTCTTTTCGGAAATCTTCCTGCCAGGTGGGCACGCACGCGAGAGTAGCGGTAGCCGAAGAGAAGGCCGCCACGTTCCAGCTTGCCTGTACAGCTTGTGGGCTGACGCGCTTGTTGAGGAGAAGGTCCGTGTTGTAGAAATTGTTGAAAAACTCGGTGAGGAACGCATAACGGTCCGCGACGATGGCTTTCTCGAGTCCGTCGAAAACACTGTGGTCCACGCCTTCCGGATTGTCTGGCGTCTTCAACAGGTATGGCGGAACGCCGGAAAGAATGACCACCTTACGCACGCCCTTAGATCCGTATCTACCAAAGTAACGTGCTACTTCGCCGCCACCCATGGAAAAACCAACCAGCGCGAAGTCGCGTAGTTCAAGATGCGCGATCAGTTTGCGCAGGTCCTCGGCAAACGTGTCGTAGTTGTAGCCCGTGGTCGGTTGGCTCGACTTACCAAACCCTCTACGGTCATAGGTGATGACGCGGTGCCCCGCGTTCAGAAGCGCCGGAACTTGCTTCTCCCATGAAGCCCCACTCAGCGGATATCCATGAATTAAGACAACCGGTTGGCCCTTTCCATGATCCTCGTAGTACAGCTCGGTATTGCTTGAGTTTTCCTTCCCAACTGTTACGTGTGGCATTGCACTCCTCCTTTTTTCCAGGTTGAAGTTGATTTGAGGTTGGTTCTTATCGAGGTACGGACTCGTGTGCTGCGGTCCTCATAGCTAGTCGTACACGCTGTATAAACACGATGAACGACGCGGCTTCACGAAATTTGGCCCAACCAGAGATTGTAATGCAGGTTACCTTTCCCGTGAGCCTTCCCCTATTCTGATCCCCTTTCGTATTTCATGAATCACCAGCCCTTCTCCCTGCCTTCTGTAATGATCTGTTTGGGCTCAAAGTGACCGAGTTCTTTCAGACTAGCGTTCCGCACAACTACCCGGACTGTAATGCAAGTGATTCACTTCATTATTCGACGTCGATACTGCTATGTGCGTTCCATGACGTGCAAATGCGCGTGAGGCGATCCGGCCTACATGATTATCCAGTGCGGACCTATCCCGATGGGCATGCTCGTGGCGTCATTTGGATCCGAATCGCTGCGCTCGGTGGCACCGGCCAGCATGTAGGTGATGGCTAGGTGCGCCGCATAACGAGGCATCGAAGCAAGGTTACAGCTCTCGATTGGTATAAAGTGTCCAGCTATGCTGGAGAGCAAAAATCCGTCCCCCGTATCGTCGAGCCCATGGCGGCCTTTGCGGATCCCGTTATTTCGAAACCTCCTGATCGCTGATTTCGTCTCCGACGTCGGAGCCTTCATGCAGGCTGTGGGCGCGGCCTGGTTGATGACTTCGCTGAGCAGCAGCCCCCTGCAGATCGCACTTATCCAGACAGCTTCGGCACTTCCTTTCTTCATTCTCGCGCTACCAGCCGGGTCCATCGGAGACATCGTCGACCGCCGCAAGCTGATTCTGGGAACAGAATTTTGGATGTTGGCAATGGCTTGCATCCTATTTGTCGCGACATTCGTTCACCTCATCACCCCTTGGCTCTTACTTCTTCTGACGTTTGCGCTGTCTATCGGCGACGCAGTGGAGTCACCGGCGTGGAGTGCTATCTTTCCGGAATTGGTGCCGAAAGAAGAGCTATCTCCGGCACTGACTCTGAACGGGATCGAGTTCAACCTATCTCGCGCGGTCGGTCCGGCCCTAGGCGGCGTCGTTATCGCTGTTGCGGGGGTGAGCACTGCCTTCCTGTTGAATGTCTTCTCTTTCCTCGGCGTGATAGTTGTGATCGCCCGATGGAAACGTCATGTCCCGAAAAGCAAGTTGCCTGTGGAAACTTTCACAGGAGCGACTGCTGCCGCCATTCGATATGTCCGGTACTCTCCCGGTATCGGTAGGCTGCTGCTCAGGTCCGGCTGCGTGATTTTCTTTTCTAGCGCTTTCTGGGCTCTGTTGCCGGCTGTTGCCAAGAATGTCAGCCACAGCTCGCTCGGGTACGGCCTGTTGCTTGGCTTCTTTGGTACCGGCGCAGTGCTCGGAGCCGTCGTCCTTCAACGCCTGAGAAAAACGTACTCCATTGAAACCGCGCTCACCGTCGCCACCGCGGTGTTCGCTTGCGTGCTCGCGGCGACTGCGCTCGTCCCTCAGCTGTGGATCCTCTGTTTCTTTTCTTTTTTGGGAGGGGTGGCGTGGACGATCTTCATGTCTCTCTTCAACACACTGATTCAGCGCCTCGCACCCGATTGGGTCCGCGCCCGTGTTCTGGCGGTGTACCTGTTCGTGTTCCAGGGCACCATGGCAGTTGGCAGCGTTCTTTGGGGTGCTTCGGCGGAGTATACCAGCTTGGAAAAGGCTCTCCTCGCTTCCGGATTTGGAATTGCCGCCTGCTTGCTCTTGCAGTTGCCATTTCCGCTGCCTGAGCCGAGTGCTGCTCTCGACGTCTGGAATCATTGGCCGAAACCTATGCCGGTGGCGGAGCCTGAGCCCGACGAGGGTCCGGTGCTTGTCACCGTTGAATACAAGGTGAATCTGGACAAAGCCAACGAATTTCTCGAAGCGATTCACAAGTATCAGAGAATTCGCCGCCGAGACGGCGCGACGCGCTGGAGTGTGTATTATGACGCCGAATTTCCAGGGCACTGTCTTGAGACTTTTCTCGTCGATTCTTGGGCCGAACACCAGCGACAGCATGATCGTTTTACGCTCGCCGATCGAACGATTGAAAATCAAGTGATCCGTTGCGCACTCGAGCCTGTCCGGATCCATCACTTCATCTATGCCAGTAAACCATCACGCGGCTAGAGCGCAACTGCTCACGATACGACGCGTGCGAAAGATGCAGAACGTTGGCGAGAGATCAGCGTCTCAACAGACGTCAACTCTACGGCAATCATTGCCCGCCTTCGATTCTGAGCGAATCGCAACCTAACGAATTGAGAACTCTGTGGGAGCATGATGGCCCGTTTCAGCATGTCCCCTTGGAGATCGAACCGTTGCCCAGAATCAGCAAGCGAAGCCAACTCCGTTACACGGGCATTTATCGCGCTACTCTATATCGACTTGGAAGGTTAGCGAAGGGTCATCGTATGCAACTGCATACCATAGCCCATCCGGTCCCATAACGAAGTAGACGTCCCGCTGATAAAACCACGGCGGATATGCTCCTGCATAAAACCAATAGCCACCGTACGAGTACTCCCGGCGTCCTTCGTATTCGCGCCCACCACTTGACTCAAAGCGGGCATGATGGTTCGGACCAAAATGACCTTCGTCGTATACGTGTCCGCGGCTATCTTTCTGACCACTTCGTGCGTACTGGGCATGTGATTCTTGCGCGTGGTTATTGCCTTGCTGTTGTTGGTGCTGCTGATTCTTTTCTTGGTTCTGCTGAGTCTTGGCCTGCTGCTGTTGTTGTTTCTTTTCTTGCTGTTGGCCCTTGTCTTGTTGCTGTGTCTGTTTCTGCTGGTTCTGTTCTTGGCTCTTCGCCTGCTGCTCTTGTTTCTGTGGCTTGGCTTGCTGTTGCTGCTTCTCCGGCTTCGCCTGCTCCTGCTTTGCAGGCTTGGCTTGCTCTTCCTGTTTCTGAGGCTTGGCTGGTTCCTGTTTTGCAGCAGGCTTAGCTTTATCCTCATGCTGTGGTGGCTTAGCGTTCTCCTCCTGCGCGAAGGCAGGGATCGTGGCTCCGAGGAGCAAGAACATGGCTGTTGTACTGATGACTCCAAGTACTTTCATGAGTGTTGTCTCCATTACCGAGAATTTATGTGCCCGGTGTTTTTCGCCTAGCTTTGCGTTCAACGAACTACTGCTCATCTCCGTGTAGGTCATTAAGGCTTGCTTACGCTTATGCAATCACACGAACCCGGGATTAGTTGGCATAAGCCCGGGGCATCACTACCGTTGGCCTTCGCTCGATCTTGGTTCCAATCGGGAAGTTGAGTATTTCTCTCTTGAGCATCGACATACCGGTTATAGCGTCTTCTAGAGCCTGCCACTCGACGGCTCCATCTGAACTCGTGCATAGTTCTTCGACACGCATTAAGATTGCTTTTTCTGCGGTCGCAACCCGCCCAACGAGTTTCAGCGGATCTGTCTCCAATAACGCGTCTACGTAGAGTCGCTGCCATTCCGATTCCCATTGTAAGGTCATGGTTACTCCCATTCGTGCGTGACGGAAGGAGTTCAGTATAGAAAGTGGGCTTGGGGGTTTCTGTCCAATTTTGCACAGTCTCGTAAACTGAGGTTTCGCCTTATTTTCGGAGATGGTTAATCGCCGGTGCTGGTGTATTTCAGGCAGGATGCTGCAGTTGTCAGGCTAAGCACTTTGTCTACGTCCATCCCGAAGTAAATCGCTCGCCCACAGGAGTATGTCCAACAGTTGACCGCGTTCTTGATTAGTTAAATCACAAGTTGAAAGGCTGACGGACGTGGCCTGATCAACGATTTCAAGCAGCGACTCTTTTTGCGCGCGGGCGTTACCGTCATTTTTCTGGTCTCTGCGTCCGAGTTCTGGGGACTCTTCAAGGTGTCGGTAACAGGCCAAGAGAAAGTGCCCTAGGCAGTATTCGCAAACTCCCAGTGTGACAATACTGGGTTTGGTGCAATCGAGACTGCAACGGCGATCCAATCCTCACCTTGCGTAGAACGATTTGGCAATCAAGCTAACACGATCGCGAGATTCGCCGAAAAAACTTGTCGCAATATGTGATCGTTATTAACGATTCTCGGACCAAGCCCCAGGTCGGACGGCCGAACCCTGATAAGATGTCTTATTCAATTTGCCACAGCAGGTACCAGACATCTGAAACAAGTTCTCCGGTAAATGCTTGACAGTCACTGTACCCCCCGACGATACTTGCGCCGCTTGGTCAAAGTGATTTCATGAAAAAGCCAACACGAATTGAAATCTCTGCGAAGAAGGCTCCACGTCCTCCCTCCGCGAGGCGGGCGGGCGTCAAGCAGCGCAAGCCACAATCGAAGAAGCCTTCTGTCAGCCGCGAGACTGAAGGGAAACTTACATTCAATCAGGCCATGATCTACGTCAAAAACGTGGAGCGCGCGCTTGCATTCTACCGCGATTTGCTGGGATTCAAGCTCATCGAAGACTTTCGCTACGAGGATAAGGCGGTCTATGCGCGCCTCCGCGCGCCGGGTGGGGATGGAACGATCGCTCTGCATCAAGCGGGTCCTGGAGAGTCCGTTTCGAGCGATGGCGTGCGCTTGTACTTCGAAGTCCGAGAACTCGACGACTTCTGCGGAAAGCTCCAGCAAAAGAACTTCTACATTACCAAACTGCCACGCATGATGCCTTGGGGTTGGCGGCACGCTTATCTCAATGATCCCGATGGCCATGAGATTAGCTTGTATTGGGCCGGAGAAAATCGCATGAAGAAATCAATGATGAAGGCCGCGCATAAGGCCGCCCGCGTTTGACCGGCATCTGAAAAACCCACCCAGTTACATTTCGAACAAGCCGGGTAATCAGACGTCCATGTGAATCCAATTGTCCGGTAAAAGCTGCGGGCTCAACCGGTCGGCGCAACACTTACTCGAAGTTTACTCGCCGGAGTCTCTAAACCTAAACTCTTTCGCGGGCGTTGATTTAGACGCAGCGCTATTTGGCCCAATTCGGATTGAGCATACCCGGATGGGTCCGTTCTCTTGGGGAAGTATTGTCGCAGAGCAAACGGTTCATGTTTTCGTTCGTTGCTCGCTGCCAGGGCTGTGCGGATCACAGCAGTAGACTTTCACATTCGCCTTCGATACCGTAACCAGTCTTGTTAATTTATCTGATTGTCCAAGGGGGCAACGTATTCTTCGACAGCTAGAATCAATTCCTTTCGGAGATTCATCTCCCATCCAGGCTTGATGCGAATGCGAACGTCGGCGACGGATTCACTGACGATGCTGCAAGCCATGGGAACACGGCATTGACGGATCGCAACAAGCAAAACCACCGATTTACCGAACCAGGAAGAATATATGGAAGAATAATCGTTAGTTCCCTCAGTGATCATGTTGGTCACCCGCCCATTCTTGGTTGAGACCGAGAATCGATCTCAGTCAGGATTTCTCCGAGGTCTCTTCGCTCCCCGTCTGGTTAACAATTATAGAAGCCGGCGTTGCGAGTTTCTGTACAGTTTTGCACAGTCTCGTAACCTTGGCGTTGCGCCTTATTTTCGTAGATGGTTAAGCGTCGGTGCTGATGCATTTCAGGGAGGAACAAACCGCCGTCACAGCCGAAAAGATCCGGACGACGCCATTGATCCCCGATAAGCGCAAAACGGGTAGCAAGAAACGACCGATGATAAGAGTTCGGCAAAAATAACGCACTTCACGGCCGCCGCGTAACACTTTCCAATCCTCACCTAATATCTTATAAGTTAATACTCCAAATACAATATGTGCTGTTTTGCACATTTTCTTTGCATCCGATTGGATTACTGTTCGTAAGGGTAACTCTAACCAGTTTCCGCGAGCCGATCGCATAAAAAGTCGGCTCCTGCGAAGCTGTGGCGGTCGTTCGAATGCCTTCAACCTCTCGGAACCACGTCCATAAACTTGGACTTGCCCCTGTTCTGCACGGGCCGGCAAGCAGATGGCGCTCCTTGCGCATCCTATTCGTTCATGGAGTTCCTACGGAAGCAAGGCAATGCTTGCGAGAACTCAAACGAGCCCGCTGCAAATTCAGTGCAGATGTAGTTTCAACTCCAGAAGAGTTAGTTAAGCATTTGGACTCAAAATACTACGATGTGGTGTTGGCCAAATACCCATTGCGCAGGTGGCGAGGTCAGCAGGTACTCGAAGTATTAGGCGGGCGGGAGAGATCCATCCCCGTCATCTTCCTGACTGACAGAATCCGACGGGAGTTGGTAGCGGAGCTTGTTATGGAAGGCGCTGCCGATTGTGTTGACAGGGATCATATTGGTCACCTACCGGTAACGATTCGCCGAGCGCTCAGTGAAAACAACCTGCGTGAGGAGCGCGATCAATCGGAGAAAAAACTGCGCCATTCTGAAGCACGGTATCGCGCTCTGGTGGGAAACCTAGTCTACGGAATGTGTCGCTGCGACGGGGAAGGCAAGTTCCTGGATGTTAATCAGGCCCTTGTCACCATGCTTGGCTACAGCTCCAGAAAGGAACTCATGGCAGCTCACCACGCAAGTGAGATCCTTTGTGAAGCCTCCAAACGAGAGAAATTACTCGGGTACTCCCCCGGAAAGGATGGCGAGGATGGTGGCGTTCGCCTGGAAATCGACTGGAAACGAAAGGACGGAACGCCACTGAAGGTACGACTCAGTGGACGCCAAGCGAACACCGAGGGCGAGAAGGGCAGTTACGAGATTATCGTTGAAGATATCACTCAGCAGCGCAAGCTGGAGGATCATTTGCGGCAGCAGGCGGCCCAGGACCCGTTGACGGGACTGGCCAATTACCGACACCTCGTAGAAATCCTTGACACCGAGATTAAGCGATCCGAGCGCACAGGACGTAAATTCGCACTCTTATTCCTTGACCTGGACGGGCTAAAGAAGATCAACGATCATTTTGGCCACGTGGTTGGCAGCCAGGCCCTCTGCCGCTTGGCCGATGTTTTGTGCAACTCTTGCAGGAATATGGACACCGCAGCGCGCTTCGGCGGGGATGAGTTTGCGGTGATACTGCCCGAGACGGGTGAAGTGCCGGCAAACTTAGTGGCCGGGCGCATCTGTGACAACTTGGCGCGTGATGGCAGAAAACCGAAGCTTTCAGTTAGCATCGGCGTTGCGATCTATCCTAAAGACGGCGAGAAGATTGATACCCTGATGGGCGCAGCGGATATTGCCCTGTACTCTATGAAAGCTAGAGCGCACGGTCGTGAGGGAAACATACAAAGGACAAGCAGGAAGCTCAGCCACCGACCAGCGGCAGCGAAGCCAGATCGCGCCGTATCATAATAGTAAGAGTAACCAATCGATCCTCCTAATCTCCCAGTCCGCCGGGGACGCAACTCGTCTTCTCGTTCCATGGCAATTGTCGAACGTTGGGTGCAAGTCCTCTTGAGTCGAATAACCGCAATCAGGTTCGGTTACTGCATAAATCGGGAGTTGAGTCTTGAAGCTGGTGGTAAGCCCAGTTCTCCCACAGGGTTCGGGACACGAAAGTGTGATGCCCAGCGTATATAACCTGAAACTGGTGCATGGGATCTTTCTCTATAAGTGTGCTGTTCAGGACATCTTTGCTCCTGCGCCACGCTCATAGTCGAGTCACCGTGATTTCAAGATTGGAAATGCAGGAATCACGGTCTGGAGGACTATCCCGTATGCACCATCTACATCGATACATAAGTGCGCTATTTCTGACGGCTGCCCTTGCGGCGAGCGGATCCATCGTGTTTGCTGCAACACCGCAAGAAGCTGGCGTTCAGGTCCGAGTGTACGACTCCAACCACCACGACTACCACAACTGGGATGACCGCGAAGACCGCGCCTACCGAGGCTATCTGACAGAACGGCACGAGAACTATCGTGCCTACGATCAACAGAACAACAAACATCAGAAGAATTACTGGAACTGGCGCCACAGCCATCCAGATCACGATTAAGCAAGGCGTTTCGCTGGACGAGATAGCCGAATTGTCACACCGCTTGCCCGGAACCCATAGGAGCGGTGTGACACTGCTTCCTGCAGGCTGCAAAGTGCTTGAGGTAAGGTAAGAGCGTGAAACGCCCCACCGGTGTGACGATCATTGCGGTCCTGACCTTCTTCGGAGCAGCGATTTTGGCTCTGGGCTCTATTGCTTTATTTTTCGTTGCGATCATGGAAATGACGGGCAGAGATGCGGGAGATCCGGTCTCCCGGGCAATCGTAGGAATGGGAGTCGCGGGAGGATTTTCGCTGTTCGTTCTCGCTGGTGTTGGCGGCTGTCTGGCGATTGGCGTGTTGAAATTACAAGAATGGGCGCGTGTCGTATCCATTGCCTCCATTGTCGCGGCGATAGGATGTACGATTCTCAGCCTCTTCGCTTTTAGAGGTTTCGTAGTGATTCCGGTTGTCCCGTCGATCCTTTGCCACTTGCTCGTGATGGCGACGACCGTCTGGATGCTGGGGTACCTCTTGCGCCTACGAGTCAAACAGGCTTTTAGCCCGGTGTCCGCGTAATCGCGCGATATGTGGCACGGCCTACTCGTTGCATCGAAAAACGAGAGAGAGTGTTCGCATAATCAACATGAGTGTGGTGCTTCTCGAAGCACTCGGAGGGCTGTAAAGAAACTCGTTCATTTGGTGGGCACAATCAAAGGTGCCAAATGCTCGGATGCGGGACGGCCACTCTGGTTTATCAACCTACGCGATTCCAACGCTCATCGAAATCTACCCATGCATCCTTGTCGCCAACAAATCCGGCGACACAAAGTACCTTGGAACTCTTGTGCGTGCCATTACCGTCGCGATATCCGAATAGCACGGCAGTCATTCTGCTTCCCTCGTTCCACGGCCGGCGAGCCAAATCCAATCAATCTAGACCTCTTCGAGAATACGCTCTTCGTCCTCTGCATTGCGCTTCTCGCTTGCGCGAGATTCTACTCCCAAAACAAACGGATGGACCTCTGAGCGTTGCAAGATAGGCGTAGCTGTGTAGTTTTAGAAACTTGCCCGCGGGATTAGAGTTTTATAAGCGGCTCCCAAGGACAAAGGTTCCGAGATGAATTGAGGAATTCTGGTGACTAAGCCTCGCCCACTGCCCAAACTGCGAGTTCAAATCCCGTTCGAGCGCAGTCTCACTCAAAACGAGTTCTTAAGCCTGAGCCAAGGTTTCGTGGCTGAGAGTATGGAGGGTCGATGGCACGTTTTCTTCAAGGACCCGTGGCTGACTTTCGTGCGTAGCTGGAGCGATTTTTGTATTTACAAGGTTCGGATGGAAAAGAACGACGTGAAATACAGGGTTGCGACAGTTTATATCAACCGCGACCGCTGCCAATATGGTGGCGACGAGAAGAAGCGAAGCTCTTGGCACTTTTGGTCGAGGGTATCCTATTGGGTGCCGGGGATTTTCGCGGAACTCTCTAGATAGAAAGCCTCGACATTTTCCTGGTCATGACTACGCTGGTCATTGTTCTTTTCGTTAGAGCTTACGAACGAACCGTTGGATTGGAAGAACCGGATTTCCCCAGCCGACGGGTCCGCTTTAATCGAACTTAGCGTGTGCGCGAACCTGCAGAAAATTCCTCAAAAATGCATCGATACTCCTCCGGATATGATTGCCGTTCATAGTCTTAATGTCCGACCGTAATCTGGTAGAACGGTAGCTTCCGACATGTTTTACGAAAGGGTGTAGCAGCGAGTCGCTCCATAGTGAGAGCACGAGCATATGGTTTCCATCACCCGGCGGGCGAGCAAGAATTTGGGATTAATTTTCAAAGCCATCGCTTTGCTCGGATTAGTCTTTTTAATTGCCGCTGGGTATTTTTACGTACAGTCGGTCCGTGACAATGGATTGAACCTGCAGCCGTTGGCTCTTTCCGTGTCCCTATCGCCTGGAATAATTAGAGCGCCAGAATTCGAGACGGATATCGACTATTGGAATTACGAAATCGCCATGGGCTTCGAGCCGAAACTCGGTATGCACCAAATGGAATGCTTGATCGGTGGTGAAACCAATCCAGACGGGTGCAGCGGCATCCCAAACCTAATTGATATTTCCTGGGAACTATATGAAGGTGAAAGGTTCGTGCTTGACGGAAATTCTAGAAACCCTTCGGGAATGTTCTCGGAAACCGGAGTTCTATGCGAGCGGACGGTTGGAACATTCCGAGCGCAAAAAGGACACCATTACGCGCTGGTTCTACACGTCAAACGTGACGCGTCTGGACTGAACTATGCGAATCCGAAAATCTTGGTCCAGATTCCCCGAAGATATTGGGAAGACCACGCGATGGGGGTTGGTTTCGGCAAATTGCTTGCAGAGATATTGGGACTGATTGGCTTGGCGATTCTTATCGGTGTGTTCGTCTTTTCCAGACTGTGGAGAATGAGCATCAGCTAACAACTGCCTTATACCACTCGCGGACAGCCTCCAGATTTCGTACGTCTACCGCACAATTCTCGGGGATGATGAACGGCGGCTTACCCCACATCTTTTCGGATCGTTTTCTGGATAATGCTGGGCAATTGCGACGCCATAGACATCACGTGAAGGAGCAGAGCCACTAGCACACCGGAGACAATGACCGAGGCGAACCACAAGGTCGCAATCCGTGATGAGAGGATGCCGGCGATAGCGAAAGCTAATCCGACCACACCACGCGATTGCCACCATTGTGTTGGTGGTCGACGCCTGGAATACATCGCGGGGAAAGCTCGCTCAAAGACGAAACCGTACCAACGCCCGCGCCAACAAACGTTATTCCAGTGATACGGTCATTTTGAAAATGGAACATTGCACGGACTAAGAAGGGGAAAAGACAAAGGCCGCGAGCCGCGGCGGGCGCCGGGATGATCACCTGTGAATGAGGAGCGGGATCGGGGCTAGGCGCCGAAGACGACGCGCGTGCCTGTGGAAGGCATGATTAGCTTCTCGTGC
>Ga0185299_10006559_pt1 | contig 12331 bp, 10 predicted proteins | sample PaiPotPPA55metaG_FD_128002 | JGI IMG/M metagenome (GOLD analysis project Ga0185299, IMG submission 128002) | Iron sulfur acid spring bacterial and archeal communities from Banff, Canada, to study Microbial Dark Matter (Phase II) - Paint Pots PPA... ...
GACAACGCCGGTGCGTGAAATAGCCGATCTTCTGGAGCGGCATCGAATCAAGCGCGTTCCGGTGCTCTACGACGGAGAGCTTCTTGGAATCGTTAGCAGAGCGAATCTGGTGAAGGCCTTGGCGAGCGTGCCGAAGGAAGCGGGTGTGAAACCGGTGGCCGCCGATCAGTCCATCCGCGAGGCGGTCCTTAGAGAACTTGGCGCTCACCGCTGGGCGGTGCCCGCCGAGAATGTCATTGTGAATGAAGGCACGGTTCATCTATGGGGTGTCGTCACCTCGCCCGAGCAAGCGCGTGCCATGTGTATTGCTGCGGAAAAAGTGCAGGGCGTCAAGGGCGTGGAAGACCATACCAATGCTCCGGTGATGATTCCCTCGATATAGTCGGCGATGAAATCCGGCGGCGCGACCCAACTAGATCGAGACCCTGCGTGAGGCGCTTGCGCCTTGCCCGGGCGGATGCGTCCCGACGGGCAGAGGAGCGTTTGTAAGGCGCACGTGACGAAAGCTGGCTTCAGGGGTTAGCGACCTGCCCGCCACGCACATGACGCAAGTCAACAGACCGTTCAAGTAAGCGGCATATAGCGGTGTCTGGCGGCGTGAAGCGGCTGGTACCCGACCCATAAGCCGACTGCAGGAATGGCCGTGACGGCTCGCACCTTCTTTACGTGGCTGTAATCAACCGCGTGGCTTCGAAACGAGGCCACTTTGCTTGAAGCACCGCACGCCTGACATCTCCACTCAATCCCTCCAACCGGAATGGTCGATGACATTTCTTAAGCCTGCGCTCAAGAAACTGCGCTATTTCGCCCCGGAGCCTTGATTGAAAGTTTCTTTTGTAGCCGCAAACTGGCTGTCAAAGAAGTGTCTGGTGGCGATATGCGCGGAAGCGCACAGAGTCATTTGGGTCGGGGGCCATACTCTGTTCGATACCGCAGAAACGTCTTCACCTGACTTCCAAGAGCGGTATTTCTGCACGTCCTTCACAAGCCCCAGCTCTACAAGCAGTCGGGGAATGGATCGCTCACAACATCAGGTCGACATCGGGGAGCCGCGCCGCCGCACGGAAAGCAGCGTTTACCCATCAGGTGCCACCGATGCGTCTCCAAACCATGCAATATGCCTTGATTCTTGCCTGCGGGTGCATGGCTGTCGCCGATGCGCTTGCCGCCGATACTGCGGGCGTCGTCAAGACCCTCAAGGGCACGGTGCAGATCGAGCGGGCTGGAGGAAGTTCGGGCGCGGCTATCGGCAGCGAGGTTTACGGCAGCGATCGCATAGTGACCGGTCCGGAATCGTCCGTCGGTATCACACTGCGCGACAACACCCAACTCTCGGCCGGCGCCAATACCATCCTCGACCTCAACAAATTCGCGTTTAACACCACGACCCATGACGGGGTGCTCGAAGCCAGCGTCAAACGTGGTTCCCTGGCAGTGATTTCCGGAAAGCTGGCGAAGGCAAATCCGGATGCCGTCCGTTTCAGCACGCCGACTACCACGCTGGGCGTGCGCGGCACTGCATTTATCATCGACGTCGGCGATAAAGGGGAGGGCGCACGTTGAAGGCCGTAATCCGACGTCATCGGCGGGCATCTGCAGCGGCATTCGCCATGCTGACTTCCCTGGCTGGGTGTAGCACGCCTCCGGACAGAATTATTTTATTGCCGGATCCGGAGGGCAAAGTGGGAGCGGTCATTGTCCACAGCGCCACAGGAGAGCAAACAATAGACAAGGCTTACGCCGGGGTTGACGTCACTAAGGGCGGCGCCATCGAAAAAACGATGGATAGCCAATCCAGTGTCCAGTCAAGATATAGCCAGCTACTTGCGGCCCGGCCTCCTCGTCCGAGGACATTTACGATTTTTTTTCTCTTTGACTCTGCCACCGAATTGGCCCCGGAGTCGTTCGCCACGGTTAAAGAGTTAAAAACCGTCCTGGCTACGTGGCCTGCGCCTCAGCTCGTGGTGGTCGGTCACACCGATCTGGCAGGCTCTCAGGAGTTCGATGACAGACTGTCCGTGCGGCGGGCAGAGACTGTTGCAGCGTTCCTGGTCAAGCAAGGCATTCCTGCCCGACAAATAGAGACCGCTAGCCGGGGCAAGCGCGAGCCACTGGTCCACACGGCAGACGGTGTTCCCCATCGCCTGAACCGGCGCGTAGTCATCACAATCCAATGACCCGCGCCAGTAATCGGCGCTGAATGGCCTTTCCTTTGATGAAACGCTATTACGACCCATGGCTTGCCCGGATCAGGAATCTGCTGAAGGCGGGCCGGGGGCGTCCGGTGGCACTGGTGGTGTTGTTCGGCCTGAGCCTGGTCAACCTGTCCAGCGAATGGCCGAGCGACATAGCGCGTCCGGCTTTCGTGGGCGCGCTTGACGAGGCGCTTCCTGACTCCTTTAAAACGGCCCGGCAAATTCTGTTCGACCAGTATCAACGTCGCTTCCCGCGCAAGCCGACCGCTCAGCCCGTGACCATTGTCGAGATTGACGAGGAGACGCTGGCGACCGTCGGTCAATGGCCCTGGCCGCGAAATCGACTCGCGAGCCTGATCGATGCCATTGCGGCACTGAAACCGCTGGCTATCGGTCTCGACATTTACATGCCGGAGCCCGATCAGACCTCTCCCGACAAGGTGGCCGGCAATCTGCCGAAAATAGCTGCGGCCCTGGCCGAAGGCTTGCGGGCCCTTCCCAGTCACGAAGCCATTCTCGCCAGCTCGTTGCGTGCAGCGCCGACCATACTGGGTGCCGCGGCGCTCGATCATCCCACCTTCACCACCAGCACCGATCTGCGAAGCGCTCCGATCCTCGTGCATGGCACCGACCCGCTGGGCCACGTGCAACGGTTCGACTATGTGCTCGCCAGCCTGCCAGAATTGCAGGCGGCGGCCCACGGGCAGGCGATGCTGAGCGTGGCGCTCGAACAAGGCGTGGTCCGGCATATTCCTCTCATCATGGGTTTGGGGGAGAAGCTGGTTCCCAGTCTGCCGATGGAAATGCTCCGCCTCGCCACGGGTTCATCGGCGATCGACGTCTTCGCTGACGCATCGGGCGTGCAGGCGGTGGGTGTCGCGGATGTGTTGGTGCCCGCGCAACCCGGCGGTGACATCTGGTTGCATTTCGCATCCATCCGGTCGACGCTGAGCCGCTACGTCTTGGCACGCGACATCCTGCAGGGAACAGTCGATCCGGAGCGGATCCGGGACAAATTGGTGCTGGTCGGACTGACGGGCACCGGCGTGACTGACATGCGCACGACCGCGTTGGGGGAGCTGGTGCCCGGCATCGAAATTCAAGCGCAGGTCATCGAGACGATTTTCGAGGGACGTTTCCTGCGTCGTCCCGCCTGGCTGAAATGGGCAGAAAGCGCCTTTATCATGGCGGTCGGGCTGCTGATCATCTGGTATGTGCCCCGCACCCAATCTCGGTTTGCGGTATTTATAAGAGCCGTCCCCAAAGGTTCCACCGTTCTGGGCCTCTTCCTGCATTTGCTGAATCTTTTATGCTGCTTCTTTATTTTCGTGCGTTTCGGATTGCTGGTCGATGCGGCCTCGATTTTCATTATCCCGTCCGCAGTCATGGGCTGCTTCTTTTCATCCGCGTTGCTCCACGCCGACGAACAAACCAGAACAGAAGCCGCGCACGTCCAGGGGCGTGAAGACGACCGTGACCGTACCGGCAAGGCGCCGGGACCTTGAAATAGCGATCGCGCGGATGGCCGTTATCTCTGGTGAGTGGGCGATATGGGCCGAGTGCTCATATCGTTTTTCTTTGGGTATCTGTCCTGCAGCAGAAGAGCTTCCCGCAAGGGGCGAGCGAAACGGATGGTCAAAAGAAACCGGCCTTCCCTTGCCCGGTAAGAACCGTGCAGGGAAGGCCGGAATCGCCTTAACGCTTCAAGAAATGCTGCCGGATATACCGGCCGAAGCGTCAGGCCATCGCTTAGAACTTGTGGGTCATGCCGATGATGGCTGCCAACTGATGGTTGTTGGACGAGTAGGACGAGCCGCTAAAGTCCGCAACAGCCGCTTTGCCCGTCGAATCGACACCCGAAGCGGTTTCGAAGAAGCCGATCGCGTAGAACGACGTACGCTTGGACAACGAATAGATGGTGCCAAGGTTGAACTGGTTGTACTTGGCGCTGCCAACGCCATCGGCGCCGCTGTTATGCGTATAGATGTAGGCGCCCGCCAGCGTCAGGGCAGGGGTCAGCGCGTACTTCACGTTCAGTTCGCCCGAATTGAACGTAGCGGTTCCGCCGTTGTACTTGGTGCCGTAGCTGCCCACAGCGGTGATCGAACCGAGGTTCTGGAACTGCGTGTTGGAGTACAGCACAGCGATCGTTGCCGCTCCCAGCACGTACGAACCGCCGGCCGTGATGATCTGCTGCGATCCCGCCGATGCGTAGCCACCGTAAATGCGGCTCGGCATGTTGTTGTTCGCACCCGTGACCGACGACGACGGCGTCGACGAGTTGCCCTGATTGCCGAACGTCGCGTAATACGGGTCCTTGGTGAACATGTAGCTCGCGCCGAGCTTGATCGGGCCGTTTGCGTACGAAACCCCTGCGTCGGTGACTTCGTTCCTCGAGAACTGGCCGGCCTGGCCGCCCAGGCTGTACAGGACGCCGACGGTCAGACCACGGTAGTTGGGGCTCGTATACTTGAGGGCGTTCTGAACGCGGTTCGACGTATCCACGTTATCAACGTCGCCTGCGCGCGTACCGTAACCGAGGCCGGATGCAGCCCAGTCGGCGCCGGACGCGAACGAGGCGGTGGCGTCGTTGCTCGCCGAATACTGGCGGCCCAACGTGACCGTACCGTAGGTATCGCTCTTCAAGCCGACAAAGGCCTTCCGTCCGAATTCCAGCCCACCCTGGCTCAAGGTGCCGGTGCCGAGGGTATAGCCGTTTTCCAGGGTGAAGATCGCCTTGAGACCGCCGCCCAGTTCTTCAGCGCCCTGCAAGCCCCAACGCGACGAGTTGGCGCTGGAAAACGAGTACAGCTTCGCACCCTTGACGTTGTTGTTAAAGAGAAGCCCGCCGTCGGCAATGCCGTACAAGGTCACGCTGCTTTGTGCGTGTGCGGCGCCCGCAAATGCTGCCATCGTCAGGATGGCAGCCGTGGTCTTTTGAATTTTCATCTGTTCTTTTCAGTTCTAAAAGAGGATTGATCCTCGTTAATGATGTCGGAAAGTCCAGAAGCGTTTTGATTGCATGGTTATTCCATTGCTTTAAACAGCAATATTCCAAGAAATTACCTGGAGGAAATAATTGGCAGACCAAATCTTCTGGTTCGCAGGCCGTCCGACCACAAGCAGGAAATCGCCCGGCATCCCCTATGTGTAGGGCTATAGAAGGCTGCTGAGCGTCCGGCTGCACGAACCTTAGAGCGGCTCGGTTTCATTTATATGAAAAAGAATTCGCATTCGTTTGCGCGTGGGACATTGCGCCGCCCGCGTATTATTTGGACAACAATTTATTGAAACGCTGGCAAATTCTGGAAAATTCAGAGCCAATTTGAAGAGTATTCACCGGTAAAGGCGTTCGTTCTCCTGGGGTGCTTACGCTAGCTAAGTCAAGGAAATCCGCAGCGCGTGAAGCCGGTCAGGCCGGCGTGTTCGCTTCGGTCGCTGTGGGACAAGTTGCTCAGAAACCTGGTTCGAGCGTAGGAGCATTCTCCATTCACTCATCAAAAGTTTTCATATAACATGCAAACCGGATAACCTGAAAATGGACGGCGGAAACGCCTGCACCCCTCGTGACGAAAGCGCTAACCCTGACCCAGCAGGTCGCCGAGCAAATGACCGGCGACATCCGCGACGGGGTCTACCCGGTCGGTACCAAACTTCCGTCCGGCAAGGATCTGGCTATCCGCTTTGGCGTAAGCCAGTCGGTTATCCGCGAAGTGACGGAGCGTTTGCGCTCGAACGGCCTGATCGACAGCCGGCAGGGCGCGGGCTGCACCGTGAAGGCGCGCACGGAAACGGGAGGTTTCCGCGTCTCCCACGCGGTCGGCGCGGACCGGGCGGATCTCGCCGATGTGTATGAACTTCGGCTCGATCTGGAAGGCGCGGCAGCGGCGCTGGCAGCCGTGCGCCGGACCGACGCCGACATCGACGCGCTGGCGGTCATTCTCAGATCGCTCTCCGATAATCTCTACACCGCGGATCAGGCCGTGGAGCTGGACATCGCTTTTCATGTAGCGATCGCTGAAGCCACCCACAACCGCTACTACGTCGACCTGCTCCAGTACCTTAACCTCCAGATCCGCCAGGCTGTGCAGACGGCCCGCACGTATTCGCTCGCCCGTCAGCACCTGCCCGATGAAGTGCATCGCGAACACGTCCGCGTATTCGAAGCAATCCGCGCCGGCGATTCGCGGGCGGCCCGCATTGCCGCGACCTCGCACCTGCGGCGCGCCGCTGCCCGGCTCAACCTGCCGATTCCCGGCGGCGACGCGCTCGCCGGCGCCGCCACCCTGAACTCATCGACCAACAAATCGACCGCCAATAAATGACCGACTCCATTTTCTCCCAACGTCTGATCGACAAGCTCGGCCCCGACGCCGTTGTCACGGCACCGGACGCAATCGTTCCGTGGCTGTCGGACTGGCGCGGTCTATATACAGGCCACGCACAGGCGGTCGTGCGCCCCTCGAGTACGGCCGACGTTGCCGCATGCCTCGCGCTGTGCTCGGAAGCCCGCGTGCCGGTCGTGCCGCGTGGCGGCAACACGGGCCTGTGCGGCGGCGCGACGCCCGACGCCAGTCCGGCCAACGTGATCGTGAGCCTTGACCGGATGCACGCGATTCGCAGGATCGATACGATCGGCAATACGCTGGTCGCCGAAGCCGGCTGCATTCTCGGCAACCTGCGGCGCGCAGCCGCCGATGAACATCGCCTGCTGCCACTCAGTCTCGCCGCCGAAGATTCGTGTCAGTTGGGCGGCAATCTGTCGACAAATGCGGGCGGCGTGAATGTCGTGCGCTACGGCATGACGCGGGAACTGGTGCTCGGTCTCGAAGCCGTCCTGCCGAACGGCGAAATCTTTCACGGCTTGCGCACGCTGCGCAAGGACAACACGGGTTACGACCTGAAGCAATTGCTGATCGGCGCGGAGGGGACGCTGGGCATCATCACCGCTGCGGCGCTGCGGCTCTACCCGCGCAACGATGTGCGCGTGGTCGTGCTGGCGGCCGTGAATTCGTCGCAGCAGGCGCTCGATCTGTTCGAACTCCTGTTCGAGCGCGGCGGCCCGCGCATGCAGGCGTTCGAGTTCTTCACGGCCGAATGCCTGGACATGGTGCTTGAACAGGTCGAGGGCATGCGCGCTCCGTTCGCCGAGCGTCATCCGGGATACGTGCTGATCGAACTCGCCGATACCGTCGGTGAAGCAGCCTTGCGCGAACTCGTGGAGACGGTCATTGGCGAGGCACTGGAGCGGGAGTTGTGCGTGGATGCTGCGGTATCCGAATCAATTGCGCAGGTGAACAGCATGTGGCGGCTTCGCGAGGAAATCTCTGAAGCGCAGCGCGCGGACGGTCCGCACGTGAAGCATGACGTCTCGCTGCCGATCGCATCGATTCCGGCGTTCCTTGCGTCTGCGGGAGAACGTATCAACAAACATCACGCGGGCGTGCGCCTGATCGTGTTCGGTCATTTCGGCGATGGCAATCTTCACTACAATCTCTCGCGTCCGACCGGCGCACCGCGCGATTTCTTCAAACAACATGGCGAGGGATTGACAGCCGAAGTGCTGGACGAAGTGGTGCGTTACGGCGGCAGCATCAGCGCCGAACATGGCATTGGACAACTGAAGCGCGAATATTTCAGCCGCTATAAAGACCCGCTAGAAATTCGCCTCATGCGCGAGGTTCGAAAGGTTTTCGATCCCCACGGCATCATGAATCCGGGCAAGATTTTCTGATAAAACACGGGCGCGGGGGGGCAAGCGCGAAGACGGCGGGCGCTCGAGCGCTTAGCGCCGCTGCATTCGCCTTACGGCCTAGCCCCGACTTGAAAGACTGTTGTTGCAGCGCTGATGCTTAACGCGTCGGCGCATTAGCATTGCGCGCTTAAATTGGCATTCAACTGGCCCGCGAGTCCGTACAACATGCTGAGAAACGGCACCGGAACCTCGGCTTTCGCTGCGAGTTCGTGAGGCGCGCCCAGGATCGCTTCGATCTCCATCTGACGGCCTGCTTCCACATCCTGAAGCATCGATGTCTTAAACGCACCGAGCTTGCGCGTTTGCGCGTTGCGAGCCTGGGCGGTCATGTTCAGTTCAATCCCGATCTGTTCCCCGATCCGCCGCGCCTCTTCCATGATCGAAACAACCAGTTGCTCCGTCAACGGGTCGTCGAGAATCACATCGGCGGTCGAACGCGTGATCGCGCTGATGGGGTTCATGGTCATGTTGCCCCACAGCTTGGCCCAGATATCGCTGCGAATCTGGTTCGATACCGTCACGTCGAATTGAGCGAGCCGCAACAGGTCGATTGCGCGGGCGGCCTGATCGGCGACGCCGGCAGAGGCAGGCCCGACGATGAGCTGGTTGCCATAGCCCTTTTTAATGACGCCCGGTCCGGCGATCGACGAGGAAATATGCACGACGCAGCCCGAGACTTGCGACGGCGGCAGTGCAGACGACACAATGCCCTCCGGATCGACCGATTCGAGCCGTTGCCCTGCAAGACGCCCGCCGAACGCGTTGAGAAACCACCACGGCACGCCGTTCATGGCAGAGACAATGTGCGTGTTGCCGTCCACCAGCGGCGCCAGCGATCTCGCCGCCTGTATCAGTGCTGGTCCCTTCAGGCAGACAAACAGCAGGTCTTGAACACCGAGCGTGCCGGGTTGGTCGGTCGCGTTGACGTCGACGACATAACGCTGGTCGCCTTCAATGACGGTCAGGCCATTGCGTTGTATCGCGTCAAGATGCGGGCCACGCGCCAAGAGATTCACGGCAATGCCTGCACGCGCGAGACGGGCAGCAACGATCCCGCCGATGGCGCCCCCGCCGACCACGGTGATTTTGATGGCTTGCTGGTTCAAATCTATCTCCTGTACGAAGCATCGATGCGATCGACGCGTCGAATAAGTGCGGCCAGAACATTCTCGCCGGCGCCGTGTGCGGGCGAGAACTGTAGTGAATCCCGCGTGGTGCCTTTTGCGATTTCATCGCTGATGGGCAGCGTGTTGCCACGCATGGAGTGCGTGACGACCTGAATCTCGCACGCGCGGTTCAGGGTCCACAGCAAGGCGAACGCGTGAGCGATCGTGGTTCCATGCGAGAGCAGTCCGTGGCTTCGAAGAATCAGCAGGCGCTTGTTGCCCATTGAGCTTAGCAGCCTCGACTTCTCGTCGTCGTGAACGGTGATGCCCTCGAACGGATGATAGGCAACCATGTTGTGCAGCTGAGCGGAGTAGAAGTTCGTGTACGACAAACCTTCCTCCATGCATGCAACCGAGAGCCCCGCGGTCGTATGAGTATGCATGACGCAATGTGCGTCCTCCACATGCTCGTGAATCGCACTGTGGATGACGAAGCCTGCTGGATTGATCGGGTAATCCGATGGGCTCAGGATTTTTCCGCTCAAGTCGATCTTGACCAGATTGGACGCGGTGACTTCATCGAACGTCAGCCCGAAAGGGTTGATCAGAAAGTGTTTGCCCGGCCCGGGCACACGCAACGTAATGTGGTTGAAAATCAACTCGGTCCAGCCGAGCACATGAAACACACGGTACGTTGCGGCAAGCTTGAGGCGGGTCTCCCATTCTTCAGGTGAACACCAGGCGGGTGAGGGCGGAGTGCTACGGTCGGAATGGGTCATGATGTGTCTCCCTATTCTGCTTCGCCGCATTGACTGAAATTCGCAGGCGGTTGCCAGGCTCATAGTATGACGTCATTGAAAAAGCTAACCCGATCCTAGCCATAAATTGATGCGTGCGCAAGCATATAATACTTAAGAAAATGCTTACGGCAGGCACTATCCAGGGTGATATGCTGCTTGCGCACAGATGAAGGGCAACAAATAGTCGAGGGAGCGAATGAAGAATCGAAACGTGATCGAGGGCTTGTTTACCTATCGGTTGCACGTGCTTAAGAAGCAGACCGACCGGATGATGAACGAAGCATTTACCGATGAAATCGCCCTGACGCTAACTGAAGCTCGTGTCCTGCTAAGCGTGGGTTCGTTCGGCACGCTTTCGGTGTCGGATCTTGGCAAGGCATCCAATCTCGATCGCAGTCAGGCAAGCCGCGCCACAGACATACTCGAACGAAAGGGCCTGGTCGAGAAGACGTCGAGCGCGACGGACGGACGGGGCGTGGTCGTTACATTGACTGCCAAGGGCAAGAAGACATACACACGCGCCGCGGCGATCGCGAAGGCGCGCAATGACGATATCCTCGCGACGCTGGGTCAGGCTGAGCGAGAGGCGCTCGGGAAGATACTGGCTAAATTGATCGCGGCGCAAGGGGGTGACGAGACGGCCGGGTGATCGTTACTGACAGTTACTCGCAGACTGTCGGAGCAGTGCCGCCGCTCTCGGCGGGACCAAAATACCGTGCAATCGACGACCTGCCGGCCGGTCTCGAATAATCGGCGGGTTTGCGCATTGCAGTTTGTTCGACTTCGCTTCTAACCCCGTTTCCATTTTCAAAACTGCCGGCTTCGCAGGGCTTTCGCATTCCATTCGCTCTTTGAATTCTTCATGGCGAGCGTCATTTAAAGGCCCGGCCTCGACGCGTCAGGACTAAATTCCGGTTGACGAAGGAGGGTCGTCCGCGATTACGAAGAGAAATCGATGTTTGCGGTATCCGTGTCGACGCTGAATATCGGACCTTGGTCTCAGCCGGGAAATACGCCAAACCCCATTTGTGAGGTGGAGCGACATTTTACAGATCGGATTAAGCGATTAACGTCCCGGGTGGACAATTTTGAGGCGGACAGCGAAGTCGTGAAAAACAAATCCACGACGCTATGTCTTCCGTTTGAATAAAGTACCTATGGAACTCGCGCTGTGCGGCGACTGTCGAAAGATCTTCCAATAATATTCAAACCCGGTACACCAAATAACCCGTAGCAAAGAGGGCTACTTGACGTCGCGATAACTACTGGATCGGGAGATGACCTCCATGCACGCGGCGATACGGTTATCTATTAGGCGCCCAAGCTTCCTGAGGCTATAACGGAATAGATCGCGAAACCGTTAGCCGGCAATTAAACCCCACCTTGATCTGCGTCACTATAAGGTTAAATACTGTTAAAGATTATTTCGTTTGGAGAAGATTCGTCCAAAAGGTAATATGGTTCTGAAACTTGAGATCGGCTCTGCCGCGTCATTATAATCAGCGCATATAGAGGGTTAACGTGATGAAGCCAAAGGTCATTTTGTCCGCACTCACCGGCGTCCTGCTTTCTGCACAGGTCATGCCCGTTGCCAACGCCGCCATCTATTCAAACGGCACGGCCACGGCCACGTTCAATGTCACGCTGACGCTGCAAGCCAATTGCACGATTACGGCCACACCGCTGAGCTTCGGCACGAACGGCGTGCTGGCTGCCGCGCTCAATCAGCAAACCAGCCTCGCGGTCACCTGCACGAACACCACGCCCTACAACGTCGGACTGGACGGCGGCACGGTGGCGGGTTCGACCGTCACAAGCCGTTTGCTAGCCGGTACGGCCACGGGGAACACCGGCACGACTGTAGGCTTCCAGCTCTATCAGGATGCCGGCCGCACGACCGTATGGGGCACCACCCAGGGCACGAATACCGTGGCCGGGACGGGCACCGGGTCCGCACAGTCACTCACTGTTTATGGCCAGGTACCCCCGCAAGCCACGCCGAAGCCTGATCTCTATCAGACCACTGTCACTGCAACGGTCTATTTTTGATCCGCCGAGGCGGTCTCATGGTGAGGATCTCAAACGTCTTTGCACTCTTGCTGTTCACGGCAGCGCTGACCGCGCAGGCGGCTACGTTGCAGATCTCGCCGGTGATGGTGGATCTCCAGTCGAACGAGAGTGCAACGGGCATTACGCTTCGCAACCCCGGTGACCGGCCACTGTATGGCCAGGTTCGGGTGTTTCGCTGGGACCAGTCCAGTCGCGAAGACACGCTGACACCAACGCAGGAGCTGGTAGCGAGTCCACCATTGATCCAGATCGGCGCACAGGCCGACCAGCTTGTCCGGCTGGTGCGGACTTCGCCCGCTCCCGTCACGGCCGAGCAGAGCTATCGGATCCTGATCGACGAACTGCCGTCGCCGGACGCAGCGCCTACGGGCGGCGTGATGATCCGCCTACGTTATTCTGTACCCG
>Ga0185299_10006565_pt1 | contig 12323 bp, 13 predicted proteins | sample PaiPotPPA55metaG_FD_128002 | JGI IMG/M metagenome (GOLD analysis project Ga0185299, IMG submission 128002) | Iron sulfur acid spring bacterial and archeal communities from Banff, Canada, to study Microbial Dark Matter (Phase II) - Paint Pots PPA... ...
CCTGGCTAACAGTTCGGCGATCCGCTGGCGATCTGCCGGCGTCAACTCCTCGCGCTCTGCGGCCACTTTCGCGGGAGAGGCGGCCGCGCAGGTGGCGGAGATCTCAGCAATGTGCTTTCGGTCCGCGGGCGTCAAATCCTCGTGAACCCAGAACCTGTAGGCTCCAGCTCGATCCCAGTGGCATCCGTGCGGCTCCAGCGCGGCCGCCCTGACCCCGCGGGAACACATGAATGCAAGCATATCGATCGCGTCAAAGATTTCTGCTGAACGTGTCTCGCCCAGATTGTCTTCCTTGCCGATCGACGGGAAAAAACCTGACCCAGCTTTTGCGGCGAGTAATGGGGAGTGCGGTGGAATCTTCCCAACTGCCCATCACTTCGAAGGCAAAGGGAGAGAGATCAGGAACTGGTGTGGCCAATGTAAACCTCTTTTCCGCGGGGGTCTTTACCACGATGCAGCGGCCATGCGTACCCAGGTGTTCGTGGCGATGCAAACGTAAATATGGGTGGCATCGAAGGCGAGCTGACCTTTGGTGCCAGGCGATGTCGCGGTCGCCGGGAAGTTCGGGCTGGCTGGCATGTTTTCGGCCGCCTGCGCCCGCAGGCTTTCCGCATGGCCTGAATCTGCGATGGTCCCGGATGTTTTGAGGGGCTGAGTGAGTCCTCCTGCCATAAAAATTCTCCTTTTTTGGTGGTTTTGAAAAAGCGAGTTAGATCGGGTAACGGACGCAGGATGGTACGCGAAGGGTACGCTTTTGGGTTGCCGGGCGTCTCACCGGCTCCTCAGAATTGTTGAACACGCCGCGGCGCATGAGGGATGCGCTTTGATTGCCGGGCGTCGACCGGCCGTTCAGAATTTTCGACGCGACTCAGCGCACAAGGGATGCGCTTTGATTGCCGGGCGTCTCCGGCTACTGACCCGCCACACGACGCTGACAGGCGCGCGGGCAGGAATCTCGAAACCAACAGGCAAAATCATTGTTGCCACAAAAACCAGGTCGCGACCCAATTCCCCTTTTTTGCCTGTCTGTTGAAATCGTACTCCCATTCCTTCCACGCACCTAGGCAGTTCTTGGCGAACGTTGGGATCGCGATCCCACTGATTTCTGCGAAAACCGATAAAACCCCAGCCCGGCCCCAAAAAATCTTTCGCTGCGAAACGGCGTAAATGGGAGCAGGACGGTCGCATGACCCTTCGACTTAGAGATTGACCCCCTATCCCCCCATCGCCATCATTCGAAGGGAGATCCATCCCAACTCTGTGAAGAGAGGGCCACGAACGAACGGGATCGATCTTTCCTTTCGCTCATCGCACAGGAGTTTATTACCTCTAACGTTCAGGTGCGCTCATTCGGGCCATTTGCCGAAACCCGAGCCCCGTGGGATCATGCGCGTGCGCGATCCCACTGCGAGGTGTTGAATGACGAGCATCAAAGAATGGTTGAATGAGAGTCCGGGTGCCGCGGCTATCGAAGCTGATGAACAGGCAAAGCAAATTGCATCGCCTACGGCGCAATTCGATCCGCGAACCGACGTGTCAGCCGATGCGCGCTTCATCGTGCGGCAGCTCACCTGGAACCTTGTGCTCTGGTTCCTCGTCGTACCGCTCTTGCTGGGATTTGTTCTCTGGGCGATGTCGCGCTGAAAAAGCGCTCCACTCTCCGCCCCCGCCGCGTTTGCCTTCACAGCCGAGATCGATCTCGCGAGAAAAGCAGGATTCAGTTTGACGATAGGGTTTACAATTTTCCAGAAAACTAAGCGCGCCCGCGCGACGTGGTGACGCCGCGCGAACGCTGACCGGGCGCAGCCCCTTAGGAGGCTTCGTTGGCTGGACAGAACGGTAACACTCAATTCTCCACTCCCGCAATTAAGCACCCACCGAATTCCGGTCTGCACAATCGTTTCCGGCACCAACACGTAGAAACTGCCGCAATCCTCGGGATCTGCGGCAGCGGGCTTTCTCTTGAAAAGGTCGCCAACTCGATGGGCATGTCACGGAGTGCTATCAGAAGACGGTTGAAGAAAGAAGGTCTGAGGGCCTGCCGGGATAAAGAATGCCGGCGCGCCTTTCGGCCAAAGAATCCGAAACACGTTCAACAGTTCTGCTCCGCTGCATGTCGCCGACGCTCCAATCGCAGAAGCAACCGCGATTGGATTAATGCGCGACGCCGGAAGAAACCAGTTCTGACGACTTGCGCCAGGGCCGGCTGCACGGTGCAATTTCTCAAGCGCGGCGTCAGGATGTACTGCACGCCCAAATGCTGTCGAGCCGTCTACGATGCGCATCTGCGCCCGTTCCTCACCAAGGAGTGCCCCGAGTGCGGAACTGAATTCAGATACAAGCGAAAGAAAAAAATATTTTGCTCCGTCAAGTGTAAGAAGCGCGCCACCGGCCATCGTGAGCGCGAGCTGCTCCGCGAGGCGAAACGCGGCGCAGCCCCCACACTGGCCGCGGTGGAAAAGGCCAACCGAATACTCGACGCCCTTAAACGTGGTGCAGCAAAGGCCGGCCGAAGCAGAGATCCCAAAAAGAGAAATAAAATCGGCCTGGCAGTTGAAAAACAAATCGAGAGTGCCTCACGCATGCTCGCCGCCAAAGCCGATCTTCCTCGACCTGACCGCGAGAACTGGTCGCGATTCAACACTGCGATGCGCGCACTGGGATTTTCCGAGTCGCAGATCGAGCTCAGCTTTTCAGCGAAAGCGCGACAGTCCGGTCAACTGGCCCTCGCTCGGCACCTGGTGGCTGATGCCGAGGGGATGAGCTTTGATGCGGTTAAGAAGCATCATCAGATGTACCTAGACGATCAGAAGTCCAAGCCTTCAACAGCCTTTCCACAGAACTAGCCCTAGGCGGGAAAGGAAGGCCCGTTCCTTTCCCGGCACAGCCGGGATAGCAGCGGCCTTCCATGGTATCCCTGCTTTTTTGAACTTCAAGCACAATTCAAAACGCTTTCCAAAAGCCAACTCGCCGCCAGGGTGATGACCTGGCGGCGAGAAACTTCGAAACGGACTGAGATCGAATGCAGGATAGCAATTTCGAAAAGAGCGCGTCAACAGTTTCTCTGATCGCGCGGGCGACCTGGCTCGTCGAGGCCCACGCGTGAGCCTGTCGCCAAAAGATGATCCACGCACCTGGCTCGCACCTGGCCCGCGCGCGGTTTCGCGCCCACCGCTGCAGGCCCGGCTTCTCTACTACGATCTCACCACCTCGGAATACGCTTTGCTCCGCGCCATGCACGAGCACGCCCCGGAAGGCGAAGTCTGGAAGGCTTCACCCGCGACATACGCTGAGATGTCGAGGCTGTCAGTCAAGACTATCTACAACCTGATCCACGGCCGGAGCCGAAAGGACGGAGGCCGCGTTCCCGGCTTCATCGAACGCCGCATTCTTAAGGTGGAGAGCGAAGGGCGGAAGGCGCCGTATCCACAACCAGCTGTCTACCGGTTCCAGGAGTGGGCACTCTCTTTACGGCCCGAACTGTTGGCGCGCCTGGAGGCCGGAATTCAGCAGCCCCTTCCCGGAGTTCGGCCCGAACCCAAAACCGCCGCGGCATCGGCAACCATTTCCGATGTCCATCGGCAACTATTGCCGCACGCATCGGTAATGGTTGCCGACGATTCAAAAGCAACTACTTCAAGAACAAGAGAGAGAGATTCAACTACAGCGATCCCTCTCTCTCTCGATGATCAGGAAGGAGGAATCGATGTCGCCGCGCTTGTCAAAAGTCTCGCCCGCCGTCAGTGAGATCTTCCGGGAGCTGCTTCAACGTTGGCCAAACCACAAGAAAGACGAGGGCCAGTTGGCTCTCTATGTGGAGGACATCGCCGACCTGGTGGAGAATTGCGGGCCGGATCGCGTACGGGCAGCGGTGAAGGCGGCGCGTATCCGTTGCGACTTTCTGCCTGAGGCGCCCGAACTGAACAAACTCCTGCCCGGACCGGAGCGCCATAGCGAACCGCTGCGAGATCCCGACTGTCTCGACTGCGCCGGCGACGGGTGGAAGATGGTCCGATACGTCGACGTGGAAAGTGGACGCGCCGGCCAACGCGCCACACGATGCACCTGCAGGCCTCCGGCTGCGCTCAAAACCGCTCCCCGCCCCAGTCTCCGGCAATACAACACTTTCATCGCGCAGGCATTGAAGGAGGCGAATGTTATGGCCGCGGCGACTGCCAACTGCCGCACAGAACTGGAGGAAGCATGAGCACGAGAGCTTATGGGATCGATACTCTGCCCGCGAATGTAGGAGCGGAGCGCTCAATTCTGGGCGCGATCCTGCTCGACGATTTCGCCTATAACCAGGCTGCTGAGAATTTGCGAGTTGAAGACTTGTCGCTCGATTCGCACCGTCGTATTTATTCGCGCATGATCGATCTCGCGGAATCCTCACGGCCGATCGACATGATCACGCTGATCGAGGAGCTCGACCGGCACAAAGATCTGCAACCGATTGGTGGCGTGGCTTATGTGTCGAGCCTCGTGGACGGCGTCCCCGATCGGCCGAGCATTGAGCACTACGTCAAGATTGTGCGCGACAAGGCACTGCTGCGCGGCCTGATTTCCTTCGCCAATACAACAATCGCCCGGGCGGCCGATCAGTCCGACGCGGCTGAAGACGTTCTCGGTGACGCCGAGGCAGCGATCTTCCGCCTTTCGGACAGGCGCATCGGGCGCGGCTTCATGGGCGTGCGGGAAATTGTGCGCGAATCGTTTGGCTCGGTCGACGCGCTGCTACAGCGCGGCCAGAGAATCACCGGACTGGCGACCCACTACACCGGGCTCGATGAGATGACATCGGGCCTGCAGCGTTCCGATCTCGTGATCATTGCCGGCCGGCCTTCTATGGGCAAGACCGCATTCGCGATGAACATTGCCGAGAACGCTGCAATTGAGGATCGACAGGTGGTCGGCGTCTTCTCTCTCGAAATGTCGCGCGAAGCGCTGCTGATGCGTCTGCTCTGCTCACTGGCGCGCGTGGACGCTCACAAGATGCGGACCGGTTCCCTGTGGCAGGACGACGTCAAAAAAGTCGTGCGCGCTATGGACCAACTGGCCCAGGCTCCGATCTTTATCGACGACACACCCGTGCTTTCGCTAAGCGAGATGCGAGCCAAGGCCCGGCGCCTAAAGCAGTCTCAGCGGCGCCTCGATTTGGTGATTGTGGACTATTTGCAGCTCGTCGGCGCGAGCCGACGCTTCGACAACCGCACTCAAGAGATCTCAGAAATTTCGCGCGGCCTGAAGGCGCTAGCTAAGGAGCTGCAGGTGCCTGTAGTTGCGTTGTCGCAGCTGAGCCGCGAGACAGAGAGACGAGGCGGTGATCATCGGCCGCAACTCGCGGACCTGCGCGAGTCAGGATCGATCGAGCAGGATGCCGATCTCGTGATGTTCGTCTTCCGAGAGGAGGTATACAAGCCGGACGTCCCCGAGCTCCACGGCCTGGCGGAGATCATCATCCGAAAGCAACGCAATGGGCCGATCGGCGAGATAAAACTCGCGTTCCTGAAGGGCTGCACCAGATTTGAAACGTTGGCCGAAGCAGCGCAATAAAGCCGGAGAAAACCCTAAAAAGGGTGCCAGAGATGTCACGGCCTGACCAAAGAACGATGCCAGAGAGTGCGATCGCTCGGGGTGCGATCCCTTCGAGTGGGATCGCTTCGGTCGAGCGCGTGGCGATCGTTCCGCGCCTTCTCCGCCTAAAGGACGCGGCCAGGTATCTCAGTATGGGAGCGAAAGCGCTCCGCCAGCTGATCAATTCGGGGAGACTGCCATATGTGCAGCTAGGCAAGAACGCTCCATTCCTGGTCGACCGTCGCGATCTGGATGAATTCATCGAACGGCACAAAATCGGCGCGCAGTAAACTCAGTTGGTAATCCTACCTACCGTCTGGTAAGATGACGCGACTGGAGGATTCTCGTGATGAAGAAAAATCCGCACGCGGCGGCGTTGGGCAAGCTGGGCGGTTCTGCCCGGATGAAAAAACTCTCTCGCAGTGAGAAAACGGAACTCGGCAAGAAAGGCGCGAAGGCGAGATCGGCGAAATTGACTCCACAGGAACGCTCGCGGATCGCAAAGCTGGCCGTCGCCGCACGCGAGCGCGGCCGCGACGAAAGGAGAAACCGCCGTGGCTAGACGACGAGGCACAGGCAGCATTTTCAAACGGCCGGGCTGCAACAAGTGGTACATCAAATTTTCTGCCCGCGGCAGAACGGTTCGCGAAGCCACTGGAGAGCGCGACTACTCCGCCGCACTGAAGAAACTCACTCAGCGCCTCGGGGAAGTCGACAAGGGCATCTTCGTAGAGCCTGAGGCACGCCGGATCCAGGTGAAGGAGTTAGCTGAGGATTTTCTGCGCGACTACCGGATCAACGGCCGCAAGAGCATCGACGACGCGGAAGCGCGCTGGCGTTTACACCTAGAGCCATTCTTCGGTGTGGCTCGAATCACTGAAGTCAGCAGCCGGACGATCGACAAATACGTCGACGCGCGCCTGGAGCAGGGTGCGCAGAACGGCACGATCAACCGGGAGCTCGCCGCCCTGAAACGAATGTTCCATCTTGGCTATAAGGCGACTCCGCCGAAGGTGACCCACCTGCCGAATTTCCCCCACCTGCAGGAAGACAACGTGCGCAAGGGTTTTGTCGAGGATGAACAATACGCGCGGCTCACCGCGGCGGTGTCGGAATTGTGGCTGCGCGCGATCATCGAGATCGCGCACACCTACGGCTGGCGCCGAGAGGAAATCTTGAACCTTCGCGTGCGCCAGGTCGACGTCAGCGAGGGAATAATCCGCCTCGATCCGGGCAGCACCAAGAATCGTGATGGCCGCGAAGCTACCATGACTTCAGCTGTGCAGATTCTCCTCTGCGAATGCGTGCGCGGAAAGGAGCCCGACGATTACGTCTTCACTCGTCCGAACGGTCAGCCGGTCCGCGACTTCCGCCACTCATGGGCGCAGGCGTGTATCGCTGCTGGCCTGGGACGCATGGTCTGCAAGCGCTGCCACAAAGAAGTTTCCGGCGAGAAGTGCAAGGCCTGCGGGGCGCATGGGAAGGGCCTCAGCTATTCGGGACTAATCCTTCACGACGGGCGCCGCACGGCCGCTCGCAATCTGCGCCGCGCCGGCGTGGCCGAAGGAACCATTATGAGAATTGGAGGTTGGCGCACCCGCGCCGTCTTCGATCGCTACAACATCATTTCGCAGGCAGACATCGTGGACGCGCTGCAAAAGCTGGAGCTGCGGAAGGCTGAGCGCATCGAAATGGAGCGGCAAAACGAGGAGCGGCGGAGGAACCCCACCTTCGAGTTCGGTACCAATACGGTACCAATTGGCCTAGAAACGGTGGGATCGCGCCCCGCAGCAAAAAGCGGAAAGGCGAACTAAACGCCCGTCCAGCGCGGGTTGTCCTGGTGCCGGGAGGGGGAATCGAACCCCCACAGTCCTTTCGGACCTGCGGATTTTAAGTCCGCTGCGTCTGCCAATTTCGCCATCCCGGCTTGCGTTCATTTTAGCTTAGGGATGTTCGCAGAAAACACGCTGGCTCTCCAACCGACTCCAACCCCGACCGACGCGTGGGAATGTTGTTGCTAGAAAGGCAGCTTTGTTCAAACCGACGATTGCCAGGACTATGCGTGAGCCGCAGCCGATGCGCTGCCAGCGCCGCGGTTCCGGCGCATGGCTTCGTGAAATTCTTCTGCCGTCAGCAAATTTCCGTAGAACAACTGAAGCAAGGGATCATCTGTCTTCGCCGAGGGAGATTGACCGGTGCTGGGTTCCGATTCCAATCCCTCAGGTTCCACCAGCAACTCCGGCAACAGGGTGCGGTTTTGGTGGAGCACGCCGAGGAATTTTTCCACGGCGGCGCGATGTTCCGGCGTCGCTTGGGTGAATTCGATACCCATCCCCTTGTCCGGATGCATGATTCGAACCACTCCTTGCGCTCGCACTTCCACTTCGCCGGCGCGCATGGACAAAGCCACGCGGCTGGACACCGGAAAGGGCGACGAAATTTCCAGGTAGCATCCCCCTACGCTCAGATCGGTGAGCTGACAGCGAATCGGCGGATCGTCCTGTTCCGCTTCGGAAGAATTTTGTTTGAGCCATTCCCGCAACTGCAGCGTCGCTTCCGGAGAAATCTGCTGAAAGCGCAGTCCCGCCTGGTCGCTCGTGCCTTCCCAGGCAAACTCGGCTGGAAGCTCCAGAGAAGTCTCGGTTCCCGGCAAGGTAAAAGCGATCTGCCATTGTCCCGATAGCCGCTTGCCGCGCCCGATCTTGACCGCCATTCCGCCTTCGCTTAGATCGATGGTGTTTACCTTAACGTTCCCACCCGATCCCATGCTACGAATGACGATGGGGATCTGCACCTCGACCCGCGCCCAGCGCCGCCGCTCGCTCTTCATCAGAGCCCGCGCTGCCCGGAAACTCGACTTCGCACGTTCACTTGATACGGGTTTGTAAAGGACGAAGTGCGCTCCCACATCGAACACAGCCTTAAGGCCGACAATGGGTTCAACAATGGCGACCGCGACAGCCTGCTTATTGCAGGGAGCGCTGCGAGCGCTGCGCAGCACATCATTGGCGCCATCGTCGGCGCAGTCGACAACGATCGCCTCAAAGCGCTGCCGGGTTAGCTTGCGCAAGGCCGTGTCGGCGTTGGCGCACAACTCCACCGCAATATCCAGGTCGCCCAGCACGCGGCGCAATACCCGCACAATCTTTTCGTCCGAACACAGCAGCAGCGCTTTCAGACTCATGGCTGGACCTGTCTTTGTGCCGTCAACTCAGCGATTCGATTGCAGTGCAAACGTCTTTCCATGGCCAACAAGCAGCAGTCTGGGGACACCTGACGGGACTCCTCTCTGCACTCTATGTTCATCGACCGGGGCGATCAATGGCTCTCCCGCATGAGGGGTTACGGTCGTAATGTCCCGGTCTGACTTGGGAAGAGTGCGGACTCAACGCTACCGCATTGCCATTGTGGGAACGTATCGCGGCCCGACCTGAATCGGATCGATATAAGTACCTTTGTATCCACGGCTTGCGCGTATTTCCTCGTGTCTTGGCGGTAAAATTTCCATTGACTTTGGATCAAAATTAGCTCAAGATACTGTGTCTCCGATTAGCTTTGCGTTCGGATCAGTCTTAGGTCCAATTCTGTTTACGCGAAGCCCGCGTTCCAAGTTGCATCCTGTAGGCGACGCGGAGAATCATATAGTTAGAGAGAAATTGCGGTTTCATCCCCTTATGTGGAAAGGCATTTTTTATGGCTAAACGACGCGGAAATCCCAATTGGGGCAAGCCTGAGCCGATCGGGCCCATCACCCCGACCATCACCGAATTTGAACAAGTCGTGCGCGAATATAAGCTCTCGCCGGACCAATATCTGCGTTCCACGCGCCTGCGCGAGTGGGCCCGCCGCAACAAGAATTCCAAATACATCCCCGAGCCTCTTCTGGAAGCCTGGGGCTTCGAAATCGAGTCCACGCTCTAACGCAGAGATGCGAAGTTTGAAAGGCCGCTCTGGAATCGCAGAGCGGCCTTTTGTATTTTGATTTCACGTGGGGACAGCCTCCCAAGCCTGCCCTGAGCGAAGTCGAAGGGGCTGTCCGGTCGGGCAAACCCGGCGGCATCAGTGCTGGCGACACTTCTCAACTGCGATCAGACTCGCCCGCCCGCCGCCGAAGCGCTATCATTCCCCTCGAAGCCACACTCCCGATGCTCAACGTCCTGCAAATCCCGCCCAGCGAACTCTTCGCTCTGTTGGTCGCGATCGGCTTCGCCGCCGGCCTGAATCTGTACGCGACGGTCGCAGTCCTCGGCCTGTTGGCCCGCTTCGGTCACCTCCCGCTGCCGCCAGGATTGTTGTTGCTAGCTGGATGGCCAGTGATCGCCGTCAGCACGACACTGTTCTTCGTCGAATTCTTCGCCGACAAAGTCCCCGCATTCGATCTGATCTGGAATGCGCTGCACACCTTCATCCGCGTCCCGGTTGCCGGATTGCTGGCCTACCAGGCAACCAGCCAACTTTCTCCCGAGCACCAACTCTTGGCCACCTTGCTGGGTGCCTTAGTAGCGCTGATTGCCCACTCCGGCAAAACGGCAGCTCGCGCCGCCGTGACCCCTTCGCCGGAACCGTTCTCGAACATCACGCTCAGCCTCGGCGAAGATGTCTTAGCCATCGCCCTGACCTGGGTGGCCACGCGCCATCCCTACCTAGCCGGCACCGTGGCGATGTTGTTCGTCATAATCATCATTATCCTGACGCGCTGGGTGATCCGCGCCATGCGCGCCCTGTTCCGCGGCGCCGAGCACGATCTTGCAAGTTAGCGTGGACTCCCTTCTTGAAAATATTTTTGCCCCCCGTTAGCTACCGCTTTAAGCAAGAATAGATTCGTGAAGGAAATCGATTCCGCTGCGTCAATCGGCCCAGGACAAAATCTGCTTCAGCGTTTTTCTTATGGATGGCGGGCGCTCCGCCATCGCAACTTCAAACTCTTCTTCGCTGGCCAGAGCATTTCGCTGATCGGCACCTGGATGACTCGCGTCGCCACCAGCTGGCTGATCTATCGACTTACCGGGTCGGCGCTGCTTCTGGGACTGGTGAGTTTTGCCGGCCAGATCCCGACATTTTTGCTGGCGCCCTTTGCCGGAGTTCTGGTCGATCGCATGGATCGACGGAAGATGCTGGTCTGGACTCAGGCATTGGCTGGGCTGCAATCGCTGGCCCTGGCGGTTCTCACCCTGGCCAAAGTTATCAACATTCACGAAGTTCTCTGGCTCAGCGTTCTGCAAGGGATGATCAACGCCTTCGACATGCCCGGACGCCAGGCCTTCCTGGTTCAGATGGTCGAGGACAAGCAAGACCTGGGCAACGCCATCGCCCTCAATTCTTCGATGGTGAATATGGCACGGCTCATCGGCCCGGCTCTGGCCGGAATCGTCATCGGGTCTGTGGGAGAAGGATACTGTTTTCTGATCGACGCCATCAGCTATCTAGCCGTGATCGCGTCGCTGGTCATGATGCAGGTGAACATAGCGCCAGCAAAATTGTCGCGCTCTCCAATGCTGCAGCAACTGAAAGACGGCTGGACTTACGTGATCGCATTTCCCCCGATTCGAACCATTCTTTCGTTATTCGCACTCATCAGTCTGATGGGAATGCCGTTCATGGTGCTCATGCCCATCTTCGCCGGCCAGGTGCTGCAAGGCGGACCGCATACCCTCGGGTTTCTGCTGGGTGCTTCCGGGGTGGGCGCATTGATTTCCGCCGTATCTCTGGCGTTGCGAAAAACGGTTCGCGGACTCACCACCATGATCCAAATCTCAGCCGGCCTGTTTGGGTTGGGCCTGATCTGTTTTGGCTTCTCGCGATATCTGCCGCTGTCGCTGGTCCTAATGCTTATCGTTGGATTCGGCATGATGCAGGGGATGGCTGCGAGCAATACGGTCATTCAGACGTTAGTGCCGGAAGATATGCGCGGGCGGGTGATGAGCTACTACACCATGGCGTTCGTGGGCATGGCGCCCTTCGGAAGCCTGCTGGCCGGATGGCTGGCGCATCATTTCGGCGCGCCGCACGCGGTCATGATCACCGGAGCGTTTTGCGTGGGGGGATCGGCTTGGTTCACGACGCAGCTGAAATCGATCCGACAAGTCATGCGCCCGATTTATATCGAGATGGGCATCATACGCAGCAATCTTGAACCCGCCATGGAAGATCAGGTCGGCCGTTGAAAGGGCCGGCAAGGTCCAGGCCTCGGGCTTTGAAAACCGCGGAACTTTAGCGCGGCTCTGGAAGCCTGCTTCCGGGATTGCCCATGCATGACTATGCGTGTGCGCCAGCAACCCGAAGTGAGGGCGATCGCGGTTCGAGAATCGGCACCTCCAGCGTTACGCGTCCGCCATGAGGTTCCACGTTTTCTATCCTGAGTTCTCCGCCGCGTCTCTTTGCGATGCCATAGCAAATGCTCAATCCCAGTCCTGTGCCTTTACCCGCCGGCTTGGTCGTATAAAAAGCCTCCAGCGCGCGGTTCAGATTCGAGAAGCCAGGGCCCGTATCCTCTACCTGGATCACAGCGCGAGCGCCATTTTCGTACGCGCGCATCGTGATCTTCTTGCTGCCGGCAACGCCTCGCAGCGCGTCGCAGGAATTGTTGAACAAGTTCAGCAGGACCTGTTTGATTTCATCTTCGTTGATGGCGAGCAACGGAAGATTGCTCGCAATATCAGTTTCTACCGAGATCATCGAAGTACGCGTGTAGTATTCGCAAAGCGTCAACACTTCCTGAACGATAGGAGACAGCTGTGCCACGTTCGTGT
>Ga0185299_10006566_pt1 | contig 12323 bp, 10 predicted proteins | sample PaiPotPPA55metaG_FD_128002 | JGI IMG/M metagenome (GOLD analysis project Ga0185299, IMG submission 128002) | Iron sulfur acid spring bacterial and archeal communities from Banff, Canada, to study Microbial Dark Matter (Phase II) - Paint Pots PPA... ...
CTCTATTCCGAGGACCGCAAGTTTTTCCTGCACGGCGAGCTTTATTGCGCCCTCGCCTCCGCGATCGGAAAAGGCGGAAAGAGCCTTCCGCTGCTCGCCCGCGAGCTCGGGCAGCATTTTCCGCCCGACAAGGTCGAGGAGGCTCTCAAACGGCTGATCGAGCGCCGCTACATCGTCCAGGCATCGCCATCGTCTGCCGGAGTGGTGGCCGGTTATTGGGCGAGCCTCGGCCTGCCGCCGGGAATCGCGGAGCAAAATCTCGCCAACTGTCGTGTCCGCGTCGAATCGATCGACGTGCAAGGTGCGACCGAGTTCGGTGCGGCCCTGGGCAAGCTCGGCGTCCACGTCGTCAAGCGCGCGGCTGACCTGACAGTCACGCTGGTGAATGACTACCTCGAACGACAGCTTGCTGAATTGAATCGGCAGCGGGTATCGGACCGCACATCCTGGCTGCTGGTGCAACCGTCCGGCGCCTTCCCTCTGGTAGGACCGGTGTTCAACCCAGGTAACGGTGCCTGTTGGACCTGTCTGTTCGATCGGATGATACGGAATCGTGAGATCAAGGGATTCCTCGACCGCGGGCCGGCGCGCCCTGTCGCGGTTTCACCGCTCGCCCGCAACACGCTCGGACAGGGTGCCATCCAATTTGCCGCGCTCGAAGTTGCCAAGGCCATCGCTACCGGCTTTCGCACCGAGTTGAACGATCACATCATAAGTCATGATTTGCTGGGATCGAGTGTTGTGAAGCACTACGTTGCGACACGCCCGCAGTGTCCGACCTGCGGCAGCAAGAAGCTGCGGAATCCGCGCCGAGCGCCGGTGCCGATCGAGCTGGGCCCCGGTGCCAAGCTGGTCATGACCAGTGGGGGATACCGGACCGTGTCGTCGCGGGCGACCGTGGCGCGCTTTCGAAAGCACGTGAGCCCCCTCACCGGCGTGGTCACGCGGCTCGAGCGAATCGAAGCCGATTTGCCCATGAACACCAATTTCCATGCAGCGCACAATTTCTCGGCGCCCGCCCAGAACCTCGACGAACTCAGGGCGGGACTGACCGGCGGCAGCTTCGGCAAGGGCTCTAATGCCGAGCAGGCCGAAGCCAGCGCGCTGATGGAGGCTATCGAGCGCTATTCGGGGATTTTTCAAGGCGACGAGATCAGAATGACCCGGCGGTTTTCGGATTTTGCGCCGGGCGATGCGATTCGTCCCAACGACATCCTGCTGTTCAGCGATGCGCAATCCCTGCCCGAGCAGACCGGCGAAGAGGATTCGCAGGAGACACAAGCGTCCCCGGCGCCATTCGATCCATCGGCCAAGATCGAATGGTCGCCGGTTTGGTCTCTGCGCGACAACCGCTTCAAGCATATTCCGACCAGTCTGCTGTATTTTTTCTACAGCGGTCCTGCCGCCTTCCATGCGGATTCCAACGGTTGCGCGGCTGGCAATACGATCGAGGAAGCCATCGTCCAGGGATTCCTCGAACTGGTGGAACGAGATGCGTACGCGATCTGGTGGTACAACCGACTGCGACGGCCGGAAGTAGACCTCGCCCATTTCAACGATTCCTATGTTCGAGATCTGCAAAGCCAGCTTGCCGAAACCGGACGGCGGCTTTGGGTGCTCGACGTCACCAGCGATCTCGGTATTCCTACCTACGTGGCGATATTGCACTGGATGCAAAACGGACAGGAGAACATCGAGTTCGGTTCTGGCGCGCATTTCGATCCCCGCATTGCCATGCTGCGGACGTTGACGGAGCTGAACCAGTTCCTGTCGATCGGCTTGATGGGAGGTGGAACCGGCGAAAAATCGAGCCTCGACGGCATCACTCCGTTGCGTCTGGAGGACTATCCCTTCCTGACGCCGGTTGGCGATCCGACGACCCCATCGGGCTTCGGCGCGAAATTCGGCCCTATCGACAATACGCGTGCGCAAGTAGACGCCTGCGTCGACATCGCCAGGCGAGCCGGCCTCGATTTCCTCGTCCTCAATCAGACGCGGCCCGACGTTGAGGTCAACGTCGTCAGAGTGATCGTTCCGGGACTGCGGCATTTCTATCGCCGCTTCGGACCGGGCCGGCTTTACGATGTTCCGGTAAAGCTCGGATGGCTGGATCGGCCGCTGCCGGAAAGCGAACTTACGCCGTTCCTTCCACACTCCTGAGGGAGCGTCCGGCTTGCGCGTTCCTGGAAAAAAGAAACCGCAGCGGATCGCGCCACCAGGCATTTCCGCTCGGCTGAGCGCCCATATCGCGCTCGAAGCGGACGCGGACGGGAGTATAGTCGCCAGCTTCGATGGCTATTCGGTCGGCCTGGGGAAGTTCAGTCCCGGCGTCGTGGATCGTATGCACGAGTTGCGCACCGGCCTGGCAATCGCTTCATTGGCGGCCGGCCGCACAGCCGACCAGGAAATCGATGTGCTGGTCCGGCGTTTGGCCCGGCGCGGCCTCCTGGAGTATCGCTTCGGGCATGGGCGCGCCGGCAGGGATCAGGTCGTCATTGAGCCGCAGATACCCGATTATTGGCCGCAAGCGCCAAAGCTCGGCAATCAAGACGTGATTGCGCTGTCGCGCTTTGCCTATTTGCGGCGGCGCGGCAAGGAAATGGTGCTGGAATCACCCCGCGCCGGCGCGTTGTTCAGAATATGCGATCCGAAGATCGCCTCCGCCCTCGCCTTGTTGTCCGCACCGCAAAAACTCAGTCGGTTCCGGCGGCAGCCCGGCTTTCCCGGAACCGAGCTTCTCGCATTGCTGGTGGGTTGCCAGATCCTCTTCAAACTCGAAGCCGCAAACGGCGATGGTCTGCGAGCGTCCGAGGGCGACGACAACCTCGTTCTCTGGGATTTTCACGATCTTCTGTTCCATGCGCGCAGCACGGAAGGACGCCAGGCCAACCCGCTCGGCGGACTATATCCATATGCCGGTCTGATACCTCCGCAACCGGCGGTGCGACCACGCTGGCCCGGCAAGAAAATCGATCTGCGCAAGGTCTCGGCCACGCCCTCGGAAGCACCCTCGCCGTTCGCGAGGCTTCTGCACGAACGTCATTCGACACGCGACTTCGACGACACCCAACCGATCACCCTCGCCGAGCTTGCACGGTTTCTCGACAGCGCCGCGCGGATCCAGGCGAAGTGGAAAGACAAGGCCGACCTCGGTAACGGCGGTCCTGAAGTTTCGTACGCCGCCAGGCCGTATCCGTCGGGAGGCGGCGCCTACGAGCTTGAGTTCTATCTGGCGGTTGCCAACTGCGAAGGGCTTGCCCGCGGCTTCTATCATTACGATGCCGACCGCCATGCGCTGGCGCAGATCGGCGTACAGGCGCCAGAACTCGAAGCGCAGCTGGCGGCCGCCGAATTTGCGATGGGAGCCGCCGCCGCGCCCCAGATCCTGATCACGATCGCCGCGCGCTTTGGCCGGGTTTCATGGAAGTACAGCTCGGTCGCTTACTCGTTGATCCTCAAGGATGTCGGTGTATTGCTCCAGACGCTCTACATGATGGCAACCGATATGGGGCTCGGCGGATGTGCGATCGGGACCAACAATATCGACCTGTTCGCGAAAATGACCGGGCTGGAATTCCACGTCGAGGGCCCGGTCGGTCAGTTTGCGCTCGGCCGCGGCAGCAAACCAGGCTTGGCCGACGAGCCACCGCGCGGACAAGGTTCGCTCGATTGACCTGAATCAATCGACCGAAATTCTGATACGGTAGCTTGTTTTCTCAAGTTCAAAGCGCTCATTCCCGCGCATCACCAGTTCTCCAAAGAACCAACTAGCTCATTTTCAGGGATCTAATGGCCCTGTAGCTGAGCCAATATATGCCCGCGAGATTTACCACCGCTCCCACCACGTGAGCGATAATGACCGCTTGCAGGCCGTAACTGGATGTGAACATGAGGGCGATGGCCAGCATGACCAGATCGCGCGGCAGAAGGGTCGCGAAAATCGACGCCCACATCCGATTCGTCGCCTGGACCCTCATGTAAAGCCCAACGGCGGCCGCCTCCGCCACTGCTCCAAGCATCATCAGCTGTAGTTCGCCACTTGCCGATATGAAGTCACGGCCAAAGATCGCCATCACTTCTTTCGCGAACACAGCAAAGAGCAAGGCTGATGCGGCGACGATGGCAAGGCTGACAACCGACGCGGTCCGGAACACACGTAACGCCATATTTACCTGAGCGGCTCCCAAGGCTTTTTCAGCGGATAGCTGCAGCGCGAGAGCAATGACCGATGCCGGCAATACGATCAGAGATTTGATCATCAGTATCACGCTATACGATGCCACCTCGGAAAAATTCTGGGTGTTTCGCGTCAGGATTGTCGGAATCAACCAAAGCGTCGGGACTGTGAGAAATGCTGCCAAACCGGCCGGAACCTGAAATTTGAAGAGTTCGTGCCTGATTGGCCGGTTCAACATGCTGCGCCAGGATAACACCCCTCCGGTTTCCTTCCGTCCTAGTTCCAAGAGGGCAAGGCCGCCCATGATCAAGCTGCGCAATGTTGAGCCTGCCACAAAACCGATGATGGCGCCGTTCAAACCATCCGCCCAAGCTCCACCCGCACCGCAACGAAAAGAACTCCGGAAGCGACCGAAGAAACGGCCAGCGTTCGAAAGCTGTGCAGTCCCTGCAGCAGCCCGCTCAGAAACACCATGCCAACCAGACTAGGCACAGAAAGAGAAACAATCGCGATCGGCGTCAGCAGAGAAGGCTCGATAAATACGCTACGTGAGAGAAATCCCGATGCAAGAACAAGGATGCCGAAACCCAACAGTCCGCTTGCGAAGGAAAATGCGCCGCAAATCCAGATCACCGAGAACAACCGCACACGATCATCGGCATAGCGCGCGACAAACCTCGACGCGGTCGAGCCAACCGCGAACTGCAGGATCGCTGCGGCGTAAAACGCCGTCAAATTGACCAGCGAGAACTTCCCATACGCCGCATGATCCAGCAGCTTGATGACCAGAAAATTGCTCACAAAGGTTGAGCCCTGGTGGCTGAATGTCGCCACCGCATTCCAATACGAATGTCGTATCAGCGTTCTCAGCACTGGACGGGCGCCGGCGTGCGTTTGCTCAATTCGTTCGTCGTTCGAACCGCGGTCGGTCGTCCAAGAGAAAGCGGACAAATCTGCATTGTGGGAAACGTTTTTTTTTAGGGCCGAAATACGCTGCCGGCAGACCGCTTTCTTCATGTCTTCATTTCTAGACTTTAAAGTAATCCCGGTACCAATTGACAAAGCGAGCCACGCCTTCGCGGACCGGAGTGCTCGGCTGATAGCCTACTGCCTTGACGAGTGAACTTACATCCGCGGATGTATTCGGGACGTCGCCAGGCTGCAAAGGCAGGAATTCGCGGATAGCCTTTCTGCCGAGCGCGTGCTCGACCGCCTCGACGTATGCAGTGAGGTGGACCGGGGCATTGTTGCCTATATTGAGGATGCGGAAGGGCGCATTGCTCGTCGCCGGGTCCGGATTGTCGCTATCCCAATCAGGATTGGGCTGCGCGATATCATCGCTCACGCGGATCACGCCTTCGACGATATCGTCGACGAAGGTGAAATCGCGAATGTGTTCGCCGTTGTTGAAAAGCTTGATGGGCTGGCCGGCCAGAATGTTCTTGGTAAACAGGAACAACGCCATATCGGGCCGCCCCCAGGGCCCGTAGACCGTAAAAAATCGAAGCGCGCTTGTCGGCAGCTTGAACAGGTGACTGTAGCTGTGGGCCATCAGTTCATTGGCGCGCTTGGTTGCGGCATAGAACTGCAACGGATGGTCGACGCCCCGGTGTTCACTGAACGGCATGTTGGTATTCGCTCCATAGACGCTGCTCGTGCTTGCATAGGTCAAGTGATCAACCTTTGCATATCGGCAAGCCTCCAGGATATTGGTGAACGCTATGATGTTGCTTTCGACATAGGCGTGGGGGTTCTCCAGGCTGTAGCGAACCCCGGCCTGAGCCGCGAGATGAATGACCCTGTCGAAAGGGCCATCGGAGAAGCAACTCTTGACCGCCGCAGAATCGGCCAGATTGGCCCGGTGGAAGCAATAGTCCCCGGGACTTTGTAACGCTATTTGCTCCAGAACTTCGAGCCGGGACTCCTTGATCTCGGGGGAGTAGTAGTCGTTGACGACGTCGATCCCAACGACGGAATCTCCTCGCTGCAGCAGACGCGCGGCGGTGTGAAAGCCGATAAATCCGGCATTGCCGGTGACCAGAACTCGCATGTCGTAACCTAACGCCGTTACCGAATTGATGGGGGCTCGTCTGTGAACCCGCTACGCTCTGGCCTGCTTCGGCACGGGCCGCGGCATTCCCGTCGAAAAATCAGGCGACGTCCAAAGAACCGAGGAGCCTGCAAGAAAGTCGCCCGTGGCGCTTAGGTTCTTCGAACATGGAATCTCCATAGTGGCGTTGAGAAAGCGTGGCCGACAAGGACGATCGAGAAGGAGAATCTCGTCCGCATTTCGTTCGATGGGTCAGAATAACCAACGCGCTCAGCGAGACTAAGCCTTCGCGACCCGAAGCTTACGCAAACTGCGGCGTTGTCGCAAGAACGGCTTTAGCGCGAGGAATCCGCGGTGACGACGGCGCCATAGACCCTGGCTACTGTCTCAAGGGTCGCGGCATCCTGCCCCGAAACGACTTTGACGATGTTTTCAAAGCGACGTTGTGCGTCTCCGGGGTTGATGCGCTCCGGGCTGTAGCCGACGAAAAAATCCACCCCGTTCTTTAGTCCCGACTCGCGTTCGAGGACCGGAACGCATTCTTCTTCCGTGGCGCCCGGATAAACCGTCGACTCATAAACGACGATGTCGCCCTTTTTCAAAGCCTTGGCTACCGTGCGAGACGCCGCAAGGACCATCGACATGTCGGGCCGATTCGTCGTATCGACCGGCGTCGGTACCGCAACAATGAAAAAATCCGCATCCGTCAAATCGGCGACGTCCGAACTCATTCGAATGTTGAGGACACGCAGTTCCGCTTCGGTGGTCTCTCGCGTGCGATCGAAAAACCGATGGAGTTCTTCGATCCGGCGGCGATCAATATCGAAAGCCACGGTCAGAGCACGTGCCTTGGCGAACGCAATCGCCACGGGCAATCCCACATAACCAAGACCTACAACTCCGACCTTGCGATCAATATGGTGTAAATCCGTAATGTCGGCCACCCCGAGTTTCCAAGCGCCCGAACAACTATCGGCGCGATCTTTGGATGTCAACCTTCTGTAGTTCCAGCTTGATCCAGGTCGAGGAAGAAATCCGACAAGGTTAGTTAAGACTAGAGCATGGTTTAGCCGCCGTGGCTCTCCCACAAGCTCGTATCATCCAGTCGCTGCTTCCATGATCGTGTTGGAGAGGTTGCAGGTCACTTCGGGCAACTTCCCAAAATCTCGCCGGGAATGGAAGGTCGAGAATGTTGAGTTGCCACGTTGATCGCCGTCCGGTCACGGGGTAGGTTTCGCGCTTGGGGATGGAGTAGCGATGTGAACCTTACCGAGCGCGACACACATTTCGAGTTCGGCCAAAACTGGCGGGATTACGCAAAGACGATCGACGGCGCCCGCATCGAATCCGCCGTTCAGGGTCTCAACAAGCTTTTCCCGCAGGGGCTATCGGGCAAAACCTTTCTCGACATAGGCTGCGGCTCGGGGCTTCACTCCCTCGCCGCTCTCATGCTCGGTGCTTCGTCGGTTCTAGCGACCGACCTTGACGAAAACTCCGTCAGTACCACGCGGGCGGTCCTGTCACAGAATTTCTCCGACGCAACGCGATGGACTGCCAAGGCTATTTCAGTATTCGACATGACGCCGGAAACAACCGGACAGTTTGACGTCGTTTATTCCTGGGGCGTCCTGCATCATACCGGCGATATGTGGCGCGCGATCGAGCGGGCGGAGAAGCTAGCCAAGCCGAGCGGCCAATTCGCACTTGCAATCTATGCGAAGACGACTTTCGATCCAGTCTGGAAGATCGAAAAACGCATCTATTCGGGCAGTCCGAAAGCCGGTCAATGGATAATCCGGCAGGGATATCTGGCTGCACTGTTTTCCGCCTATACGCTGAGGGGACGCAATCCACTATCGCTGTTTACGAAAGCCCGAGTGCGAGGAATGAATTTCCTTCACGACGTTCACGATTGGCTCGGCGGATTTCCATACGAAACCGCCAGCGCGGAGGAGCTGCGCGACAGAATTTGCGCGCTGGGGTTTACCGAAGAAAGATCCTTCCCGATTGCGCCGACGATGGGCGTTTTTAGTTCGGGCTGTCATGAGTTCGTTTTTCGTCGAGCAGTGCCGACTCAAGCTCTTTGATCTACGGGCTGTGGTGACTTTCAGAGGCATTGCCGCTCGTCAAATCGGCGGTGTCCGAGTTCATTCGAATGTTGAGGGCACATCATTTCGCTTCAATGGTCTCTCGCGTGCGATCGAAAATGCGCACCGTGCATCGGCGGACGAGAAAGGTTGTCGACGTCGCCGAGGCGCGCAGCAGGTCGCGCACCGCAAACGATGGCGGGACTGGGTAAAGCCCGCGCATCCGAACCACGTCAGAATCGCCAGCAAAGGTAAAAGGGATTCAGCGGTGTTCTTGGTCGGGGCAGCTGGATTCGAACCAACGACCTGCAGTACCCAAAGCTGATTAGCCACGTTTCCCAGCGTGTCCTGCAGTTGCCTCACGCTGAAAAACTCCTTTATTTATTGATCTTACTTGCTCCGGAGGTTTCCTGAGGTATGCTACCGTTTCCGATGATGGTGGCGACTCGGTGGCGACTTGGGGATCAACATGAAGATCAAGATCGGCCGGCGAGCCTTGTCCGCCCTCCCCGCAGTAACCGGCCCTACCGTCTTCTATGACACCGATCTCACAGGTTTCGGACTGAAAGCCTCACCGACTGGGGCCCTCTCCTACATTGTTGAGTATCGACCTGGAGCAGGCGGGCGCAGTGTCTCCAAACGAAGGATGGTAATAGGCACTCCCAAAAATCTAACACCTGAGGAGGCCCGCAATCAGGCCTCAGGCATACTCGCCCGAGTAAGACTAGGTGACGATCCTGCCGCAGAGCGTTCGAATGCGCGCAAGGCGGAAACCATCAGCGACCTCCTTACTTCGTTTATGGATGATCACATTCGTGCAAAGCGGAAAGCCCGGACTGCGAAGCTATTTCAGGGCTATATCGATAACCACATTGAGCCCGCGCTAGGGACGCGGAAAGCCCCTTCGCTGGCCCGTGCGGACATCGAACGCCTTCACAAGGCCATCGGCAGAAAAAATCCCGTAACAGCCAACCGGGTTCTAGCCCTGATCGGGGCGGCCTATTCATATGGCTTGCGGTCTGGTCATCTGCCGGAACGCTTGGCCAATCCAGCCAGTGGAATTGAGAAGTTTCGCGAGGAAGCTCGCGAACGGTATCTTTCGGAACCGGAACTCCTACGCCTTGGGGAGGCCATCCGGGAAGCCGAGACGGTTGGCATTCCCTGGGTCAAGCAAACTAAGTCAAAGCATGCTCGGAAAAGTGTGAATCGCATCACCAATATCGGGCCACACGCAGCGGCGGCGTTGCGCTTATTAATATTTACGGGTGCCCGCCTGCGTGAGATCCTCGATTTGCAATGGGATCACGTCGATTTGCAGCGCGGGCTACTGTTCTTGCCGGATTCGAAGACAGGAAAGAAAACCATCGTACTCGGAGTGGCTGCCCTTGCCGTGCTGGAAAACCTGCAGCGCCTCGGGAAGTTTGTCATCGCGGGTACCGACAACGATAAACCCCGTGCTGACCTCCAACGACCGTGGGCGCTGGTTTCCAAACGGGCCAATTTGGCGGGTCTCAGACTTCATGATCTGCGGCACTCCTTCGCAAGTGTCGGTGCAGGCTCCGGTTTCGGCCTGCCCGTCATTGGCAAGCTGCTCGGGCATTCAAATTCCAAAACCACTGAACGATATGCTCATCTCGCAGCAGACCCATTACGGCGTGCGTCCGATGCGATAAGCGGGTCAATAGCAAAGGCTATGGGCGAACCTGCGCCACCTCAATCTGGTTAGGCCGCCCCGCGAAGACCTTGGAAACCTCCGAGTGTGAAACGGACTTCGAAAATGTCCGCTGTAGGTCACAACGGACCACGGTCGCGTCTGAGCTAGGTCTGCTCATCCCCTGATAGCGGACATATGGCGACTGCATCGGCATGTCCGTTTCGTGCCAGATCCAGACATTCGGAAACGTTGCCTCTGATGACCGTCGTCCCGGAACGGGAGGGGGGCGTTACGCCCCCAAAGTGAACAATTCGCGCTCCTCCGTTACACCGCGGAGCCTATGACGGCCGAGGGACCGAACCGAAATCGGACTTGCAGCGGCGATGCTAGCGGACATCAAGACGGCGCAACCGAGCGCTCCACAGAGGGCCTCCATTCGGCTGACTTCATTCACCGCGGGGCCGATGACCGTAAAGTCGAGACGGTTCGCGGCCCCGATGTTGCCGTAGAACACGTCACCACAATGGAGGGCGATGTCGAGACCGAGCGGCGTTTCACCGGGACGGGAGCGGTTCACAGCCTCGTTGCGAGCGATTGCCTCCTGCGCTCCGCGCACCGCGGCGGCGCAGGAGGCCTTCTGCGGCTGCTCCTCAGTGATCGGGAAGACGGCCAGGAGACCGTCACCGAGAAATTTCAACACCTCGCCGCCCTGTTCCGCCACCGGCTCCGCCATGGCTTCGAGATGCTGGTTGAGCCGGACGATGAGGGATGTATCGGCCGTGTCGGCGAGGGCCGTGAAGCCCCGCAGATCCGCGAACAGCAGGGCAGCCGTGATGGTTGTGCCGGAGCCTCGCCGGATCTCACCGCTCAGGACCCGGTGCCCGGCGGAGAGGCCCACATAGGTGTCGAGCATGGAGACCGTGAGATCCAACAAGGTGATGCGGTAGGCCGCCAGTCCCAGCAGGGGCAGAACGACATCGATCCGAGCGATCTCAGTGGGGAGGAAACCTCCCTCGCGGTCCGTCGAGAAGGAGGCCGCGATGCCCCGCAGGTCCAGGGCGCTTGTCTCCTCGAAGCGGATGAGACGGGCCAGATAGTCCTGGCCGCCTTCGCGCTTGACCTCGTCGAACACACCGAACCACTCCGGCCCTGGTTTATCGAAGCGCCAGTGGTGGTTTGCCAGCCCAGTCCGCACCATGTGCCCGAAGGGGCTCGCCTCGAACCTATCAATCCGCTCATGCGAGACGTCCTCGATCACCGTTCCGGTCGAACGGGTCCAGGTGCGATTGTGAACGCGGATCGTCGGGTTGACGGTCGGCAAGGCGAGATAAGCCCTCACCACCGGAATGCCCTCCGCCAGCAACTGCTCGGCAAACCCTGATAGCAGTGAAGCGACGCTCGACCCGCTGAGCCCTTGTCCAACGATCCAGCTTTCGAGACTTGTCATGGCCACATTCTAGCCCCCAGCGCAAATGTCCGCCATGGGCGTTAAACTCGGACCTCGGCGGGCGCAGCCGCAATGTCTGCTGTATCCCCCAATAACAGACATCAATGATCGCCGGATCAACGTCGGTTTTGTGCCAGCGGGCGACATGGAAGGTGGCACGCCTAGTCACTACTCGGGCATGCCGGCCTTTCTCAAGCCGGCGAACATTCCCTCGTTATATGCCAGCCAGTTCAGGCTATTCGCGAGCTGTTGTCAGTAGCCTATCCGAGCTAGCTCTTCTGCTCGCTCGTCAGACTGCCGCGGAACTGATCACCTGGTCCCGTGCATGAACGCTTGCATCTCCTCCAGGGTAAGCTTGCCATCTTTGTTGCTGTCCATTGCCTTGAAAATTCTTTCGTGAGCCGCCTGAAACTCCTGCAATGAGATGGTCCCGTCGCTATCGGCGTCCATCAGAGCGAACATCATGCGGAACATAATTGGTGGCCCCATCGCGCAGCCGCCCATCATGCCGCGCCCCGTCATATGTCCTCCCATCAAGCCGCGCCCCATCATACCGCCTTGCCCCATCGTGCCCGCGTCTTCCTGGCCGATAGGATGGGATTGCATTTGTTGCTGATCTGGTTGCTGTGTCATTCGGTCCTGTGCAATCGCACCGACAGCGCCATACGCCAGAATGAGAGCAGATATCGTGAGTCCCAAAACGCGCGTGTACATTTCGAACCTCCTCAGAAAACTACACCCCCGGCCCATTAACTCCGCACGAGTGAAATTGATCCTCCAGTCCCGGTTCTCGCCCAGGCAGCCGCTACTCTGATCGACTACTGAGATCGTTGGGCTTTGGCCCGGCGGGACCAAGATGGCGACCACACCCGCTACGACCACATGCAGGACCGCTCCGGGTCAATCGC